>Ga0163145_1000430_pt1 | contig 17238 bp, 10 predicted proteins | sample OliLakLV9_FD_161683 | JGI IMG/M metagenome (GOLD analysis project Ga0163145, IMG submission 161683) | Freshwater microbial mat bacterial communities from Lake Vanda, McMurdo Dry Valleys, Antarctica - Oligotrophic Lake LV.9 | ecosystem: Environmental > Aquatic > Freshwater > Lake > Microbial mats... | reverse complement strand
GCACTGGCGGGCGCTCAAAAAATAGGCAATTTACTGTGCCGCACATTTGGTGATAAAGCGGGGCAGCTAAATATTGTTACATCCGGTACGCATGTGGGCATGGCTTCCACCAGTGTGCTCGACCCGATGGTTGATTTATACACTTATACCGGTGATGTAAAATACCTTGACTTTGCAAACTATATCATCAAATCTTATGATGCTACGGATGGACCTGGTATTATTCAATCTTTACTCAAAGGTGTACCTGTAAATAAAGTAGCCAATGGAAAAGCTTATGAAATGCTGTCTAATTTAGTAGGCATTGTAAAATTGTATAAAGTAACCGGTAATAAGGAATACCTGACTGCCGCAGATAATGCTTGGAATGATATTATAAAAAATCGCTTATACATAACAGGCACAGCCAGCAGCTTTGAATTGTTTACGGATGATGGCGTGCTACCTGCCGAAGCCGATGCCAACATGGGAGAAGGATGTGTTACCACTACTTGGCTGCAGTTCAACTACCAATTATTTACCCTAAAAGGCGAAGTAAAATATTTTAACCAGTTGGAAAAAACCATGTACAATCATTTAATGGGAGCAGAAAATCCTCAAACCGGGTGTGTGAGTTATTATACCAGTTTGCAGGATGCCAAGCCTTTTTCATGCGGCATTACTTGCTGTCTTTCCAGTGTGCCACGCGGGCTATCCATGATACCGCTGCTGCATTATGGGCATATCAACAATCATCCTGCTTTATTACTTTTTGAAACTGGAAGTATTAATGATAGCATCATAACGGATGATAATAAAAAAATCGCAGTTGGGTTTAAAGCCATCAGCAGTTTCCCTGACAGTGGAACTATTTCATACAAAGTGGAGGTGCCGGACCAGTCTGTTTTTTCAATCGCAATAAGAGTGCCGTATTGGGTAAATGATTTTACGGCATCGGTAGAAGGGGAAGTGTATAAAGTAAATGATGATCCTTTTTTAATGATTAAAAGAACATGGAATAAGGGAGATGTAATAAAAATTCATTTCGATGTGCAGGTTAAAATAATAGATGGGGGCACATTATATCCTGGTAAGATAGCTTTTCAAAATGGTCCTTATGTGCTGGCTGCCGACCAATACCTCAATAGCGAATGGGGCGAAGATTTTACATCGGTAGAAGTTTCAGGTAATGCAAATATCGGTTTACAAAGCAATGAAAATGGATTGCCGGTAAATTGGATTGGAAAGCAGGCTTTTCGCGTGCAAGCCACAAATGGCAAACAAAATGAGATGCCTTTAGTACTTGTTCCGTTCGCCGATGCAGGTCAAACCGGAGCTAAGTCACAGGTTTGGATAAACAGAAATAACCGGTGAATTATGATAATTATTCATCAATCAAATAAAAAAATATGATACGTATGTGCAGATTACTTTTTTTTATGATATGCATTTTACTGGTTCATTCAGGTAAAGCCCAGTCCGTTGCTTCGGGCAGAAAATTCATTGTTGCGCAAAAAAACAAATTGTCAAATGATGCCAATCCGGGTACAGCCGGTCAGCCGTTTAAAACCATTTCAAAAGCAGCAGCGATTGCAAAATCAGGTGATACTGTGCTCGTTCATGCAGGCATTTATCGAGAATGGGTAGCTCCGGCAAGCGGTGGCGAAGAAGGAAAGCCGCTGGTGTATATGGCTGCGCCAGGAGAAAAAGTGTACATCCGGGGTTCGGAAGTATATAAAGGCAAGTGGTTTGCAGTAAAAGGGAAAAAAAATATTTTTTATACAACAATTCACAGCAGTTTTTTTGATGCTACTTTCAACCCGTTTAAAATAATTTTTAGTGACGGTCGGGGCGGTGGCAGACAAGGGCAGGTATTTATAAATGGTAAAGAACTATTGGAAGCTGGTAAAAACATCAGCACGGATAATGATAAACAAGCTCCGGTTGAAAAAAACCGTATGAACGCGATGTATCAGCAGCCCGGTACCTGGGCTACGGAAGACGGGGAAACGATTTATGTTCATCTTCCATTAAATGCAAAACCATTAAATCAATCACTCATAGAATTTTCGGTGCGCCGCCACTTGTTTGCACCGGTGCGCAGGGCGCAGGATTATATAAATGTAAAGGGATTCATTTTTGAACATTGTGCCAATGATGTCTCTTTTCCGCAGGTAGGTGCCGTGAGCTTCCGGAGCGGTCAGCACTGGATTATTGAAGATAACATCATCCGGAATATTAAAACCGTCGGGCTTGATTGTGGTGCTGAAGATGAAGACCCCTGGCTTTTGCCAGATATTTTACCAGAGGACAGATTCCTTGTAAGCAGGCATCATGATATTTTTAAATTATCTGAACGCCGCATTGCAGGTCGGCACCTCATACTTAATAATGAAATCAGCGATTGCGGGCAATGCGGGATTGCAGGATTATTCAGCGACGGTACGGTTATAATGGGTAATACCGTAGAGCGCTGCGGAAAAGTAATACCGGGTTTTGAAACTGGAGGTATTAAATTTCACGGATTGATGGGTGGGACGGTAGAAGCCAACCTGGTTCGAGACAATGAATCATGGGGTATTTGGCTTGATTGCGGATATATCGGTTCACGGGTAACCCGAAATGTGGTAATCAATAACAATATATCGGGGATATTTTTTGAATGTAGTAATGGTCCCGGACTTATTGATAACAACATTATAGCATCTAACCGGGGCGATGGTATTTATGCACATGATGCCAGCGGTGTAAACATCATTAATAACTTGATATTTGGCAATACCAATTTTGGAATTTATATGTGTGTGGCTACTGACAGGCTCGTGCCGCCTTACCACTATGCCACCGGGCTTTATGAAAATGAATTAAGCGCCTGTTCCTGGGAAAGGATTTATAATAATATGATTGTAACCAATAAAGAAGGCGCTATCGGTCTTCCATTTCCTTCCAAGCGAGCAGAAGATAATATCTCTGATTACAATTTATTTGAAAATACGACAAGACCAGGCGATTTTGTGCTGCATGTGCGCAATGGAGAAAATCTTAAAGTGAATGAAGCCGATGCTCAGGCGCAAGAAGCATTCTTGAAAACCGGCGACCCCGGCTTTTCAGGGGAGCAGCTTGCGTTGTGGAAAAATGGCGATGGACTTGCAATGAATTTAGACCAATGGCAAAAGAAAACCGGTAATGATAAGAATAGTAAAGAGTCACCCTTGAAAATTAACCTTAATCAGCAAACGTATCAATTACAAATAAGTCTTGATTCTATGATATGGAATCTGCCTGGTATAACTTTTCAGGTGCCCGCCATTCGTGACTTTGAAAAATTTCCTCGGCAGGTTGACAAGGATTTTATGAGTGTGCCTGTAACCGACCCGAATTTAAGAGTGGGGGCATTTCAAAAAATAAAACCGGGCTTGAATCAATTTTCTATCTGGCCCATAAAGTTTCAATATCCGCAAATGCCGCCAAAAGTGAAGGAACAACCGTCGCCGGATTCAGATGCTTTTAAACCCGTACCAAAACCTCCGAAGCAGTAATGGTATCGAGTTAAAGAGGCGCTGGCTACTGCCTTGTTTTATTATATTTTTTAACCTGATACTCGAATAACTCTATAAATTTATTATTCCTGTAAGTTTGTTTGAACACCTGCGGCGTCATTTTCTTAATTACTTTAAACTGCCTGTTAAAATAAGAGATGTTATTATATCCGCAGGCAAAACAAACTTCGGAGATATTTAAATCTTTTTCTACCAGCATTTTGCAGGCATGCGCTACCCGTATTTCATTTAAAAAGTAAGTAAAATTTTTTCGGGTTCTTTTTTTGAAAAATCGGCAAAATGTTTCCGGACACATATAAAGTAGCTTAGACACTTCTTCCACAGAGATGGGTCTCTTAAAGTTACACATTACATATTCATAAATTGTATTAATTCGTTCGGAATCTTTTGCATTAATGCTTACTGATTCGTGGGCAGAAAGGATTTCCAGTTCATTAGAGTTGCTGATGATGTCAAGCATATTTAAAAGTTGCAGGAGTTTATTCATTCCTGTAAGTTTTTGCATATCAATCATCATGTCTGTAACAAGTTCTCTGGTTTTGCCTTTAATCTCAAGTCCCATTTGCGAACTATCAAGCAACGCTTTAATATTTTTGGTTTCGGGAGCGTCAAAAAAATGATGCCCTAAAAAATCAAATTTAAACTGAACATACAGCGACAGAACTTCCAGCGGCTTTTCTGAATTTTCTTGGTAATAAATTTCATCATTACGATACCAGTGCGGTATGTTGGAGCCAATCAAAACCAAATCACCCGGGCGAAACCTTTTTATGCTATCTCCAATAAAGCGGTCGCCTTCGCTACTTAAAATAAGCACTAATTCATATTCCGGATGAAAATGCCAAGGAACACTAAAATAGGGACCACTCCATTCCTGTATGGCAAACGATGTATTGCTAAAAGTTGGGACTTTTTGAATTATGGCGTTCATATCAATTATAAAAATACTAAAAAAATCCAAAATCCAAAAAATAAGGTCAAAATAGTTCAAGTCTACAATCTTTTATCTCCGGTATTGCTACTACCAATCCTGCACTTATCCATAAAATGCGAGGCTGCATTCAATTCTATGTAATTCGAAAAATCAAAATAGTGTTAGTGAATTTACAAGTTGTATTAGTTTCAGCAATCGGCGGCACTTAATTTAGCCAACGATATGAAACGACCGTTTGCTTATAAAGTAATATAAAAAAAATTGCCATAGCATTCATCTGAACGCCTTACATTCCCATTTTTACGAGGTTCCTATTTGCCCTGGTATAAAAGCACATAAGTAATAGGACAGTTTTAAGTCGAAAGCCAAGCGACAAATATCTGAAAATCAATATTTTATAAAATATTTTTTTTAACTTAAAAATGTCTTTTTACTTAACGATAATAATATGAATACATCCTTAAATAGGTATAGCCGTATTTTAACACAAAACAAAAGTCAGCCTTCCTCCAGGGCTATGCTGCATGGTGCTGGTCTTTCGGTGCAGGATTTAAATAAAGCCCAAATAGGTATTGGCAGCGCCGGTTTTGAGGGCAACCCATGTAATATGCACCTTAATGAACTGGCAAAATTTGTAAAGCAGGGCGTGATAGAAGCCGAAATGGTTGGTTTTATTTTTAATACGATTGGCGTAAGTGATTCTATATCAATGGGTACTACCGGTATGCGCTTCTCCTTGCCATCCAGAGATATTATAGCCGATTCTATCGAAGCCATATCAAGTGCCCAGTGGTACGATGCGATTATACCCATTATGGGATGCGATAAAAATATGCCTGGTGCGGTTATGGCGATGTGCAGGCTCAATCGACCTTCGATTATGATATATGGCGGCACCATCTATTCTGGTATTTATAAGAATAAAAAAATTAATATACTTTCTACCTTAGAGTCCTATGGGGAGCTAATTGCTGGAAAACTATCGGAAGAAGATTTTGAGGGTATCTTATTGAATGCCTGCCCCGGCGCCGGCGCCTGTGGTGGAATGTACACTGCCAATACGATGGCGGTTGCCATTGAAGCACTTGGATTAAGTTTACCATATAGTTCATCCAACCCCGCATTAAGCGCAGAAAAGCAAAAGGAATGCCTGGAGGCAGGTAAGTATATTTACAAATTATTAGAAAGTGACCTGAAGCCAAAAGATATTGTTACTAAAAAATCTTTAGAAAATGCAATAACAATGGTAATGGTGCTGGGCGGTTCCACCAATGCAGTCATTCACCTTATTGCAATTGCAAAAGCATTGGATATTGAACTTACTTTAGATGATTTTACTGCCATTGGCAACTGTACTCCTTTGCTAGCCGACTTAAAACCCAGTGGAAAACACCTCATGGAAGACCTGCACCTGGCTGGCGGTACACCTGCTGTAATGAAAGTGTTGCTTGATTACGGTTTGTTACATGCTGATTGTATGACGGTCACAGGAAAAACATTAGGGAAAAACCTGAAAGATGTGTCCCCGCTAAACAAAGATTTCAACATACTTGCCCCTTTAGACCAACCCTTGAAATCAACGGGACATCTTAAAATTTTATATGGCAACATTGCACCTGAAGGTGCCGTGGCTAAAATCACCGGAAAAGAAGGGGAAAAATTTGAAGGAACTGCCAAGGTTTTTAATGATGAGTTTTCGGCAATTAATGCGATTGAAAACAAGGAGATTGTCCAAGGCGATGTGATTGTAATAAGATACGAAGGACCAAAGGGCGGACCGGGTATGCCTGAAATGCTGAAGGTTACAGCCGCTATTATGGGCGCTGGATTAGGCAATAGTGTGGCTATCATTACCGACGGCAGGTTTAGCGGTGGCACGCATGGTTTCGTAATAGGTCATATTACACCCGAAGCGTATGATGGCGGGATGATTGCACTGGTAAAAGATGGTGATATTATCAGGATTGATACGACGGAAACCGGCAGTACAATTGATGTTCAAATAGATAGTCAAGAAGTGGCTAACCGAAGGTTGCAGTGGAAGCAGCCGGAGCCACGATACAAACAGGGCATTTTGTATAAATACAGCCAAAGTGTATCTTCCGCATCAAAAGGATGCATTACCGATGAATTTCAGTAGGGAACGAATAACGTATAAGTCATTATTATTTTAAATGTTTGATGAATAGGATGAATACTTTTCCGGTGATTGACGCCCATCTTCATCTTTGGGATATTAGCAGGCTGGCTTATCCGTGGTTGGATGAAGTGTCGGCTATAAAAAAAACATTTCTTACAGACGATTATCGGCAGCAAACCGCTTCTTTTACCATTGAAAAAATGGTGTTTGTGCAATGCGAATGCTTGCCCGAACAATGCCTGAACGAAGTGCAGTTTATAATGGAACAAATAGCTACAGACCCCCGTATAAAAGGCATAGTAGCTTATGCCCCGATGGAGCAGGGTATGGCGGTAAAAGAAATATTGGACTCCCTTGCTGCCAACCAATATGTAAAAGGTGTAAGAAGAATGTATGATGACGAGCCTTCGCTTTGTTATTCATCGCCATTTATTGAAGCGCTAAATATGTTACCCTCTTATGGCTTTAGTTTTGATATAAGTATTAAACCCCATGCTGTACCCCATTCTCTTAACATGATACAGCAATGCCCCGACACGCTGTTTATTATTGACCATCTGGCAAAGCCCGCCATAAGGCATCATGCTTTTGAGCAGTTTAAAAAAGATATAACCGCACTGGCTGCCTTCCCCAATACTGTGGCGAAAATTTCGGGTTTGCCCGTAGAAGCACATAACAGTAGCTGGAGTACCCAGACCTTAGCCCCCTACATTACTTACGCAGTGGAAGTATTTGGCGAAGACCGCCTGATGTTTGGTGGCGATTGGCCCGTAGTAACCCTCGCAGGTTCTTATGAAAAATGGATAACTGCTTTATTTGAAACACTTGAACCATACGGGTACGATGTAATGAAAAAAATATTTTATACCAATGCCGAAAAGATATACAAACTAATAATGATACAATCGAAATAAAAATGTCGTGTTTTAAAAATTTCTAAAGGGTGTATGATTGATAAAATATTAAAAAAAAACAAGAGAAAGAAAAAATAGAAATCGAATGTCAAAAAAAGCACTCCTATTATTAATACCTTTTCTCCTTGTACTTGCAGGAGTTGTATTTTTCTTCCTCCCTCAAAATGCCCCTTCCCTTGCTGCGCAAAACGAGTGGAGGGAGTATCTGGGCGGTCCTGACCGCAACCACTATTCAACACTCACCCAAATCAATGTTTCCAATGTAAGCAGGCTTAAAATGGTGTGGCGTTATGATACCAGAGATTCCGGTCAAATGCAATGCAATCCCATTATTGTTGACGATATTTTATATAGCATTACCGCCTCCTTACAGCCATTTGCGCTGGATGCAGCCACCGGTAAGAAAATATGGCGCTGGGGGGGAGATGGTGCCGTGCTGTATAATAACAGCCGTGGAGTTGTTTATTGGGAAGAAAGTAATGATAAGCGTATATTATTTACATCCGGTGAATGGTTATATGCATTGGATGCAAAAACGGGTTCATTATTAAAGACTTTTGGAGAAAATGGCAGGGTGAGCCTCAAGACTGGCTTAGGCGATTTATCAAAAGACCGTTTTGTGGTTAGCAATACCCCAGGTATTGTTTTTAATGATGTAATTATTATGCCGTTGAGAACTTCGGATGGAACCGACCCTGCACTTGGACACATCCAGGCTTTTAATATAAAAACCGGAAAGTTGCAATGGGTATTCCATACCATTCCGCTGCCCAATGAATATGGCTATGATACCTGGTCGCCAGATGCTTACAAAAACCCCGATGTGGGAAGCGCCAATAATTGGGCAGGCATGGCGATTGATAGGAAACGAGGCATTGTATTTGTTCCCACCGGTTCAGCTGCAGCCGATTATTATGGCGGCAATCGAAAAGGCGAAAATCTTTTTGCCAACTGCCTGATAGCATTGGATGCAAACACTGGCAAACGTATCTGGCATTATCAAATGGTGCATCATGATATTTTAGACCGTGACCCGCCAGCTCCACCCAATCTGATAACACTCAACAGAAATGGAAAAAAAGTAGATGCGGTCGTACAGGTTACCAAGCAGGGTTATGTGTTTGTGTTTGAACGAGCCACCGGCAAGCCCTTATTTCCCATTGAAGAAAGAAAAGTTCCGCCCTCCGATTTGCTGGGAGAGGAAGCCTCGCCCACGCAACCTTTTCCTTTGAAACCGGCTCCCTTTGCACGGCAAACTCTTACTACCGATGATATAAATCCACTGGCTGAAAATTATAATGAACTTGTAAAAACGTTAAAGGCAAGCCGCTATGAAGGACCATTTACACCGCACAGCAAAAGAGGAACGATTATCTTTCCCGGTTTTGACGGAGGCGCTGAATGGGGCGGAGCGGCAGCAGACCCCGATGGAATATTATATGTGAATAGTAATGAAATGGCATGGCTGGTTGCGTTGGATACGATTGAAACAACAAAGCTTCCCACCCAAATTCTTTCAGGAGAAGAAATATACCTAAATAATTGTGCGGCTTGTCATGGAAAAGACCGAAAGGGTATTGCCGCCAGCAGTTTCCCTTCGTTAATTGACATTGGCAAGAAACGTAGTAATGATTTTATTAAAAACATTATTACTAGTGGTAAAAATATGATGCCCGGCTTTGCTCATATTTCAAATGCAGAAAGAGATGCAGTAATTGCTTACCTCAATAATACAAAACCGCCGGTTGCTTCAAAAGAAGTGGGTATGCTAAATAAGCCAACTCAAAAAACAACTGTTCCCTACCGAATTACAAAATACGGCAAGTTTTTAGACAGCAAAGGTTTCCCAGCCATCCGTCCCCCTTGGGGCACCTTAAATGCCATTGACTTAAATACGGGTGAATATGTGTGGAAAATTCCGTTTGGTGAATACCCGGAGTTGACGGAGCAGGGGATTACCGATACCGGTTCTGAAAGTTATGGAGGTCCAGTAATAACCGCAGGTGGCTTATTAATTATTGCTGGCACAAAAGATAAAATGTTACGGATTTACGATAAGAAAACCGGAAAATTATTATGGTTTACAGCATTACCTGCTGCAGGTTTCGCTACGCCCGCTACTTATGCAGTAAAAGGTAAACAGTATATTGTTATTGCATGTGGCGGTGATAAGTTGGGGGCGCCTAAAGGAGAAAGCTTTGTGGCATTTGGATTAGATTAAAATATTATTAGCCCGTTTATCCCGATTATGAAAAAAGGGTGCTTTCAGTACACTGTAAAATAAGTTTATTTATGATAAAAACGGTGTCAATCTGCTAAATCCGTGTTGTCCACGTTCCAATTGATGGGACGCGAGCTGCCAAAAGTGCAAGTAAGAAAAGTACTACAAAAAATATTTTACATTATATTTAGCACATTGTAACAAGAATTTATGTATAAAAAAATCCGCGTTCATCCGTGTTGTCCGCGTTCCAATTAACATGGTACTGGCAGTAGCAAACGCAAGTGTAAAATACTGTAAATTAACTCATTATATTGTATCCCGTTGTTTAAAACAAATTTTCAAAAACCGCAATCATGCAGAAACATTATCTAGCATTATTAAAAAAAGGAAAAAAAAGGAAAATTTTTCTTGCAATAATCCTACTCGTTATTTTTCAAAATACTTTATTAGCTAATGTACGTCTGCCAAAATTGGTGAGCAATCACATGGTATTACAAAGGGGCGTGCCGCTCCCGCTCTGGGGTTGGGCTGACCCCGACGAAAAAATCACAATTACATTCAATAATAAACAATATAATATAATAACCACAAAGGATGGTAAATGGAATACGCAACTACCGCCCATGGAAGCAGGCGGACCTTTCGTAATGACCATCAACGGCAAAAACACGATTACCATTCATGATATTTTAATTGGGGAGGTATGGCTGGCATCCGGGCAGTCAAATATGGAGTGGCATTTAAATCAAAACATTAATAATTTTGAACAGGAAATAAAGAATGGTAATTATCCGCTCATCCGTTTATTTGATGTAAAAAATATATCTTCCATTACAGCCCTTGATACCGTACAAAGTGATGGCTGGAAAATTTGTAACCCTGCTACCGTTACAGAATTTTCAGCCACTGCCTATTTTTTTGGAAGAGAACTTTACCAACGCTACAACGTACCCATCGGATTAATTACTGCCGACTGGGGCGGCACGCAAATAGAAGCATGGATAAGTCTTGATTCATTAAAAAAATTTCGGGAGTTCCAAAAAAAAGTTGAAAGCCAGGAAGCAACGCCCACGCTTGAACAATTTAAAAAAAGGTTGGATGAGGAACTTACCGTTTGGCAACAAAAATATACCACGCTTGACCCGATGTATGGCACGGCTGAAAGACGCAGGTTGCTTGCCGATGATAATCCCAAAATGAAATTGCCCGCGCTGTGGGAAAATAGTACGCCGGAATTATCAAAATTTGATGGGGTGCTGTGGCTGCACAAAAAAGTATTCATTCCAAAATCAGAAGCAGGCAAACCGATAACGTTGCATTTGGCGATGGTGGATGATGTGGACAGCACTTGGTTCAATGGCGAAAAAATCGGAGGCACCAGCCCTCACTATGCCCGCCGTGTTTATAAAATCCCTGGACGGCTTGTAAAGGTAGGTTATAATTCCATTTTGGTAAGGGTATTGGATTTAATTGGTGGCGGAGGTATTGATGGAAAGCCGGAAGATTTGTTTTTAAAAACGGTAAATAAGAAAATATCATTAGCAGGTGAATGGTCGTATCAAATAGGTCCAGATGTAAGCAATGTGCCAGACAAACCGGTCACCATTTTTGGCGAAAATTCTTTAGCTGCATTATATAATTCCATGATTTACCCGCTGGCGCCCTACGCTATCAAAGGTGCTATCTGGTATCAGGGCGAAGCAAATGTTTTCAGGGCTTACCAATACCGTGCGCTTTTTCCAACCATGATACGCTGCTGGCGCAGTAAATGGGGCTATGATTTTCCATTCCTCTTTGTACAACTTTCCGCTTTCATGCACGACCAGGAGGAGCCTGCTGATTATGAATGGGCTGAACTGCGGGAGGCGCAAACCATGACTTTATCCTTACCAAAAACCGGTATGGCAGTTACGATTGATATCGGAAATCCTGATAATATTCATCCTGCTAATAAACAGGATGTTGGCAAAAGATTAGCATTGGCTGCCCAAAAAATTGCTTATGAGAATGATAATATTGTAAGTTCGGGACCTGAATATGCTTCCATGATAATAAATGGAAATGAAGTGCTTATAAAATTTACCAACGCAAAAACGGGTTTATTTGTAAAAGACCGGTATGGATATGTAAAGGGATTTGCAATAGCCGGAGCGGATAAAAAATTTTACTGGGCTAAAGGCGATATTAAAAATAAGGAAGTGATACTTACCTGCGATAAAGTTTTGAAACCCGTTGCGGTTCGGTACAACTGGGGAAATAGCCCCGATGGAAACCTTTATAATAAAGATGGGCTGCCCGCCACCCCATTCAGGACAGACGACTGGCACGGTATTACTTTTAATGTGACGCAATAATACTTTTCATAAAGAAGCGGATGAAACCATAATGGTATCAGAAAAGTGGATTAATTTTATTTTTAATTATCGTTTGCTTGTTATAGATGAAAAATAAACTCGAAATCAATTATGCGATTCCAATGCCGGCACACCCTCGTCCTATTGCTATCATAGGCGCAGGTGGTATTGTGCATGATGCGCACTTACCCGCCTATACAAAGGCAAACTGGAAGTTATTTGGCATTTATGACCCTGATATTGCGAAGGCTGACAATCTGGCTGCAAAATTTCCCATTGAAAATATTTTTGATTCCTTACATCAAATGATAGAAAATGCCCCTGCTGATATCGTGTATGATATAGCAGTGCCTGCTTCTGCATTGAAACAAGTATTGAAACAACTTCCTGATAAAGCAGTGGTGCTGATGCAAAAACCAATGGGCGAAACCATAGAAGAAGCCACTGCTATTATGCAGTTGTGTAACAGAAAAAATTTTACCGCAGCCATGAATTTTCAATGGCGATTTATGCCTGCCGTCCTGGCGGCTAAAAACATGATAGATGCAGGGCTTATTGGTGAGTTGCATGATATGGAGATACGCATGAACATTTATCACCCCTGGCATTTATGGAAATTCCTGTTTGATATTCCCCGCATGGAAATATTATATCACAGTATCCATTACATTGATTTATTACGGCATTTTTTTAGCGACCCCGTCGGCGTTTATGCCAAAACACTGAAGCATCCTAAAATGATGCAACTGGCTTCCACCCGTTCCATTATTATACTGGAATATGATAACATCATCAAGGCGCATATCAATACGAATCATGGACATGAGTTTGGACTAAAGCACCAAGAGTCTTTTATTAAATGGGAGGGAACAAAGGGAGCCATAAAAACAACGGTAGGAACCAATATCAATTACCCTCATGGCGTGGAGGATAGTTTTGAACATGCCATTTTGGAAGAAGGAAAAGAACCGGAATGGATACCTATACAGTTTGAAACCAAATGGTTTCCAGATGCTTTCATTGGTTCAATGGCAAACCTGTTATGCTATGTCGAAGGCTCATCAACAGAACTGGTGAACTCCGTAAGCAGTGCTTACAAAACCATGCAAGTGGTGGAAGCAGCTTATAGCTCAAGTGACGGTGGCGGTACAAAAGTTAAATATGAATAAGTAAAAGGACACTAGTAACTTTAAATTTTAAACACAAGGCGCACGAAGTTCTACACAAAGCGCACAAAGGGTTGTGCTTGTGAACCTGGTGAAAACCCTGGTGTCTTTGTGGTTAAACTTATTTTTGTCTTCATACTTAGTTGTAACCCTGCATAATAAAACAATATGGCAATTCCATTTTTATTCATCAATTTATCCGTAAAATCATGAAAAAAATATTCCTCACGTTGAATGTAGTATTACTGATTGCATCCGCTTTTGCACAGTCAAAAACTTTTGTTCTTACAAAAGAAAAACTTCATGATAAAATAAAAGGCGGCTGGGCTGGGCAAACCATTGGCGTAACCTTCGGTGGTCCTTATGAATTCAGGTTTCAGGGAACTTTTATCGGCGACTATCAGCCGCTTATGTGGCATGAGGGTCTTATTAAAGAAAATATGATTAATCTGCCCGGATTGTATGATGACCTTTACATGGATATTACATTCGTCGATATTTTTGAAAAATATGGAATGGATGCCCCTGTAGATTCTTTTGCCAATGCCTTTGCCAATGCCGGCTATTGGTTGTGGCATGCCAATCAGGCAGCGCGTTACAATATTCAGCAGGGCATTAAAGCACCCCAAAGTGGACATTGGAAAAATAATCCGCATGCAGATTGCATTGACTATCAGATTGAAAGCGATTTTTCGGGATTAATGAGTCCGGGTATGCCCAACACCGCATCTGCCATCAGTGATAAGATTGGTCATATCATGAACTATGGCGATGGCTGGTATGGCGGCGTTTATATGGGCGCTATGTATTCGCTTGCATTTGTATCTGATGATATGAATTATGTGGTTGAAAATGCCCTGAAAACCATACCTCCGCAGAGTAATTTTTACAAATGTATGAGCGATGTAATTAAATGGCATAAAAAATACCCGACTGACTGGAAAAGCACCTGGATGGAAGTGCAAAAGAAATGGGCGGATGATATTGGTTGCCCCGATGGAGTGTTTGCTCCCTTCAACATAGATGCCACTGTAAATGCTGCTTATGTTGTAATCGGGCTGTTATATGGTAATAAAGATTATACAAAAACCCTGGAAATTGCCACCCGATGCGGTCAGGATGCCGACTGCAACCCCTCCTCCGCCGCAGGCATACTGGGTACGATGCTGGGCTACAGCAACATTCCCGCATATTGGAAAATGGGTTTGAAAGAGGGGGAAGCAATTGATTTTAAATACACCACCATGAACCTGCTCGAGGTATATGAAATTGGGTTTAAGCACGCTTTAAAAAACATTGAACTAAATGGTGGACAAATAAGCGGCAATAATATCATGATAAAAACGCAAATACCAAAGCCGGTAAAATATGAAAAGAGTTTTGAGGGGGTGTACCCAACTGAAAAAAAACAGGTGAAATGGTCAGATGATAAAACAGAAGCAAGTTTTGAGTTCACCGGTACCGGCTTTGTGCTAAAATCTGATACTTATTCATGGGATAAAATTACAGCTCATGTGTTTAATGCGGAGTTGTATGTGGACGGTCAATTGATTGAATCGCCCAAATTACCTGCTACTTTTCTTGCCCGCCGCCATGAATTGTGCTGGAAATATGATTTGCCCAAAGGCACGCATACCGTACGATTCAAAATACTCAATCCTTTGGAAGAAATTCCAATAAAATATGTGGAAGCAATCATTTATTCTGGTAACCCAGTGGATGGGATAAATGTACATTCGCATAATTCTAAAAAATAAAATTCAGTAATCTATCAAATCATTATGATATGTTTATCATAGAAAGTTATACCTCCGCCGTTTTATTTTGCATCATCACCATGTTTTGCTGGGGTTCTTGGGCGAATACCCAAAAACTGGCTGCAAAAAACTGGCGATTCGAATTATTTTACTGGGATTATGTAATTGGTATTTTATTGCTTGCTTTGATTTTTGCATTTACTTTAGGTAGCAATGGGCAACAGGGAAGAAGTTTTTTAGAGGATATAAATCAGGCGGATAGTAACAATATATGGTCGGCGGTGATGGGGGGGGTGATTTTCAATGCAGCCAATATTTTGTTAGTAGCGGCTATTGCGATTGCTGGTATGTCCGTGGCATTTCCCGTAGGCATTGGTATTGCATTGGTGTTGGGGGTGTTAGTAAACTATATGGATGCGCCAACCGGCAATGCCACCTTTCTTTTTTCGGGGGTAGCACTCATCGCGATTGCCATCATCCTGAATGCCAGGGCATATAAAAAAATGTCAACTGGTAATACCGTTCCTTCTACCAAAGGATTGATATTGTCGGTTGTAGCCGGATTGCTGATGGCTTTCTTTTATCGTTTTGTGGCGAAGGCAATGTTCAGTGATTTCACTTTACCGGAACCCGGCAAATTAAGTCCTTACACTGCAATCGTATTTTTTGCGGCGGGCATTTTATTTAGCAATTTTATTTTCAATACGTACATCATGCGAAAACCATTTACTGGTATACCAGTAACTTATACCGATTATTTCAAAGGAAGTTTTCGCAATCATCTCACCGGCATCGTCGGCGGCATTATCTGGTGTATCGGTATGAGCTTTAGCATTATTGCATCTGGTAAAGCAGGCATCGCCATTTCTTATGGACTAGGTCAGGGGGCAACTATCGTAGCCGCAGTTTGGGGTATATTCGTTTGGAAAGAATTTAAAGATGCACCAAAAGTAGTGCGTACTTCTTTGAACCTCATGTTATTGCTGTATCTTATTGGAATAGCACTCATCATCTATGCTCGGTAAAGTGAAGCCACTGTCCATCCTGGCATACAAAGTCGGCGAGTGTTTATTACACTTTTGAGCCGCCTATAGAGGCGCACCAACCTCTTTTTTACTAGGCTGGTCTCTTTGTTTTTCAATGCGGTCTGGTATCTGGTATCTAAAATGGTGTAATCTCTTGCGCTGATCTTCCAAAGATTACGATACAAACCGTACAAAGTTCCGAAGCACAGATACTTTAGGCGATTTCCCAAATTATTATAATTTTTTATCCGAAAATTAAATTTTAATTTTTCAACAAGCTCTTTTTACAAACAATTTGCCGCCTCCAATTTAAAGCAAAAACTGCCAATAGTCAATTTAGTACAACAATAGAACATATTAGTGGTAGCGTGCATTTCAAAATCACCCTAAATTAGCGTAAAGTAAAAAGACGACAAAAGTAGAATATTCAGCCCGGTGCGAAGACGCCCTTAGTGGCATTTGGACGGAAATCACTGGCGCATCATCGCCTCAAAAAAGACGAGCAACAATAGACCGTTGCCGATGCTAATAACATACTCATCTTGCGCGTGTGCAAGGGCGACATCCCTTGGCATACCTTCTCTACACGACCTCATATTAACGAACAACACTTAATCTAGGCGGCTTGATGCGAAGTTTTGAAATGCACCCTCGTGCAGTTCAACGGAAATGTTTATGTAGAATTTTTTCTTTTCAAAATTAAACAATATAATCGTGAATTCCAAAACGTTCCTCCTCATTTGCCTGCTGTACTACAGCATAACTGGTTTGCAGGCACAGAATGTAGTTTTTCCGGCTGCTGCCGAAGGACTTGCTTATCTTGATGTAACCAAGCCGCCTTTCAACGCACCAAATGACGGCATTGGTGATGCCACCACAGCTATTCAAATGGCGATTGATTCCAGTGCACGTTACGCTTCCGGTAAAACGATTTATTTGCCTAACGGTACTTACCTGGTTTCCAATACTCTGGTGTGGCCTCTTAATGACAAACGACCAGGCAACCCGAATTTACCTTCTTATTGTATTTTACAGGGACAATCTAAGTCTGGAGTTATCATCAAACTAAAAGATAGCTGCCCTGGGTTTGGAAGTGAAGATACCTTGAAGCCAATTATACAAACTGGTTATGATGTGGCACAGTGTTTTAATAATGGAGTAAGAAACCTCACCATTAATTCAGGC
>Ga0163145_1000427_pt1 | contig 17364 bp, 17 predicted proteins | sample OliLakLV9_FD_161683 | JGI IMG/M metagenome (GOLD analysis project Ga0163145, IMG submission 161683) | Freshwater microbial mat bacterial communities from Lake Vanda, McMurdo Dry Valleys, Antarctica - Oligotrophic Lake LV.9 | ecosystem: Environmental > Aquatic > Freshwater > Lake > Microbial mats... | reverse complement strand
GTCTTTGACGGCGGGGGAGGCGGTTTTGTCGATCGCATATTTGTCTTTGCCGCGCCGGTAGCCGTAGGGGGCTTTTCCGGGTGGGGGAAGGGATTTGATGCGGTTGCGGGCGTGTCCTTTGCGAATGCTGCGGCTGTGCTGGCTGCGCTGGATTTCGGCCAGGAGTTTGAGCAAGTTGGCTCTGTTTTCTGTTTGTTTTTCGTCTGTGACAATTAGTTGGATGCCGAGGGTTTCTAGTTGTTCTAGGCGGGTGCAGACTTGCTGTACTGTGTCGCCGAGTTCTTCAAGGCGCTGAATTAACAGGTATTTGATTGGTTCGGTTTGGCAGTCTTTTAGGAGTTGTTGCAGTTGCTGTCGCCCTCCTATGTCTTGATAGGTGCGATCGACCTCTTGACCCCAAATTTCGGCTGCTGGCGTGGATTCTAGCAGCGGTTCGCTGTATGAATAGGCGATGATTTTCATCTGTTACTCGCTGAGTTCGATGATGTTACCGTCGGGATCTTGGGTAAATAATGCCGATCGACCTGACGCACTCATTTGCACCGGGCAGTTGCTGGCTGTTAATTGTTGTTTTGCCTCCTCTAAGTTTGCCACAGAAAACGCTAGATGTCGGTTGCGTCCCAATTTTTGGGAATCTATGGCATCTGGTATAATTGTTGCTGCTAAAATTAGATGAAGCTGGAAGTTGCCGATTTGATACCAGATTCCGGGAAATTTTAATTCTCGATCGATTTTTTCCAGTCCTAAAACTTGGCTGTAAAATTGTTCTGATTTTTCGATATTTGAGATAACTAGGGCGGCGTGGAGGGATTGAGTAATTTTCATGGTTGGCAAACAATTAATTTTTAATTATAACTGTAGAGCGACTCCGCCAAAAGCCGAGATTTTGTGGTGATTTGATATACTTTCAGCAGATTCAACTATCGTATTTTATCTTTTGCTGACGATGCTGAAGCAAGGTAAACAGCCCGCTAGAAGTGATTTTAACAATGGTTTCTCAAAAACGGGCGATCGCCCCCAGTAGGCGCAAAATCCGTCTCCGTCGTGTCTTGGTGGTGCCGTTTGTGTTGCAAATTGTCGCTGCTGTTGGCTGGGTTGGCTATCTCTCTTACAGAAACGGACAGAAGACAGTCAACGATCTCGCCAGTCAGTTACAGCACTCCATCAGTGCCAGAGTTTACGATCGCGCCCAAAACTACATCGAAACTCCGCCCCTAGTCAATCAAATCAATCATGATGCTGTACCTCTGGGACTGTTGGATTTCGACGATTTGGAGCGATCTAGACCTTATCTCTGGAAGCAACTTTTGCGGTTTAGTGCGATCGGTCACGCGGGAATTGCCAACGAAAAAGGTCAGTACCTGCGAATGGGTTGGGTGAACCGACAGGTAGGAGGTGAGCAACCTCAGCTTGCCGAGCAACTGATTCCCGGAGGTGGCGACTTGCTCTACTACAACCTTGACGGTGATGGAAACCCGACACCCGGTACGCTGCAAATTAATGCCAGTCAACCCTATTATGATGCCGAAGGCCAACTGATTGGCGTGCTGACTTGCCAGATGGGGCTAGATCAAATTCGCGGTTTCCTGCAAACCTTAAGCATCGGTAAATCCGGTCAAATATTTATCATTGAGCCGGACGGCAAATTAATCGCTAGTTCCGTAAAAAATCAGGCTCTGTCCCTCGGCAAAGGCCAAGACCAAAAGCGGATCAAAGCACAGGATGACAGCAACCCACTGATGAGCAAAAGTGTAGTTTATTTACTCGATCGCTTCCAACGCTTAGACAATATTAAAGAAACTGTTCAACTTAATTTAAACCTCAACGGTCAGCGGCAATTTCTCCAAGTTTCTCCCCTAACTGACAAGTACGGTCTCAACTGGCTGATTGTAGTTGTAGTACCCGAATCCGACTTTATGAGCCAAATTTATGCCAATACTCGCAACACCATCTTGCTTTGTATTGCGACTCTAATTGCCTCAATAGGACTCGGCTTTCTCAGCGCCAACAAGATTACTCGCCGGATTTTACAAATTGCTAAGGCTTCAGAAAAGATCGCAGGTGGCGCTCTCAATCAGAATATTAATCATAGCAGAATTTTTGAATTTGAAACCTTAGCTAATTCCTTCAATAGTATGGCACGACAACTAAAAGAATCCTTTGAAACTCTCGAATATAAAGTTACCGAACGCACCTCAGAACTCGCCACAGCCAATCAAGAAATTGCAGAACTCAACAAGCGGCTGAAAGCGGAAAATCGGCGCATGAGTTCCGAACTCGTTATGCTCAGGCAAATGCAGCAGTTGATTTTGCCCAAACCTGCTGAACTCGCAGCAATTCAAGATTTAGACATTGCCGGATTCATGGAACCCGCCGATGAAGTTGGTGGCGATTACTACGACGTACTTTTTAATGACGGGGTGGTTACGCTTTGCATTGGCGATGTCACCGGACACGGACTAGAAAGTGGCATTTTGATGGTGATGACTCAATCGGTTGTCCGCACTCTTCACGAAATGCGAGAATCAGATCCGGTACGCTTTTTAGATACTCTCAACCGCACTATTTATCAAAATATTCAGCGCATGAACTCAGATAAGAATCTGACACTGGCTATCCTCAATTATGCCGATGGGAAAATCAGCATCAGCGGTCAGCATGAGGAAATTATTGTCGTCAGAAAAAGCGGTAAAATCGAGCGGATCGATACAATGAATTTAGGATTTCCCATCGGCTTAGATGAGGATATTTCAGCTTTGATTGGCCATATTTTAGTAGAGTTAGAGCCAGGGGACGGGGTGGTGCTTTACACTGACGGCATTCCCGAAGCCAGAAATATCCACAAAAAATTCTACGGTCTCGAAAGACTCTGTGAAGTGGTTTCTCAAAACAGGCATTTGAGCGCCGAACAAATCAAGCAAGCTGCGATCGATGATTTACGAGAATTTATTGGAGAACAAAAGGTTTTTGATGACATTACTTTGCTAGTATTGAAGCAACAGGGAAATATTGTGCATAATTTGTCAGGAACCTCAGCTCTGACGGCATGAGGCTTGTTGTGAGAAATCTAACAAGCCGTTCTGACCAGCCTAAGTCTTAACTGACTACGTTTTTTGAGTCACGACACCCAGGAATGCGAAGCTAGTTCCTTGCTCTGTCATTTGCGATTAAACAGTTCCAAGGTCACTGGAAGAGTGTTGCAAGTCTAAAAAGCTCTTAAAACATTGGCGAAGCTAACTTTACAAGCAATTAGTACGGGCAAAACCATGCTCAAGCAAAACTACGTTTTGGTCATTGATACGAATAAGAAGCCACTAACACCATGTCGCCCAATTACGGCACGCAAATTACTGTCTGTCGGAAAAGCTGCTGTTTTCAGGAGATTTCCGTTCATAATTGTTCTCAAAAAGGAGGTAGCTGAAAAACCTAAATCAATCACCATCAAATTAGACCCAGGCTCTAAAACGACTGGCATCGCTCTACTTCAAGGAAATCAAGTGATTTGGGGCGCTGAACTAACTCACCGAGGGCAAGCAATAAAAGCATCTCTAGAGTCCCGTCGATCAATTCGTCGAAATAGAAGAAGTCGGCATACTCGCTACCGGATGGCTCGGTTCCTTAACCGTACCCGTCAGAAAGGTTGGCTAGCTCCCAGCCTTCAACACCGTGTAGAAACGACTATCACTTGGGTTCACAAAATCATTCGATTTGCGCCAGTTGGAGCAATCGTTCAAGAACTTGTCCGATTTGATTTACAGCAAATGGAAAACCCGGAGATATCAGGTATTGAATATCAGCAAGGTGAATTACAAGGCTACGAACTGCGTCAATATCTGTTGAATAAATGGGAGAGAAAATGTGCCTATTGCGACGTAGAAAACGTGCCATTACAGGTTGAGCACATCCAACCAAAGGCTAAAGGCGGAACTAATCGTATTTCTAATCTTTGTCTCGCCTGCGAGAAGTGTAACACAAAGAAAGGAACCCAAGATATTACTAAGTTCCTTGTCAAGAAACCGGAAATACTGAAACGAATTCTGTCTCAAGCGAAACGTCCACTTAAGGATGCAGCAGCGGTCAATTCAACCCGATGGGCATTGTTTGATCGACTAAAGCAAACTGGTCTACCCGTTTCAACTGGTTCTGGTGGCTTAACAAAGTTCAACAGAACTCGATTAAACCTACCCAAGACTCACTGGCTAGACGCTGCTTGTGTTGGTCAAGTTGAGTCATTAGAAGTGATAACAAGTCAACCGTTGCTAATCAAGGCGTCGGGTTATGGTACTCGTCAAATGTGTCGCACTGATAAATTCGGCTTTCCATCTCGATATGTTCTTCGGAATAAATTTGTCAAAGGTTTTCAGACAGGTGATATTGTAAAAGCACTTGTTACTTATGGCAAGAAAATTGGCAAATACGTGGGACGTGTTGCTGTTCGAGGGACTGGTTCTTTCAATATCTCGGCAACAGAAATGGTGCAAGGAATTAGTCACAAATACTGTCAAATTGTTCACAGGAAAGATGGTTACAGCTATTCTTTCTGAAATTCAAAGGTAAAGCCGTCCTATAAGGACGGGGTTTCAATCCATTTTTTTGATGATTGACAGTCATCAACCCGGTTTCTAAAATCGCTGTTGGATTTAGTGGCGAAGCATCGAAGCAGAAGCCGGATTTCCAGCTCCGCCCGTGTAAGTTATAGTAATATACGAGCGAGTGAAACAATTTTGCGTTCCCGGATTCTGGAGTATAAATTATGAAACCCCAAATAAATTTAGCACAATCTAAATCGGCCGAAGAACTCAATGCCCAGGTACAGGATTTGATCCAAAAACTTGAGGAAGTCGAAGAGGAAAAAAATAGCTATGAAACCTTAGTAGAAATTATCACGGAACACTCCACGGATCTGGAAAACCAGATCCATCATAAAAATCGAGAGATGCAGACTTATATCCACCAGGTAAAAAAGGTGATAGATGCAGCTATTGCTGTGAAAAACAACAGCTTTGATCCCCAGATATTGTCAGAGGTGGCGACGCGGAGTGATGCACTGGGAGAACTGGCACAGGTATTTTCCCATATGGTGCAAACGGTGAAAGCGCGGGAACAAGAATTAGAGAAACTTTTGCAGGCTTACGGACGTTTTGTTCCCGATGAATATCTCCAATTTCTCGGCAAGCAGAGCATTGTTGATTTCCAGCTTGGAGATCACGTCAGCAAAGAGATGGCAATTATGTTTTCCGATATGCGTTCGTTCACCACGATGGCGGAGCAAATGACTCCTCAAGAAAACTTTGACTTCATCAATAACTATTTACAGCAAATTAGTCCCGAAATTCGCAAGCACAACGGTTTTATTGTCAAGTATATGGGAGATGGAGTGATGGCAGTTTTTCCCGATGGCGTTGATGATGCTATTCAGGCAGGAATTGTTAAGTTGGAACAGTTACAAAAATACAATCAAAGCCGTAAAATAAGTGGGGAGATACTGCTGAATATTGGCATTGGTATCCATGTGGGTGATACAATGGTTGGGATTATTGGAGACGCGAATCGGATGCAAGCCGATGCGCTCTCAGATCATGTCAATCTCACCGCTCGTCTGGAAGGTTTGACTAAGTATTATGGCGTATCTTTATTAATTTCTGGAGATGTGGTACAACGTTTGAGTCAACCCGAAAAGTATCATATCCGTTTTTTGGATCGGGCTATTGTCAAAGGTAGACAAGAAGCCATTACAGTTTGTGAGGTGTTAGATGTTGAAGTAGAACCCGTGCGATCGCTCAAAATTCAAACTTTGCCTATATTTGAGGAGGGACTCCAACAATATTGTCAGGGAAATTTTGCTAATGCCCTAGTTTGTTTTGAACAGATAGTAGCCCTAAATCCAGATGACAAACCCAGTCAACTTTACCTAAAACGCACCCAATCGCTGTTAGAAAATAGTATTCCCGCTAACTGGAATGGCGTGTGGAAATTCACCCAGAAGTGACATTAATACATCAATTGCAGGCCGAAAAATCATGACATCTGGAAGCTTAAAAACAATGACACAAATCTTTGGAGAATTCATTGAAGAATTTCCTCCTGAACACGACTCCCTAGAACTTACATTTACCCCCAGTTCTCGCCCCATCAAACAGCGCTGGCGCAACAACCGGCTTTCAGCTCATTTTGTAGCCGATTATTTGTCTAGCTTTCTACCGGTGGATGAGGAGGATGCTAGCAGCGAGAAACGGATAAAAGAAAGCAAGGGAGCTGTGAGCTACGTAGCCAACGAACTGTTAGAAAATGCGATAAAATTCAACAATGATGATACCAATTACAAGGTCAGATTTGGTATACATTTTATTGGTGAAATAGAGGTGACAGCGGTAATTTTTGCCAGTAATAGTGTCAATCAACAAGGGGCAAATAAGTTGAAGGAGTTTATTCAAGAAATTATGGCTTCCGATCCAAATGAACTTTATTTGCAGCAGCTTGAAAAGAATGCGGAATCGGAAAGTGACACATCGGGATTGGGATTGCTGACGATGATTAATGACTATTCAGCTAAGATAGGTTGGAAATTCGATCGCAGGCCAGATAGTGATACCATCATTGTTACGACTGTGGTTCAAATTAGGGTCTAGTTTCGGCGTTGCTGATTTACGGTATGAAAGGCTAAATATGCCAGTCATAGAAACCAGTATCGACAAAGATCGGGGATTTTCAAGTTATTTTTTTCATACCCTGATTAAGCAACGCCCTAGCTTCTAGCATTTCAATATTTACTCTCTTGTGCGATCGGAATATTTTAGTCAGGAAACAAAATCACAATGGGCATTCAAGAAATTAAAGGTGAAGATTACAGCATTCAGTACGATCCAGAATCAGTCGCAGTCACTTTCCAAGGCGAACTCAGCCTGAGCGGCCCTCCAGAGTATGCACCAATAGCCGAATTGTTAGATGAGGTCGCCAATGGCGAACCGCCTACTATTACCTTGAACCTAAAACAATTGGAATTTGTTAACAGTTCTGGTATCAGTATGCTGTCTAAATTTGTCATTAGCGTCCGGAAAAAGAAAACGATTCAACTCTTGGTATTGGGTTCAAATGATATTCCTTGGCAACAGAAATCTCTCAGAAATTTAGAAAAGCTGTTGCCAACTTTGAAGCTCGAATTAGCGTAGGATATGTGTAAATTTTAATTACAGTTAACATAGGCGGGACGCCCGTGCCACACACAGTTAACACAGACGGGACGCCCGTGCCACACACAGTTAACATAGATAAATTTGGATGATTAGTAAATTGCTTAAGTTTGCTGGATCGGCAGTTCAATGATAAACTCGGTTCCCTTGCAGGGTTCCGACTCGCACCTGAGCGTTCCTCGGTGATTTTCTACTAAGATTTTGTAGACAATAGACAATCCTAAACCGGTACCTTTACCGATTTCCTTGGTAGTGAAAAACTGCTCGAACATTCGCTCTTTTATCTGTGGTGTCATTCCCACTCCCGTGTCAGCAATCCGTACTCTCACGCGATCGGGCCCAGCTAATTCTGTGGTGATCGAAATTTTTAACGTAGCATAGGGCTCATTTTGTGATGCATCGTCCAAAGCATCGATCGCGTTGGTAATTAGATTCATAAATACTTGATTTAGCTGTCCTGAATAACACTCTACAGGAGGCAAATTTCCATAATTTTTAATTACTTGAATGTCGCGACGGTCTATTTGAGAATTGAGACGGTTTCGCAAAATTAACACGGTGCTGTCAATGCTGTCGTGCAAATCGCACATGGTCATGTTACTGTTATCGGTTCGCGAAAAGTTGCCCATAGATTTGACAATTTCGCGAATGCGATTGGAACCCATTCGCATGGAAGAGATAACTTTAGGCAAGTCTTCAACTAGAAAATCAAGATCTATCTCTTCGATTTTAGCTGTGATTTCGGGACAGGGATTGGGATAGCATTCTTGATAGAGACACAGCAGGTTCAACAAATCTTGAGTATAAATTGCGGCATGGCTCAAGTTGCCGTAAATAAAACTAACTGGGTTATTAATTTCGTGGACGATACTAGCCATTAGCGCCCCCAGCGAAGACATTTTTTCGCTGTGGAGGAGTTGAGCTTGAGTTTGTTTTAGTTCGCAAAGTGCGCGATCAAGCTGGGTGGCTTGAGCTTCCGCTTTCGAGGTAGCAGCACAACTTTCTTGATAAAGTTCAACTTGTTTAAGGTCGATTTCAAATTGTTCGATTTCGCTTTCTTGCTGGTATTGGCTCACCACGGCATCGAAAGCTTCTAGCAAGTCGCCGCCCGCTGCTTCGACAATGTACAGGAGATGGGGATTTTCCAGCATGAGTTCGGCATCAGGAACTTGCACTAATGCTTTTATTCGATCGATATATTCGCGGATTTGTTTGTCTAGATACAGCGGCGCCTCAAAATACATTGCCTTAACGGTGGATGAAGAGCTACTCACTAAGTTAATGCTACTGTCTGTATTAATTAAGTCGCGGTGCGATTTTTCCATAAGCTCGATCGCCTCTAACAAATTCACCCGCAGTTTGGCTCTTTCTAGCCCATTCTGAGAGCAAACTAACCTCATGCAAAAAAAAGCCGTTCGTTGGGAAAGCATTCGCTGGCGGCCGCTGATGTTAATTACCGCAGCACTAATTTTTCTGGCTGTCGTAATTTCTTCCAGATTAAAGTAGTTGCTCAGTGCTGCCATTGGTAATACCCCCGACTCCACTAAATGTCTGTAGCTCCTGCTGACACAAGATTTAAGAGCCATAAAAAAAATTGTACAATACACTAATCAATATATTCTGTATTTCCTAATAAAGTAGTATACTAAAACACAATTATTTTCAATTGGTGGATTATCACAATTTTTATGATTCGGCTTCTTGCACAGTTTTTCTTAACTATTCAAAAATTTACAAGTCAACTTCGCCATAATTTGAGCTTGAGTTTGCGGCAACCCGTGAGCAGCATTGGGAATAATTGCTAACTCTGCTCCCGGTATCTCGTTAGCGTAGGTTTCACAGTGCCATAGAGGAATTGTTTCGTCGCTATCTGCTGCGATAACTAAGGTAGGAATTTGCAATTTGTGAATTTCTTTTTCTACTGTATCAACTGCGTCTTCCGGCCGCATCCGACTCATTAAAAATGACCTTGCTACTGGTTGAGACATTAACTCCCTGCGCCACCCAGAAATTTGCTGCAATTTCTCACTTTTTCCAGCTAAACTCGCAAAAGGTTTTGCCAACTGCAAGGCCAAATCAACGGCTGGGGTTTTCCAAAGCAGTGGCCGCAAAGCATCGTATTGACCGCAAAAACTGTCGTCCCGAATTCCGGCTGGTGCTGCTAACACTAAACTGCTAACAGAATTAGGATATTTGAGGGAATATGCAGATGCTACCCAACCGCCAAAAGAATGTCCGATGATGCAGCAGGGTTCGATATTTAGTTGTTCTACAACTTGCCGGACAAAAGCAACTTCTACAGCTACGTCATAGCGGATTTCTGGTTTGCTGGATTCTCCAAAACCCAACATATCTAAACTGATGCACCGAAACTGAGATTGCAATAACTCAATTAACGGCAGCCAGCAAGTCTTTTCTCCTAAGAAACCGTGCAGCATCAATAAGGGTCTGCCGCACCCGATGTCGAGGTAGGCGGCTGTTTGGGTGGTGCTATTGACAAATGTACTTAAGGTGTGCTTTTGTCCTACAACTGCTTGAGACTGCATGGCGATCGACTCCTGATAGGTAAGAAATCTTGGTAAATAATTGTAACAAAAAAGCAGTCCAAAGGTTAAACTTCATTACGGAGTACACAGTTAGAAATAGACCATGATATTCTCTATTATTATTTGAAAATACTACAAACTCAAAGCAGGAGAACACTTTGAACTCTACTTTAAAACAGTACCCGGCTTGCTCTCTTCGCGAAGATGTCAGTGAGTACGTAGCACACCTACAGCTTCACATGACGTTACAAGCTCGCAACTTGCTCCCTACCATTACCACCGCTAAAGATAGTCGCGAACAACTGTTGCAGCAGACTCAGGCTCATTTTGAGAAACGAGTTTCTCGCCAAGCTATTTAAACAAATTTTCGGTTTCCGTTCCATTAAACTTACCCAAAGCTACCCAAGTCTAGACTTAGCTGGACATAGGTAGCCGGGAGTGTTAACTTCCTGTTTCTTTCGTAGCGACAACAGTGCCTGTTGTCGGGTTTGTCTACTCCGCAGGCTGCCACGGTGGAACTCACCGCCAATTCTGAACGTTCGGGTACACAAATACCTTCAAACCAACGTTCTATATTTCTAGCTGCATTCAAGTCACGGTATTGTACGTTTCCGCAGTTGGGACATTCAAACACTCGGACTTTTAACGGCATCTTGTGCCGATGATTGCAACAACTTGAACAGATTTGACTGCTCGGGAAAAATCGATCCACAAGCGTCAACTTAGAGCCAAACTTTTGGGTTTTGTATTCGAGTTGACGTTTGAATTCGTACATTCCGCAATCCGCGACTGCACCAGCAAGTTTGTGATTCTTTAAAAATGCCTTGACGTGCAAGTCTTCAATTTTGACTTCGCCGTGGTTCTTGGCGAGGTAAGTTGTCAGCTTGTGGATAGCATCTTTTCGGATATTGGACACTTTTAAGTGCAGTTTAGCTAGCTTCGAGACGGCTTTCTTCCGGTTCTTGGAACCCTTGACTCGCTTACTGACGCGCCGTTGTAGGCGTTTCATCTTGCGACTCATCCGACGGTAAGCCTTTGGATTGTCAAAGACTTGACCGTTGGAACAGACTGCTAGCGTCTTGATGCCGATGTCAACTCCGATAGTCGGGCGGTCAGGTGCAGGGACGGGTTTTTCTATTTCGCACTTACAGCACTTCCGGCTATTATGAAGCACAGTTTTACTCGTATCCCTTTCCTGTCCTAACTTTCGATACTGTCTGTGTACCTCATAGCAGCCGGAAGTGCTGTAAACACAATGAACCATCTGTCTGCTTTACGACTAATTACGCAATTGTGAAAAGCAGTAATTGGTAGTGGTTCGTGCAACCTGACCCAACCAATCTTAGGTAATTTAATCCGCTTGCCGTCGTTATTTATTCCTGGCTTTGCTTTGCTTCCTTGCTCTAGATAGAAGGAGTCGTGCGATACACCCTTCTTCTTGAACCTAGGTTGCTTAGATACCTTTTTGAAACACCTATCCCAAGCTATCCTCAATTCGGCTAAAGCTTGCTGAGGGCTTGCCTTGGAAGAGTCGTAGTACCACGGACACAATGGCTTGACTTCTGCCACTAAGCGCTTGTGAAGATCAATGGCAGAAGGGATTTTGACTGTCTTGTCGGTTCCCCTTTCCTCCAAAGCTTGCAGGATTAAAGCGTTACCCCAGTTGTAGGCGTGTCTAGCGACTCCACAATGCTGGCGAAATCTAGACACCTGCCTGTTATTGGGTTTTAGTTCCGTCTTAAAGCTGAGTAACATTTACTTTGCTTCGTTTTTGCATTATCCTTATTCTATACGGAATTAATGCGGAAAGCCAAAATGTCGAGAAAAAAAATTTATAGCGAGCCTAAGCGTAAGATCAACCTGAGTCTGACTGAGACTGCCACTAAGTGGTTAGACGAACAGCGGGTTCAGCTTACCGCCAGCAGTCTTAGTGACGTTATTGAAAGACTCGCTAGAGAGTTACCCAAAAAGTCTATTGATGGGTAACTCTGTCCAAGGATTGCGTTGCAGTTTCCGCCCCCAATTTACGATCGCCCGCGATCGAACTTTCCCACATTTCAGCATCGCAGAAACCCGGTAGCCTCAAAAATACCGGGTTTCTTTTTGGGCGGTTGAGACGGTAGTTGAGACGGTAGTTGAGACGGTAGTTGAGACGGTAGTTGAGATGGCGGTTGAGACGGTAGTTGAGACGGTAGTTGAGACGGTAGTTGAGACGGTAGTTGAGACGGCGGTTGAGACGGCGGTTGAGACGGTAGTTGAAACCGCGTCTACACAGACAAAACCCGCCTCCGCGGGTTGAAGAATAGAGGGATATTAAATCCAGGTTTGGGATTAGGCATCATGACCAATTTTGGTTAATATGCGTTGAGTATGCTTTAGTTTTATGTTTATGCGAATTCCGATTATTGCATTTTTGACTTTGGTGGCGGTGGCTGGTGGTGAATTGGGGGCGCGGGCGATCGATCCGACAGTCGCACCGGCTGAGGTGGAGTTGAGAGAAGGAACCGCAGAGATTGACAGGCGAGACGCCTATCCCACAAGGGCGCAGAGGGAGGAGGATGAGGTGAGTGCAACTGTGACGGATTTGCCGGCATCCGATGAGATCGCTGTTGCTGGAGAAGTTCGATCGCCCTCAGTCAAGTTCAGCAACCATAAAGATTTTACATCTCTGTTACCAACTCCGGCGACGATCGCGGCCAACGCCGAAATCCCCGAAGCAGTAAACAGCAACGCCCGACAGCTAGGCGGTACTCTACCAATCAGTCAAGCTGGCAATGCTGAGGGCGTTTACGTTGCAGAGGTGAAAATTCGCTTTGTCAATTCCCGAGGCGAAGCTGTTGATAAAAAAGGGAATCCGGTTGAGGGCAGAATTTCGGAAGATTTTATCCGAGGCGAGCTCAAACTCAAGGCGGGGGATAACTACAGCCGGGAAGTTGTACGATCGGATTTACAGCAGTTGCAGCAATTGGGATTGTTTGACAAGGTTACGGTTTCGATCGAAGAAGTTGGCACGGATGTTAATGTAATCTACAACGTTCAAGAGCGATCGGCTCGCTCTTTTAGCGTAAGTGCCAGTCTGAGTGATGATGTTGGTGTTGCTGTTCCTCTTTCATATACCGATCGAACTTTCGGCAGAAACCCACAGCGGCTGGCGGTGGAACTTCAGCCCAGCCTCCGAGGTATCCAGTACGATGTCCAGTTTGTCAGCCCTTACGTTGCCGCGGAAGACCGTTTGGGATACAGTGTGAGAGCTTTTGGCGATCGCAGAATATCGGAAATTTTCAACAAAGATATTGATTTGCCCAACGGGAACCGAGTTCGGGAAATTCGGATGGGGGGAAATCTCAGGTTTACCAGACCTTTGGGCGATTGGCAATCGACTTTGGGACTGAATTATACAAATATCAGCACGCGCGATCGCAACTTAAATATCGCCCGCCGCGACGAACTCGGCAATCCTCTCACATTCAGCGGTAGTGGCGTTGACGAGTTATACACTGTTTCTTTTGGTGCGATGCTCGATCGGCGGGACAATCCCTTTAACCCCACCAGCGGCTCGATTCTCAGCCTCAGCACCGAGCAATCGATACCTCTTGGGGGAGGTAACATTGTGAGCAACCGCCTGTTGGTAAATTATATACAATATGTACCAGTAACTTTGCTGGGTATCAGCGAGTCCGAGGCCTTGCCCGAAATGCTGGCTTTTAACCTGCAAGCGGGTACGGTAATCGGGGATTTGCCACCAACGGAAGCTTTTCGCCTCGGCGGCCGCAATTCCGTGCGGGGTTACGATAGCGGGGATATTGGCAGTGGCCGGAGTTATTTTTTAGCTTCGGGTGAATATCGGTTTCCTGTCGGCAGGGATGTCGGCGGCGTGATATTTGCTGATTTTGCGTCGGATTTGGGCACAGGAGATAGCGTACTCGGAAAACCCGCTTCGGTGAGGGATAAACCGGGGACTGGGGCGGGTGTTGGTTTGGGTGTCAGAGTGCGATCGTCCTTTGGATTAATTCGCTTAGATGTGGGTGTTAGCGACTCCGGCGACATCAAATTTATACTCGGTACAAAGCAGCGATTTTAAGAATAGTGCAACAGATCACTTAAACCACAGTCTTAAAAAGATTTTACTTGACGAAATTGCCGCCAAAGCCGTTGGCCCTGCATCATCAACCCTATCGGCCTCGGCTGGCGGGGTGTCGGTGATTGCTGCTAAGAATTGGGCTAGTTGTCGATCGAATAATTGAGTTGGATTTCTTTGATCAACCCAACCTCCCAAGTTTTTGGTAGTAATCGAAATTGAGTGAAATACAGCACCTCGGTAAGGACACAACAATGTTGTATCCCTACTGTGTTGTAGGCAATTGACAATTGCTATATTTATCCTAGTAACTACTTAACGCTTTGGTTTCTTCACATCAACAGTTTTCGGCTTAGCCGCCGGAGTGCGCGGATAAAACTTAAACTTATTGAGCGCAGCACTTGCCGATTTAGCCACACCGCTATCTATATCTCGCAAAGCTTTTTGTAGCAGCGGAATCACTTTTTCCGACTTAATCATTGCTAGTGCTTCCACAGCAGCTTCGCGCACATCCGGGTGAATATCTTGAGCTAATTTTCCCAAGGTTTCTATTGCTCGCTGACCTTCGGATCTCAGAGCATTAGCAGCAGCCATTTTACCTAAAGCAGACGCTGCAAACTTGCGGGTTTCTTTGTCCTGACTTTGAACACATCCCATCAACTGCGGTAGGGAATAGCTTGCTTGTCTGGCAATTGGAAGCTGTTGTTCGACTTCTGGTTGATGTAAATCAATTGGTTGTGGTTCCGAAAAATCTGTGTAATTTAACTCTTCTTCAACTTCTGTTTGATTTAACTCACTTGACACTTCCTGCCAAACTTCTTCTTGTGATAAACCTTCGGCAAATTCTGTTGGATTTAACTGACTGAACTGCTGCTCCGGGACTTCTTGTTGTTGTACATTACTTTCGTACTGCTCTTGCAAAGATCTGATAGTAGCTTGCATCTGAGCTTCGTGAACTCTCAATTGCTCGTGAGCCGCTTGCAACTGACTCTCGTATTGCTCTTGCAAAGCCTCCATATTTAACTGCAGCTCAACCTCGCGGTTCTCATATTCCTCGGCAGTTTGCCTCAAGCGAATTTCGTGTTCATTTTGCAGGTTTTGCAAATGTTGCTCCATCTGAGCTTGATAATTTAGATGCAATTCGTCAGCAACTCTGAGTAAATGATGTTCGTGTTCTGCTTGCAAAGATTGGATATTTTGCTGGATACTAGCATTGTTAGCAGCTTCTAATTCCTCGCTGATTTGTCGCCGCAGCTCAGGCTCGTGTGCGCTGACAACTTGTTGGAGCTGACTGTCGCGTTCTGCCAAAACTTGTTGGAGCTGATTTTCGTATTGATTCGCAACTTGTTTGAGCTGGCTTTCGTATTGGGTAGTAACTTGTCTGAGTAAATTTTCGTGTTCGATAGTAGCTTTTCTAAGCTGATTTTCCCGTTCTCCTTGCTGAGATTCGACAGCTTGTTGCACGCGAGACATCTGAGCTAATTCTATTTCCTCACTAATTCTGTGAGTTTGCTGCAAGTATTCTTGCTTTTGCTTCTTTAAGCGCTTTTCCACTAACCAGTAAGCAACTGCTACCCCTGCCAAAAAACCTACGATCGCTCCTATGATACCCACAACTGAGATCCTCCCGACAAAATAGTGATGCTGGACTTTTTACATTTAACCATACAGCCTCCTGTAACCGCCCAGTAGCAACAGCCAGGCTGTCACTGCTAGCCAGTGAAGCGCCACCGCAGGCCAGATAGAACCGCTTTGCAGGTAGGCGATGGAGCACGCAACTCCCAAAATTGCCGCCAGCAGCAAAAACACTGGATTCATAAAGGTCGATCGACCAACCGGGTAAAAAGTCAGCGCGTTCAGCGGGTGGTAAACTACAAAAGTCGCCAAACTCGCGCATCCCCAAAACCACAGCATTAACCCAGAAGCCTTCTCGAACGGGTGTGGCAGCATTAACACCCGGAAATATACTTCCTCGGTGATACCTGGACTTAATAAACAGCCAATGAGCACTCCCACAATTGTACGCCGAGAGGTTTGCACGTCTACTTTTAGAAATCCCGACCAAAAACCGATGGGAAGCGCGATCAAAGTGTAAACCACCGCGATCGTAACTGCAACCAGCCAATCAGTGAAATCGGGAATAGTTGAAAAAGCCAGGGTGACGCGGCGTACTAGCAATCCCAGCAGCGCGATCGCACTAAAATTTAACATAATCAAACTGATCCTTAAAATTTTCAAACAGATGTTAGCAGTAAGTTGAGCCGTTTATTATGCAAAACCAATCACCCCTGCCCGTCAGAGTCCACGTTTTTGTTTCGGGATTAGTTCAAGGAGTAGGATACCGATATTCAACGAGGAATCAAGCAAAGTATTTCTGCCTGGGCGGCTGGGTAAGAAATCTCCCCGACGGCCGCGTCGAGGCTGTCTTTGAAGGATCCAAAAAAGCTGTTGAAGGAATTATTAGCTGGTGCCACCGCGGCCCCACCGGTGCTACGGTTAGTGAGTTGGTTTTGGAATACGAAGACCCGGAGGGCGAGCGCACTTTTGAGATCCGCCGATATAAAGAATAAAGGGAATAAACGGCGGTTTCAACCGCCACTATACAAAAGAAGTCTGCCTAGCCTAGGGCAGGCTTCGCCCACGCAGACTAAAGAATAGACGAGCAATTGCAAAAATCTATTTCCTATCTTAAAAATATCTGCGTTTATCTGTGTTTATCTGCCTTTCATCTGCGGTCAATCTATCAATCAAAGATTTATGCAATTGCTCGTCTAATAAAGAAACTCGGCGGTTGAAACCGCTACTCTACAAACGAAGTTTGCCTAGCCTAGGGCAGGCTTCGCCCAAGCAGACTCAAGAATAAATCTGATAAAAAGCGCGAATTTTGTATTGCCAATTTATCAATGATGAGCAACTTGACTTAAATTAGCAAACAACTGAGCAACTTTGGTCAAATCTTTATCTCCCGGCGCTATTTCTACGCCGCTAGAAAGGTCAACACCGCTGAAGTTATTGCCGATCGCGCTATCAATTGCATTTAAAATATTATCGGGTGTTAAACCGCCCGCCAGCAGCCAAGGACACTGCGGTCTAAACTCTGATAACATCATCCAGTCGATCGTTTTACCAGTACCGCCCAATTGCTCTGGATGGTAAGCATCCAGCAGTAAAGTATCGACACGAACAGCATAAACAGCAGCGGTGGCTAAAGTTTCAGGAGTCTTAACTCTCAGGGCTTTGATAATTTCAATTCCCGGCAATAACTCCCGCAGTCGATCGCAATATTCCGCTGTTTCATCTCCATGCAACTGCACCCCGCTTAAATTTGACTCTGCCGCTACTTGACAGATATTTTCTATTGTGGTGTTGGCAAAAACCCCGATGCGATCGACATTTTCCGGCAACTGCTCGACAATCAGGCGAATTGTTTCTGGGCTGACATAGCGGGGGGAAGCCGGCACGCAGATAAACCCCAAAGCCTGGGCTCCCAAACGGGCGATCGCAATTCCCTGGTCTAATTTGGTAATTCCACAAATTTTAACCCGCACTC
>Ga0163145_1000389_pt1 | contig 18357 bp, 15 predicted proteins | sample OliLakLV9_FD_161683 | JGI IMG/M metagenome (GOLD analysis project Ga0163145, IMG submission 161683) | Freshwater microbial mat bacterial communities from Lake Vanda, McMurdo Dry Valleys, Antarctica - Oligotrophic Lake LV.9 | ecosystem: Environmental > Aquatic > Freshwater > Lake > Microbial mats... | reverse complement strand
CTTCTTACGAACAAGCGCTTAGCTCCTACGCTGTTAGTTCATACGTACCGGCTGTTAGTTCCTACGGCGTCAGTTCCTACGGCTTGAGTTCTTACGAACAAGCGCTTAGCTCCTACGCTGTTAGTTCATACGTACCGGCTGTTAGTTCCTACGGCGTCAGTTCCTACGGCTTGAGTTCTTACGAACAAGCGCTTAGCTCCTACGCTGTTAGTTCCTACGCTTTGAGTTCTTACGAACAGGCAGTAAGTTCTTACGCTTTGAGTTCTTACGCGGTGCCGGTAAGTTCCTACGCGCTGAGTTCCTACGCTTTGAGTTCTTACGAACAGGCAGTAAGTTCTTACGCTTTGAGTTCTTACGCGGTGCCGGTAAGTTCCTACGCGCTGAGTTCCTACGCTTTGAGTTCTTACGAACAGGCAGTAAGTTCTTACGCTTTGAGTTCTTACGCAGTGCCGGTAAGTTCCTACGCGCTGAGTTCCTACGCTTTGAGTTCATACGAACAAGCAGCAAGTTCTTATGCTTTGAGTTCTTACGCGGTGCCGGTAAGTTCCTACGCGCTGAGTTCCTACGCTTTGAGTTCATACGAACAAGCAGCAAGTTCTTATGCTTTGAGTTCTTACGCGGTGCCGGTAAGTTCCTACGCGCTGAGTTCCTACGCTTTGAGTTCATACGAACAAGCAGCAAGTTCTTATGCTTTGAGTTCTTACATCATGCCCTCTGGTGTAGGAATGTGGGCGCTTCCCACTGAGTCTGGGATGGGGATGTCGGGTGTCGGCTTCTCGGCTTCGATACCTCCTATCCGTCCTCGCCAGTTTTGGTTAGTTGCTGATGCTGAGCTAATTGTTTACGGTGCAACTGAGCCGGATGCTACGGTGACGATCGGCGGTCGTCCGATTAAGCTGAATCCAGATGGTACTTTCCGCTTCCAGATCTCATTCCAAGATGGTGTAATTGACTTTCCAGTCCTGGCGGTGGCGGCTGATGGAGAGCAAACGCGATCGATTCACATGGAGTTTACCCGCGAGACGCCATCGCGGCATACCAACTCTAAGGAAGAAGCTGTTCAAGAATGGCTCCCCGTTTAGTACGTTTTGTAAGGCAGGGGAAAACCCCTGCTTGCAAAGTTACGAATATCTCCCCCGACTTCAGACGGGGGTTTATTTTCTGAATAAATATGACACCAGAACAGATTGCCCTCACATTACAAGAACTATTTGGCCCAGATGTTCAGACGATCGCACCAGGCTCCTGGCAGGTAGAGACGCCAAATTATCGGCTTTTAGTGCTACTTTCAGACGATTTATCCTGGCTGCGAATTCTGATCCCGATCGTACCTGCTCAAGAAGCTCAGCCTTTTCTCGAACAGCTGTTAGAGACTAACTTTGATCTCACTCAGGAAACGCGCTACGCTTTAATGCAAGACGTTCTGTGGGGTGTGTTTCAACACAACCGAGAGAGTTTGGTGACAAGTGATTTTTCAGGTGCGATCGCACGACTGTTGTCTCTGCACGAACGCGGTCTATCTGACTGCTTTAACCAGCTAGTTCAGAGTCGTGTCCGTCAAATTATTAAAGCCGCCAAGTTGCAAGGACAATCACTTGAAGCAACTCTGCAAACCTTAGACCGCTTCTACGAAGAAGGATTAATGGGCGATATGGCGCAGGGGGCAGGCGCTCGTGAAGAGGTGCTGGCAGCATGGCGATATCAGCTGGAACGTTTTTGGCCAGAAGTGGATCTGTAGTTTATAGTCGCGATCGCAATATTCCCAGTGTTGCTCGTACCCTATGCCGCTATCCTAGATTCATCCCTCGCCAGCTGCCAAGGTGCGATCGATCCACTCAAACTTAACTATCGATAAAGTAAAGAGCTTTAGTATGTCAGTGTTCCTTTCCAGCTTAAAAGAAAGCGGTCATCTAGATCGAATTCACATGACAGTTTGTATTATTGGCTCTCGTAAGTTGGAAAACCGAGATGACTATGGCTCTGTTGGCTGGAATATCTTTGCACCCAATCTGACTATCTATGGATTTGATGCCGATCCAGATGCTTGCGATGATGCCAATGCCGATATTGAAGTTCGACAAGTAAATTGGACTGAAAAACATATCCCGCTAGCTCTTTGGAATTCAGAAGGTACTTTTCCTCTTTATGTTACCAATTTTACCGGATGCAGTTCTTTATATCCTCCTAATGAATCTTATGTAGAGCGGTTCAGCGGATATTCAGATTTGTTCAAATTAATTACTACCGTCGAAGTCGATACAACGACTTTAGATGATTTTTGTGAATCGGAAGGAATTAATGAAATTGACTTTATACACCTTGATGTGCAGGGGGCAGAGCTTCAGGTTTTAGAAGGAGCAGCTAGAATTTTAGAAGGCGGTGTTTTAGCTGTTGCGACCGAAGTAAACTTTACTGAGTTATATGTAAATCAGCCTCTATTTAGTGATGTAGATATATATTTGAGAAAGCAAGGATTTACCCTGGGCGATATAGTGATTAGCACTGGGCGGGGTTGTCGGACGATTTCACCCATTATTTCCAAATTCCATGCTGGATTTCTCTTGTGGGCAGATGCTTTTTACTTCCGCGACCTGATTAGAAAAGATTTTCATACACATCTAAGTACACCAGATCGGATTTTCAAATTGGCTTGTATTGCTGATGTGTTGAATTTTACGGATTATGCCTTAGAACTATTGGCATATTTGACTCGTACTTATGGAAATGACACAAATTATAATTTTGCCAAAAATATCATTGATACTCTATCTCCAATTCCAGAAGTGGTAGAGCAGGGAATAGATTCCCTACCTATTATTGTCGAAATGAGGAATTACATTAATTAAATGGACATTATCCAAATTCTCAAAGAAGACTACCAAAGATTCCCAGCTGACCAGACCTATAGCATCTATGCCGAAGATGTCTACTTTCAAGACCCACTCAACAAATTTCGGGGGATTGAGCGGTATAAGCAGATGATTGGCTCAATCCGCACCTGGTTTATTGACCCCAAACTGGATTTACACGATATTCGCCGCCGGGATGATGCGATCGAAACTCGCTGGACGTTAAGTTGGAATACACCGCTGCCGTGGAAACCGCGCATCGCCATCTCTGGCTGGACTGAGATGCGACTCAATAGTGAAGGATCGATCGTTTCCCACATCGACTACTGGAACTGTTCGCGCCTTGATGTTCTCAAGCAGCACCTGTTTCCTTTAAAGACTCGATAAAGTAAATAAATGTAAACAATTCTCAGGCAGGACATAATATGCGTTTAATACTCATGACCGGCAAAGGCGGAGTGGGAAAGACCTCCGTCGCCGCTGCGACTGGACTTCGCTGTGCTGAACTCGGTTATAAAACCCTCGTTCTCAGTACTGACCCCGCTCATTCTTTGGCAGATAGTTTTGACTTGGAACTGGGACACGACCCGCGACTGATTCGCCCAAACTTGTGGGGCGCAGAACTAGATGCACTGGTGGAACTGGAACAGAACTGGGGCGCAGTCAAGCGCTACATCACCCAGGTTTTGCAGGCGCGGGGGCTAGAAGGCGTCCAGGCTGAAGAATTGGCAATTTTACCGGGCATGGATGAGATTTTTGGCCTGGTACGCATGAAACGCCACTACGATGAGGGCGAGTATGATGTGCTGATTATTGACTCGGCTCCCACTGGTACGGCGCTGCGGCTACTAAGTTTACCGGAAGTGAGTGGGTGGTATATGCGGCGGTTCTACAAGCCGCTGCAAGGCATATCAGTGGCGCTCAGACCGCTTGTGGAACCATTCTTTAGGCCGATCGCAGGTTTTTCTTTGCCTGATAAGGAGGTAATGGACGCTCCCTACGAATTTTACGAGCAGATCGAAGCGCTGGAAAAGATCTTAACTAATAACGCCCTGACTTCGGTGCGCTTGGTAACTAATCCCGAAAAAATGGTGATTAAAGAGTCTTTACGCGCCCATGCCTATTTGAGTCTGTACAATGTTGCCACAGATTTGATCGTAGCAAATCGGATTATTCCAGAAGAAGTTACCGATCCATTCTTCAAGCGTTGGAAGGAAAACCAACAGCAATATCGCCAGGAAATTCACGATAATTTTATGCCTCTTCCCGTGAAAGAAGTTCCTCTGTTTTCAGAAGAAATGTGCGGTTTGGCGGCTTTGGAGCGGTTGAAAGATATGCTGTATCCCGATGAAGACCCGTCGCAAGTTTATTACAAGGAAACCACGCTTAGGGTGGTGCAAGACAAAAATCAGTACACTTTGGAACTGTATTTGCCCGGTATTGCTAAAGACCAAATCCAATTGAGTAAAACTGGGGATGAATTAAATATCCGGATTGGCAATCACCGCCGCAATTTGGTTTTGCCTCAAGCTTTGGCAGCTTTACAACCTGCTGGTGCGAAGATGGAGGATGATTATCTGAAAATTAAGTTTGCTGAGGCGGCTAAGGTTTAGTAGCGATCGAGCTATTATTTTGGGGACTCCAAAATTGGCAGAGTTCCCAATTTTTCAAAGATAAGTTTAGCGATTGCCAACAATCTTTTTGCCCGAATGCTTCGCCTTGCGGAGGTCTGTATAGAGATTCACACTATGTTGCTTTTGTCAACAGCGATGAATGGACTAGCGCTCTAGAAGTTCCTCTAATGATGAAGGCCATATGGCTTTTTGTTTGCTTGTTATGGTTGTCAGGCGTTCAAACTCAATATTAGCCTGGGACAATAATGATTTGAATTCAATGCGGTCGTATACTTCCTTGAGGTTGAGGCGTTGCAGGAGTTTTTTAGTAATAGGGCGCTTTGCATCTGAGAACAGTTGCGAATAGATAAAATCCAGACATATTGGATGACTCAAAATAGTGGTTAAGAAAGCTGCTTGTTCGGGAGAATAGCAGGGAATAAAGTAACAGGTATCATCAAGCATAACAGGACGACAATTTACTGGCCCGATCGCTCGAAACTTTGGTGTCTTGTGCAGACCTGATATCCCTACTTTATAAGGAGCAAAAGAATATTCTCCAATTCCAAACATAGAAAACGGTGGCTTACCGCGATAGATAGATGATTTTCGCCGATCAAATGTATCAAAATGGGCAGTAAGGTAACTCCATAATTTTGGAGCAACCTGCTGCAATTGATAAGTATTCTCACCAAGATGCTTTTGAGTTACTATCACAGCTTTCTCAGTTATAACCGAAAGCTGATGAAAAAGATCCGTACTTTTTAATAAGGGATAGGTATATTCAGGTTCAACGATAATAGTTTCGCCAAGCTTGTTATGAAGACACCCCAATTTATCGTAAGCCAGCTCCATAACCGAAGCTGCATCGTGCTTTATTCCTTGACGCCATGTTAGAGGACAAACTCCATCAACGAAAGCTAAGCGATTGTAAGCTTTTAGATCTGCAACCAATTGCCCACCAGCAATGCTAATAGTAGATTCTGGTTCAGTAGTATATAGATTTTGATATACTGCTGCTTCGTAGTGTGGTTTTCCAGAACCTATTTCTACAGAAAATAAACACGCACTAACCGCAGCCCCAAACCACTTTTTAGTATCTATAATTCTGATAGACGCGCTGGTAATGGGTAGGTCATTATCATAAGCAAACTGTAGAACCTTACGGGCTACAGTTGTTTTACAAAGCAGTGCAATTGTCGGTTCTTCAAAAGCAAGTTCTCTAATTAACTTAAGCCAAATATACTCGGCAATGTCAAAATTTGAACTACCAGTTAATGCGTCAATTCCCCGAAAGTTTTTCAGATTTGTCTTCTTGGGCAGATTCGTACTACCCTCAATCCCTAACTGGGAATTCGTCACCCAAGGTGGATTTCCTACAACTAAGAGAGAGCCTGTTTCTCTCCATTGCAAGTCTCGGCTCAGATCCAAATCGAACAGTTTTCTTTGCTGAATTAATACCCGAGTTGATGAATACTCCGCAGCTATTTTTTCGGCAATCTTTACATAGTTGCTTTGAAGCTCAATTGCATGAATTTCACGCGGGGGTATTGGAAGATTGAGCAATGCCTTAATAAAATTGCCGCGACCACAAGCTGGTTCAAGTACTCTAGACCACTTTTTGCCAGTGGAATTCAGAGATTCAATAACAGCGGTTACAAGTGCGGGTGGTGTTTGAAAGTCGCCGAGTTCTTTAGACAAGAATATTCTCCAATCCTTCTGTTGTTCCTGTAGTTGCCAGAGTGATAATTCTGCTATACTGGAGCCTCCACTGCAAAGCATTGGAAATTGTCAGGTAGCCTAGTTTTGGAGGTTGCTGCATAATTCGCTCAGCCAGAAGTTCGCGTCCAATTTCGTCCAAAGGGAGGTTGCGTTCCTCAAGGAATGCAATCACATCATCTTTATTACCATCGCGGCGCAAAATTTCTCGTAAACCGTAAGTTGTTTGATAATCTCCTGTTCTCTCCCGTGCTACAAAGATTGCATACTGGAAGTTTAAGCTAGTAGCGTGTAATATGCGATCGTCAATTTTTTCGTAGGCAAATATGAGAAGATGATAACCAAGTCCATAGATTTTTTGGCTGGCGTCACGAAAGGGACATGATGACTGCGGCTGTCGGATAGAAGTAACTTTTAAGTCTACCTCTAATTCTGGAAAATCAATACCGCTTGCAGAACTCCCAGGTATGTAGGAGTATTTTGTTAAAAGATACCGATTAAATACCTGTTCAACATACGTCCCTACTGCTTTACCATCTGTAATGCCATACAGGTTTGAAATAGATGTTGCACTCAATTGTTGAACAAATTCTCGCGCAGAAGTCTTGAGTTCTGATAGCGTTAGTTGTGTCATTTTGTGATGCGTGAGCGTTCTATTATTTTAGGCATAAGCTAGAGTAGCAAATAATTTTACTCATAAATCTTCCCATCTTCCATCCTCGTCCCACTAAAATTCGCATCACTCAATTCAGCCCCCGCAATATCCGCACCCGTCAAATCCGCACCACTCAAATCAGCCGCACTCAAATTAGCACCCACCAAAGTCGCCCCAACTAACTTAGCATTCCGCAAATCTGCATCACTCAAATCAGCGCGACTCAAATCAGCACCACTTAAATTTGCATCCCTCAAAATTGCACCCATCAGCTTCGCTTTCCTCAAACTGGCATTACTCAAATCGGTATTACTCAAATCAGAAATCACTAATTTTACGCCATCCAAATTGGCATTTTTCAAATTAGCACCAGTCAATTGCGTACTAATTAAATTGGCCTCCCGCAAATCCGCACCAGGCAATTGAATATAACGCAAATCTGCACCTTGAAAATTTCTAGTACCAGCCGCATATTTATTGAGCAATTCCCCGGCATCCGTGAGGCTAATCTCCCGTTTTGGGCGCTGATTAAAAGTAAAAGTGAAAGTGTCGCCACTCTTAATCACTCGTCGCATTTCCTCATACATGGGATAGTTGTCAATTCCACTCAATTTTACCCAACCTCGTGTCCTGGTTAAAGCGATAAATAACTGATTGCGTAAGATAATATTACTTTCTTCTTTGGCGATATTATCCAAACCAACTAAATAAACTATGTCCGCTTCATTGCCTTTGGCGCGGTGGATGCGAGACACTGTGACGCCACCTTCACACCAGAATTTGTTGGGGTCGCGGTTTTCTGAATCTGCTTTCAAGATATTGCAGTTGGTTGTACTAGGAATAAATATATTGATGCCTTGGGATATCAAAAATTCAGCTACATGAGTTTCTAGGATAGTTGCATCGAAAAAGGAGCCTAAAACTATTACTAAGATATCGCGACTTGGGTTTAGATTATCGTGTTTGAGGTTATATATAATGTTTTGTGCTAAAGCGGTTAATTCTGATTGGCGATCGCGATAAACTTCAAACTCTATTACTGGGTTTTCCCAAAGTTCTGGTATAATATTGGGAGAGTTTACCCTCAAACGTTTGAGGGTGATTCGTTGACCGCGAGTAAACCGACCCTTCACTTCATAACCGATCGCTTTCCAATCCTCAGTTCTAGTAATTCCCGATAGCATTCGGCCCGATCGCAACAATCCCATGCCAATACCGTGCGCCGCTGTCAAAATTGGGCTGGGAGTGCGGTAGCAGCGGTGCATAACTTCAGTTTTTTTGATGCCGTCGGGATATTGACCAGTCACCAAATGAGCTAATTCATCACCGAACAATTCCCCCGCTGTTGGCATATTCAAGCTTTCTAAACTTTGCGCCTCATCATAGGCCCAAATTAAGCGCCGCTGTTCTGGATATTGGGGGTCAACCGATCGCAATGCTTGATAAGCCATCCAGTAAAAAGGTTGCTTGTCCTCAAATTTAAACTCGTCATCAACAATTAAGTCTTGACCTTCATCAATTAGGATGGCATCAAATATTTGGGGAATTACTGCTGTGCGGAGTAGCAGACTGCACACCTGTGCTAACGCTTCGTTGGGTTGCTTGCGATCGGTCTCATAAGCAGTTAAACGCTGAACGCCAGCTGCTTTGCAAATTATACTGTAGAGTCCGGGTTGATTTTTGGCACCCCAGGCGTGAAATACTCTCAATTTTGCATTGTTTGGGTTATATTCCACTTCGCCGCTGCTAAATCGACGCAACCACTTATCTAATTGTTTGGTGATGGGGTCGTACAAACTGCGACTGAAAAACACTAAAGCAATATCCCAATCAGGGTATTTTAAGTGCATATGTGCAGCTTTTTGGCACAACAGTACCGTTTTCCCCGACCCAGCAATACCGCGAATTCGCTGGGGACCAGGTGGAATTTGTTTGCCGATGTGTTCTTGTTGTAAATCAAATTCGGATAAGTGTTGTCGCGCTTTAGCTAAAATGCTGGCGCGACTTCCAGGGATGGGGAGTTGACTAACTTCTATGTTTTGGGAAAGTTTGCTTGGCGGTTTGCGAAATACGGGAGTTCCACCCAGTACTGCTAACACTAACTTCCACTGTTCATCATTCAGGTTACTTCCTTTTATTACGGGCGTGGTTTCTTGAATTTGCGCTACCAGGTTAAGATGTTCTAGGAAGATGATGGGGGGACAACTTGGTAGTTGGTTAAAGCCTTTTTCCCGCCATTGTTTTTCTGTAATTAATGGTAAGGCAACAATGGCTCTACCATTAACTTGGCGGCGAAGAGTGGGTTCGCGATCGCAATATCCCAACAATGCAAACAACTGATTCTCTGCTTGTTGGTAGGGGTTGCCATCTCTGATGTAAAAATTGTGGAATTCCCACCGATGACCGCTGATAGCTACTATTCGATCTATAGTGACCGACTTTACTTCAATAACAATAAGACCGAGTTCAAAATCGGCTATTAAGATATCAGGCTCTTTGCGAGTTTTTCCGACTTTAGAAAAGATGGGATAGCGCCAGTAAGCAATACATTCCCGATTTGCAAAATAACTTTTGACGGCATCCCAAACCTTGCGTTCGCCTCTCTGTCCGCTTTGACCAAGTGACTCTGTGGTAATGAACTTGCGGCTTGGGTCTGGGCGATCGATCTGGGCTTCACCCAGATTAGTTTCACGGATCGCCATCTTTTCCTATTGTACGAGTAATCACAAATCTAGTTGCCTACCACCTAGTTTATGTGCCAATTTCTCCCGATTACAGCATTTTTCTTTTTTGCCTTTTTCTTACTACCCAGACAACAAAAGCTACAATCAGAACAACGAGAACTATTTTAGAAATGGGGTCAATGTAATGTTCCGCCAGAGCATAGTTTTTACCCAGAGTGTAACCTAAAAAGGTTAGAAAACTCACCCACAATACTGTACCGACGGTTGAGTAGATTAGAAATGGTATCAAACTCATGCCGCTGATGCCTGCTGGCAAGGAAATTAGGGTACGAACTCCGGGTACTAAGCGACAGAATAACACCGCTTTCTGACCGTGCTTGTCAAACCAGTTATCTGCTTTTTCAATATCTCTGCTTGATACCGAAATCCACTTGCCGTACTTGTCGGCTAACCGCTTGATGTTCTCTTCACCGACGAGTTTGCCTACATAATACCACGGCAATGCGCCCACCATAGTGCCAACCACTCCTGCTAGAATTGCAGGCGCAAGTTCCATCTTCCCTTGGGATACGGTGAATCCCGCAAACGGCATAATTAATTCTGAGGGGATGGGAGGGAATAAATTTTCTAAGAACATTAGCAGTCCGATTCCCAAATAGCCCAGGGAAGTCATGATGTTAATTATCCATTCCTGCATTGGCGAAATTCCTCAGTTGTAAAAAAGACGATCCCTTGCATATTGTTAGAAACCCGGTTTCTTTGAGAAACCGGGTTTCTTGAGAAAACCTAGAAACCCGGTTTCTTTGAGTGTTGGGTTTCGCTGCACTCAACCCAACCTACAAAAAAATGGCGAAGGTATTGTTTGAGAAACCGGGTTTCTATACCTTATGTTCCAGAAGTCCAGGAGTTCATGTACTCGATTTGATCTGGCGTTAGGGTATCAAGGTTAACACCCATTGCTTGCAATTTCAGACGAGCAATTTCTTTGTCAACTTCAACTGGAATAGAGTGCAAACCTGGTTCTAGTTTGCCTTTATTCTTAACGAGATATTCGCAACCTAAAGCTTGGTTAGCAAAGCTCATATCCATGACGGCGCTGGGGTGTCCTTCTGCTGCTGCTAGGTTAACTAGACGCCCTTCACCTATTACGACAACGGATTTACCATTTTGCAGGCGATATTCTTCGGTGAAGTTCCGCACTGTTCGTACTTCAGTGGCTTTTGCACCAAGTGCTTTCAGGTCGATTTCGATATCAAAGTGACCGGAGTTGCAAACAATTGCGCCATCTTTCATGACATCGAAATGTTCGTTGCGAATGACGTGCTTGTTGCCGGTGACGGTGATAAATAAGTCGCCTTGGGATGCGGCTTCTGACATTGGCATGACTCGGAAGCCGTCCATGATTGCTTCGATCGCTTTAGTCGGGTCGATTTCTGTCACAATCACGTTAGCGCCCATACCGCGTGCGCGAAGGGCGACGCCTTTGCCGCACCAGCCGTATCCGGCGACGACGATCGTTTTACCTGCTAGTAGGATATTGGTGGCGCGGATGATGCCATCAAGGGTGGATTGGCCAGTTCCGTAGCGGTTGTCGAAGAAGTGCTTGGTGTCGGCGTCGTTGACGTTGATGGCGGGGAAGGTGAGTACGCCATCGCGGAACATGGCGCGGAGACGCACAATGCCTGTGGTGGTTTCTTCGGTGGTGCCAATCAAATCGGCAATCTGGTCTTGCCGTTCTTGGATGAGGGTGGCGACGACATCGCTGCCGTCATCGATGATTACGTTGGGACGGTGATCCAGGGCAATGCGGACGTGGCGGCTGTAAGTCTCGGCATCTTCGCCTTTGATGGCAAAGACTGGTATGCCATAATCGGCAACGAGACAGGCGGCTACGTCATCTTGGGTACTCAGGGGGTTGCTGGCGATGAGGAGGGAGTCTGCACCTGCTGCTTTGAGGGCAATGGCGAGATTTGCAGTCTCGGTGGTTACGTGGCAGCAGGCGACTAGGCGAATACCGGCGAGGGGCTTTTCAGCGGCGAAGCGATCGCGAATTTGCCGCAACACGGGCATTTCCCGTCCCGCCCATTCAATCCGCTGCCTTCCTAGAGGCGCGAGGGACAGGTCTTTTACTTCGTGCTTTGGCTGTGTGTAAGTTGCAGTCATGAAATTGGTTTTTTGAGAAATATTAAACTTCCAGGTCTAATCTAGATTACTCCATCCATCTTTGGGTAGACCGAAGATTTTTTACCCGAATGCTTCGCCCCTCCAGGTGTTTCTGGCAATACACACACTGCCTGCTTTGTCAAGGGCAATTACTGGACTGGGGACTAAAAACTTACAAATTTCCGTTTCTGTGGGTCTTTCCCTTTCGATCGCACACTCTTGCCAAAACAGTACGTTTGTACTATAATATAAAGGTAGAGTCATCGAGCCCAGTTTCCTTGAAAATGGCTCAATGGCGACTTTCTAGAGGATGGATTCAGGTTTTTGCCCTATGACTAAGCACTACATTCTCAGCCTCAATCCGAATGCCAAGCACGACTGGGATCGTTGCACTTTGCGAGACCCCCTCACAGCGAAGCGCCCGGAATTCGCCAAGCTGATTTCTGATGCAGTTGGCGAAAAAGCTGGTTCTTACCTGGTTTCTGTGCGGATCGAAATCGAAGTTTTGGAAAAAGCGCCTTTATCGCAAGTTGAGCAGCTTCCTCTCAATCTTACTGAGATTTCCGCTCATTCTCAACGGCAGGAACTCGTTGCTTAAAAAAAGTAAAAAGGCAAAAAAAAGAAAATTTTGACTTTTGACTTTTGACTTTTGTACGGGCGGGTTGAGCTACACACATCTCATTACTAACAGAATATTTTACAAAACCCGCCCATACTGACTTTTGACTGCCGTTTTTTTCTGAGGAAATGACTTGATGATCGAACTCAGTGATTATCCCCTTGCTATTTCTCAAGCCGCCCAAAGAATCGCTGAATTGGACTACGAATTATCTGCAATGCGGCAGCTAATTAATGCTTTTGAAGGCAGAGCTGATATGATGGTGGCGGTTAGTTCCCAACTAAGAAATGAAGTTCAACGCAGGGCGCGTCGTTTTGAATTGTTGCAATTCAATCATGAATATCAAAAGGCGCTGGATCTTTTAACGCAATTAAATACTGAAAAAGCGAATGCGATCGCTTACCTGGAATATCTCCGCAATCAGTTTACCGTTGCTAAGCTGGAAGCGCGATTAGCGATCGCACAACAACTCGCTGGTTTAGAAGCGCGAGAATTAGTTGGTTTTTAGTTAAAGCAAGTTTTCTCCTTTGGGTTGGATAGCGGTAGGGCTTTTTGTCCTACCGTTTTTTTTGGTCATTATAGCGCTTATATCATGTCCGCTTGCATAACCCCTTTTTGACCCGACGACTAAAGTCGCGGCTACACAAACAAAGCCCGCCTGCGCGGGCTTCAAGAAAAAGGGGATACTTAACCCGGATTTGGTATTATATCATGTCCGGTCGATTTCCCATGATAAAACTTTTTAGGTATGTTGTTGCGCTTGGGCGCTATCTTAAAGAGCGCCCAAGCGCAACAACATACCAAATATTTAACTAATACTTGTAATCATTAACTGCTAAAATTTGTAGTCTCTAAAGTTTTCTCGTTTATTCCCGTCTATTCTGAGTACGGCGATCGAACTACCCCTTGCATCTTTAATCGGATAGTACAATTCAAAATTAGTCTTTTTATTCAGATCCTTAAGCAATTTAGAATCATTGTTTAACGCTTGTTTTATAGCTTTTTCATAGTCTTTAGCTACGTAAACTCTTGCAAAAATTGGCTGGCCTTTCTCATTTTTCTGATATCTTTGATATCGCCACATCACGGAATCATCTTGAGGATCTAGAACGTAGAGAGTAAGATTCTCAACAAATGACAAGCCATTTAAACTATCTATCAAATCAGTAATAGTTTTAGGAACGTTACTGACTGGAGGTTTTTTCAAAATAGTTACTTGCTGAACGAGTTTATTTTTAAAAGTTTCCATTTGTGACGACGCTACCCGTTTAAACACTTGGCTGCGGTGAAGTTGAACTTGATAATCTACTAAAGCTAAAGCCCCTATTAAAGCGGATATGGCAGTTACAATTCCCAGCATATATCCTGCATAAGTAATCCGTCGTGCTTCGGGAACAACTAAAGAACTATCTAAACTACGGTTTCGTTCGAGAGATTCGACTGCTTCGACTATTTTTTTTATGCCAAGCACAAAAGTCATGGCGACGCCGAAAGCACTGAGAGAAATACAAGAGAAAAAGATTCCATATAAAACAGCTTCAACTTGGTCACTGAAAATATCCCATTGCAGTGCGCTGTTAAAAATTCCCAAAACGACTAGCGTTGCACCGATCGTCAAGAGGGAGACAGTGATCCAAACAGTCAGGGATAATAGCTTTACTTTTGAGTTCATTTGTCTATTTCCTCACAGATATTATACCAAAGTGCTGAGTGCTACGTGGGGAGTGAATTATGCCACGCCCTTATTGAGACGCCTGACAAGAGGGATGAGTGAGGGAAGGCGGTAAAACTCCTTGTCCTACCAGTTCCACTTGTCCAGAGGAGTTAATCACCCATCCTTGCGCTTCGACAATCTCAGTGCTGAGTGCAAGGTCAGCCGTGCTGAGTGAAGTGTCCTTTCTGCCCCTCTGCCCCGCTGGTAACCTTGGTCTTAAATCTACCCAAGAACTATTGAGTTCTTCATAGGGATTAGGCGGTAAACTACCTCTGCCGGTAAGGATCAATTGGTTTTGTTCTTTTCCCCTGCTGCGACAGCTAGAGGCAACTAACGTGGTGGCATCAACGAGATTATCTTGTAAAGTGATTAACCCAGCGCTGGTGTCAACATCAGGGGTGTCGATCGTTACAGTGCCACTTAAGGAAGAATTTGCTCCTGTGGCCGTGATGTCGCTACTAGGCAGTTTCCTGGGGTCTAAAAGGGTAGGATCGTCAGTATTGAGTAAGCTTTGCAGTTCTTCCCTTGTGCGTGACTGTGCCCCATAGATAGCTTGGGCGTTGATAGTGACTCTACCGCCAAAGGAGTTGATCGAATTGGCACTGATATCGCTATTTTCTAAAGCGGCGATCGCATCGGTATTGAGGGTGATGTTACCGCCTTTGACTTCGTTTCCAGTGGCGTTGGTGGCGATCGCACTACTGTCTCGCAACTGCAAGAATTGAGAATCCACTACGATATTGCCGCCGCTAGTACCTCCAGTGGCGTTGGTGATGATGCTGCTGTGGCGCAATGTAATGGTGGGCGATCGCAGTTCGATGCTACCGCCGCCTGCTTTAGTATTTCCATCCAGAGAAGCTTGATTAGAAAGCTCGATCTCTTCCGCATCCACCACAAGCCTGCCAGCTTTTCCTGTGCCACGACTGCGGACTCTTACAGTTGCCCCATCCCGGACAATCAACCGTCCCGTTACAAGGGTCAAATTACCTCCATCTCCTGTTGATGGTGACTCAGCGGAAGCACCCAAGTTACTGACAAACAGACCATCGGCGGAAGTGCCAATGATTTCGATCGCATCATTCGCTTTAATGTAAAGATTTCCCGCCTTACCTTGCCCAACGGTAGAAGCGCTGATCTGTGCCCCATCTCGGACAATCAACCGTCCGGTTTTGATCGTCAAATTGCCTCCATCTCCGATTGAATTTGGCCAAGTATTAACACTCAAGTCGGTGGCAAACAGACCAGCGGCGGTTGTGCCAATTAGTTCGATCGCATCGTTCGCTTTGACCGACACATTTCCCGCCTTGCCTTCTCCAATAGTAGTACTGCTGATAAATCCCCCATCTTTGAGAGTTAACCGTCCCGTTTCAACGGTCAAATTGCCCCCATCTCCTGTTGAATTAACATAGGTGAAAGACCCCAAGAAGCTGGGAAACACACCATCGGGAGAAGTGCCAATTATGTCGATCGCATCGTTCGCTTTGACCGACATATTTCCCGCATTACCTTTCCCAGAGGTAACAGTGCTTATCCCTGCCCCATCTTTGAGAGTCAACCGTCCCGTTTCAACGGTCAAATTGCCCCCATTACCTTTGGCTTCTGGTTGAATATCAGTAGCCAAGTAGCTGGTAAACTTACTGTTATTAGGTGCGGCACCCGTCATTTCCAACGACTCCAACGCACGTACAGTCACACTTTTTCCTTCATCGCTGCCAAGAGTGAGGCTCAAAATTGCCGAACCATCGGCAAGGGTCACGCGCCGTCCCTGCACTTGAATACTTCCACCCCCACTGCCACTGGCATCGACAGAAGCCGCCTGAGATAAACTGATATTCTGGAAATTCTCCACTCCTTCATATCCCAACTGCCAACTTGTATTCGTTGGGGTGAGGGTGACTAAATTCCCTGGTGCAACACTCCCCAGTTCAATTCTTCCGGCTGGTGCAGTCAAATTTCCTCCAAAGAGTGTGATGTCACCTCCCACTAGGGCTAAGGTTCGATCGGGTGACACCTCCAGACCAACTGGCCTATTATTTCTAATAGTCGCGAATGTGTCTGGATCGAAACTCAGATTATTACCCACACCTTGGACGATGATAGCGGCATTTGGATTGGGGCTGTTGGCGGCAAATTGCAAACCAATGGGTACATTAATTGTCAGCAAAGGTGAAGCATGAGGATTGGTAGCACTGAACTCTATCCCATCACCAAACTTAATGCTACTCGCCGTACTCCCAAAAAATGAGCCACCAATATTCAATCTGGCATTGAGTCCAAAACTAATTCCATTCGGATTAATTAAAAATAAGTTAGCTGTGCCGTTAGCTTTAATCAATCCATCTATATTAGATATCGAACTACCTGTTACCCTGGTAAAAATATTCCGTATATCCAAACTATTGTTAAAAAATGCTTCTTTGCCCGTGGGTACGGAAAACTCTCGGAAGCTGTGAAATAAGTTGCCACCGGCTTGCGTTCCTCCCTCGATAGTGAGAGTGTTGCCAGCAGGTGTGACTATTGAATTATTGGGAAGTGTGACATCTGGCACAATCTGTGCCACTATGGGGTTTGGTGCCGACAGACAGGCCGTAACAATTCCTAATCCAGCCCAAAATCGCAGAGGAGAGCTTTTCATTCGCAGGAATTTAGTTGTATAGCTTTTTGGTTGTTATATCACTGTTTGGCCTTAACTTCAATAGGACTTACGCACCGAAAGCCTGAAACCTAGATCCCCTAGCCCCCCTTATAGCGGGTTTCAGTTGCATGAAGTACATGACAGAAACCGGGTTTCTCTTTCAACCAATGCGCTAAAATTTTTAACTAGCGACATATTTTAAACACCTCCTCTGCTGTCTTATGGTTCAAACAGTTGCAATTACCGAAGCAATTATTAGCCTGAATGATATCCACAACAAGTTTAGCTTGATTCGTACTTCTGACCAAAACTTTTTCACGGAATGGTAGGTCTTTCGGAATCATTATGGTAATGTTCCTCATTTTTGTAGGGACACGGCATCATAAATATGTCGGTCATACAAAAGATTTAATTATGCCGTGTCCAAAGCAGCATATTTTACTTTTGTAAAGGGTGCGCTTCCAGGCGCGGTGGTGAAGACCCAGAAACCCGGTTTCTAAGGGCGCGGTGGTGGTAGCCTATGTCAAAGCACAGCTTATCCCGGATATTGCCTTGAAAACTCGTTCTAGTTACTACCAACTCATCCCCTACATCCGCCAAGAGTGGAAAACGATCGCACAGGCATTGACCTGCACCCTTGGATTTACAGTATTCTGGCCGATCCAAGCTGCATTGGCAGGGCGAATCGCCGAATTTATCGGACAGGGAAATATCATAGCACTGGCGCGGTTATCGGGCATCCTTGCCGTGGTTTTTCTACTCCAGAAAATCATGCAATACGGTCAGGATTCGATTATGGCCAAAGCAGCCCTCGCGGTTGCCCTAGATTTGCGGAAAAAAATTTACTCTCACCTGCTGCGTCTCAATCTTAGTTATTTTGAAACAGCACAAACAGGTGATTTAACTTATCGACTCACCGAAGATATCGATCGCATTGGCGAAGTCGTCAATAAAATCTTTCACGACTTTACCCCCTGCGTTTTGCAGCTGATAGTAGTGCTGGGTTACATGATTTATCTCAATTGGCAACTAACCCTAGCAACCTTTATAGTTGCACCGCTAATGGGCATTTTAATTGGTTGGTTTGGCGAACAGATGCTCAAGTTTTCCCGCCGCAGTCAAAATCAGATCTCCAATTTATCTTCTTTGCTGACAGAAGTATTCAGCGGCATTCGTTTGGTGCAAGGTTTTGCGGCAGAAGAATATCAAATTCAGCGTTTTGCTACCGAAGCGGAATATAACCGCCAAGCTAAGTATGCAACTGAAAAGCTAAAGGCAATTCAGAATCCAGTCGTGGGATTTTTGTATGCTATCAGCGTAATGCTGCTATTTTTCTTAGGAGGTTGGCAAATTTCTATTGGTAACCTGACTAGCGCAGAATTTGTCAGCTATATCGCCGGTGTGGGATTGCTAATTGATCCCATCGCCCATATTACTAGCAATTACAACGATTTTAAACAGGGTGAGGCGTCTGTCGATCGCATTTTTGAATTGATGGCAATTCAGCCGAAAGTGCTGGAAAAACCAGATGCAGAAGAACTTCCACAAGTTACTGGGAAAGTAGAATATCGCAATGTTACCTTTGCTTACCCAGGGAACCCCCCCCAACCCCCCCCGTCCACAGGGGGGGCGAAAAAGTCGGAATCCTCCCTGTTGACGGGGGGGGCGAAAAAGTCGGAACCCTCCCTGTTGACGGGGGCGAAAGG
>Ga0163145_1000377_pt1 | contig 18616 bp, 10 predicted proteins | sample OliLakLV9_FD_161683 | JGI IMG/M metagenome (GOLD analysis project Ga0163145, IMG submission 161683) | Freshwater microbial mat bacterial communities from Lake Vanda, McMurdo Dry Valleys, Antarctica - Oligotrophic Lake LV.9 | ecosystem: Environmental > Aquatic > Freshwater > Lake > Microbial mats... | reverse complement strand
CCCCAGTGGCAGCAATATTTACAAAACCTCACGCCGGTGCAGCGGCAGTTGGTAGAATCGCTGAAAGCAGGGAAAAGTGTAGAGACGATCGCATCAGAATTAAAGCTGAAAACCAATCAAGTCATCGGCGAGTGGAGCAAACTCTATTTAGCAGCTCAATCCCTCCGCAACGAGTAGATTGGTAATGGGTGGCGGGCAATTGCTAATTGTTAATTGGCGGTAGCATTTTTCAGAATCCGCGCTACAAATCAATTCCCTCACAGCCACAGATTACTGCGAGTTTCCCCGTGGAAAACCGCGCGATGCCCCTTGTATCAAATCAGGTTAGATCGATCGGCATATCGTAGCGCTGCCGTGACGATCGCGCTCCGAGACGATCACAGTCAACTCTCTGAGGTAAGATACTAGCAGCACGATCGACTTTTCAGGATTTTTTAACCAATCCTAAATTCAGCGGTTGCCCGTAAATCATCGGTTGTGGTGCATCTCTAATACTTGTGCATTAAAGACATAATTCTATTGTTGCCAGCCACGGGCATCAATCTCGGGCGATCGATGATAGTGGGTCTAGACTGCGCTAGTCATCATCGAGTTCTCAATCTTTTGGTAGAATTTGAGGCTGCAATACAGAACGGAGAAAATTCTGGGACTAAGGATTTTTCTTTAATAAAAGCTTCCGGTTGTTATGCCAATTCCTCCGTCAGGGAAGTTGCAGCGTTTAATTTTATCGCATCAGGTTGGTGCGTCGCGCTCGATCGCGCTTCCAACTACAAAGCAGCTAATGGTACATACATCTTCAACAGACTCGGCAGCTACAATGGACTCCGATCGAATATTTCACCTAATCGATACAGTTGTCCCCTTTGAAGCTTGCCTTTACTATCAAGTTTTGCCTTTATCTCTAGAAGGTAATCTGTTTAAATTGGGCGTAGTCGATGCCCAAGATGACTCCGCCTTGGACTACGTGCAGCGGATTTTAGCTTACATGAATTGCTCAGTCACAACAGAGCCAATTGCCTCGGACACTCAGCGCTCGATGCTCTCAGCTTACTTGCTGCACGGGAGCCAGCTCCGAGAACCCAGCCAGACAGAAACCGCCGCAGCCCCAACGCCCAAAAACCCCGCACTAGCAACTTCAGGCCCCAAAGCAGAAACGCTGCTGTCTGGGCCCGAACCCTCGATGCCCCCTCGTGAGCGGTTTAAACCTGCTAGCGCTGAGGTTCCCCCGACACCGACACAGCTATCGGTTTTGAATGTCGAGGCCTTGCACTTGTCAAGCCGAGTGGAAGTTTTGGCAACTTTGCCCGCGCCCCAACTGCTGCAAGAATTGCTCGGTAGAGTGCTGCGAGAGGGTATCGGGCGCTTGTTTTTTGAGCGGCACCAGTCCCAAGGCCGGATTCTTTGGAGTCAAGATGGCGTTTTGAAATCGATGCTCGAAGGTATCGATATCGTCCTTTTCCAAGAGGTCATCGACGAGTTGAAGCGGCTGACAGATATGCCTGCTGGCCCGGTGGAACAGCCCAAACAAGTCGAAGTTGAGCGCATATACCAAAACACTCATTTGCTGTTGCGCTTGCGGGTAATGACGGTGGGTGGCAAGGAAGAAGCCACCCTGCAAGTTTTGCGGGGGGCAGCTTTGAGGTTTTACCAGCAGCAGCAGTTGTCTAATTTGAGTCGGGACGCACTGCGGCTGGCCGAAGAATTGCAGCGGAAAGTGAATCAAATTCGCGATCGAACTCGGCTTTCTCCTGTGCCTTTAGAGGGGTTGCCCGCTTTGGAACAGGTGATTAGAAATGTTGACGACCAAATTGAAGCTTTGCTGCACGAACACAATTCCGAGCAGTCCTAATTAGCAATAGATGACTGTTTTCGCGATCGGACTTGCTGACCTCACAAACCCGGTTTCTGCCTATATTTCTCCTTTATTTATTAGTCCGCGGAGACGAAAGTTTGTGCAGTAGCGATTCAATATCCAATCTGTTAGCATCGGAATTATTCAGATCTCTATTCTCAACCTCTGCGTGAATCTGCGTGAATCCATTGTCATCTGCGCTTGCTGAAATTCTCTTTTTTTAACCGCAGATACAGGCCGATCAACACAGATTAACACAGATGAATTATATCAATCGCCTACTCCGAGCGAGAGGTTTTTAACTGCACGACTCTCAAGCGTGATCGAAAACATCCTTGTACTGCAATAAATCCAAACTCACAAAAACGGGCAAACACTGAAAACATTGCTGTGCAATTTCCCACCGTTCTTCTCGCTGCAACATAGCAGTCAACTTTTGTTTAGCGCTCAGCAAATAACGGACATCGTTAGCAGCATAATTTAGTTGATCGTCAGAAAGATTAGTCGCATTTCCCCAGTCGGAACTTTGAGATGTTTTATTTAATTCTACCTTTTCGAGTTCTAGAATTAATTCTTTCAATCCGTGTTTGTTGGTATAAGTTCTAGCAAGTTTACTAGCTAGCTTGGTGCAGAAAACTGGTGCAATGTCAATACTTAAATTGTAACGCATTGTTGCCATATCAAAGCGCGCAAAATGAAATACTTTCTCAATATTTTCGGCTTCCATTAACTTCTTTAAATTCGGTGCTGCTGTCTGGCCTTTCGCAATCCGCACCACCGCCACTTTACCTTCAGGATCGCACAACTGCACCAAACACAACCGATCGCGCCACGGTAGCAAACCCATTGTTTCTGTATCAACCGCGATCGCCTCCGCAGTCAAATAATAAGATAACAGAGCATCGGAAATATCACGATCGTACACTTGAAAATCTGCAAATTCCATTATTGGTAACTGTTGACTGTTGACTGTTGACTGTTGACTGCCTTCTTCCTTCTTCCTTCTTTCTTCTTCCTGACATCCGTTACATCCGTTACATCCGTTACATCCGTTACATCCGTGGAGCGAATCCGTTGCCGAACTGCCTTCTTCCTTCTTCCTTCAGCTTACCGACTGCGAACAAAAAGCTGAGTAAAATAATACTCGCCTTTGGCATTTTTTGCAACCCCAATACCGGTCACATTAAACTGACCCTCCATATTTTTGCGGTGGCCGTCACTTTTAATCCAACCTTCAACAGCATTGCGTACCGGGTCGCTGTAGCCAAAATTATAAGCAAGATTTTCAGCTACACTTTTATAAGGAATAGTAATTGCCTTAGCCCGCCCTTCAAATCCATCGTGGCTGAAACTTACTTTACCCTTAGCCATATTTTCGCTGTGAATTCTTGCTATCTGACTGATTCGCGGATCGATACTCAGCGGTGGCAACTTTTTAGATGCTCGGTATTGATTGATCTGTTGGTTAACCGCTGTTTCTAAGTCAGTAATAGCACTCGAAGCAACATTAGTATTCATGGGAGTTTGTGGCAGCGATCGCGCAGGAATGGATGTGTCACACTTAGGCAGGATTGTCAACAATCCCAAGCAAATCGAAATCAAACCTTTGGACATGAAATCAAACCAGAAATAAAGTTAATTGTTACCAATTCCTACAGAGCGATCGCCCCAAATTCCGCCCACTAGATATTCAGAACCTTCACCACAGTGTTCACATCTTTGTCGCCGCGCCCCGAACAGTTAAGCACAATGCGCGGATTGCCTGTTAGTTGCGGGCACAGAGTCTCCAAATAGGCGATCGCGTGAGCAGTTTCCAAAGCCGGAATAATCCCCTCCAACTGCGAAAGTTGCTGAAAAGCATCCAAAGCTTGCTGATCAGTGACGCTGTAATATTCAGCCCGTCCCGCATCCTTCAAATAACTGTGTTCCGGCCCCACACCCGGATAATCCAAACCAGCACTAATCGAATGTGGCTCGATTACTTGACCTTCATTATCTTGCAGCAAATAACTCATCGCCCCGTGCAGAACTCCCACACTTCCCTTAGTCAAAGTAGCAGCGTGCTTATCCGTATCCACACCTTCGCCCGCCGCTTCAACACCAATCAATCTGACAGTTTCTTCCCCGACAAACTCGTGAAAAAGACCCATTGCATTAGAACCGCCGCCGACGCAAGCTAATAAAATATCCGGCAAACCAGCCCACTTCTCCTGACACTGAGCACGGGTTTCTTGACCGATTATCGCATGGAAATCGCGCACCATCATCGGGTAGGGATGGGGGCCAGCTACGGAACCGAGAATATAATGAGTAGTTTCAACATTTGTCACCCAATCGCGAATCGCTTCGGAAGTCGCATCTTTCAGCGTTCCCGTACCCGCCGCCACAGGCCGCACTTCGGCTCCCATCAGCCGCATTCTAAACACATTTAAAGCCTGTCTTTCCATGTCCTGAACGCCCATGTAGACAACGCATTCCAAACCGAAACGAGCGCAAACTGTAGCAGTAGCAACACCGTGTTGACCGGCACCAGTTTCAGCAATTACCCGCTGTTTCCCCATGCGTTTTGCTAACAATGCTTGAGCTAAAGCGTTGTTAATTTTGTGAGCTCCGGTGTGGTTTAAATCTTCGCGTTTGAGATAAATTTGCGGGCCAGTTCCGTCTGCTTTAGCATAATGCTCTGTGAGGCGTTCGGCAAAATACAAAGGGCTGGGGCGGCCGACATAATCCTTGAGCAATCCTTGGAGTTGCTGTTGAAATTCGGGTTCGCTGCTGTATTTGTGGAAAGCGGCTTCAAGTTCAAATAAAGCGGGCATCAGGGTTTCGGGGACGTATTTGCCGCCGAATTTGCCGAATCGGCCGAGGGAGTCGGGGCGTTGGGCGCTGGTTTCGGTAGTGAGATGCAGGGGGGTGACAGTCATTTGATTTTAGATTTTAGATTTTAGATTTTTTAGATTCACGGGTAAGCTAGAGGCTTGGTGTCGATCGTACCAAATTGGTTGTGGACTGGAGGCGATCGAACAAATTTCATTATAATTCTTTGAATCCTTGACGGGTTAATACAATAGGTAGAAGATGGGATCGCAAACGAGCGATCGCAACCATACCCCAATTCGCTAAAACTAGAAATACCCCTAAAAAAAGTTCAGGCATTGTAACATATGGCAGCACAAAAACGCAAAGATTCTGATATCAAGACAACTGACGGCAAACGAGTTGTTTACTCCGAGTTTGGCAATGTTGACAATTCGGCCGCCCTCGTAAGAGGAGTTGCCGAAGTCCCGCCTGCTCAACAAAATTTGAGAGTGCAAGCGTCTCGGAAAGGCCGCGGCGGCAAAACTGTCACTGTCATCACCGGGTTTCAGGGAAAACCTGAAACTTTGGCAGCTTTGGCAAAGCAGCTTAAAGCTCAATGCGGTGCAGGAGGGGCTGTCAAGGAAAATGAAATCGAACTTCAGGGCGATCGAGCTCAACAACTTCTCGAAATTCTCACAAAACTCGGCTATAAAGCTAAAGTTAGTGGAGGATGATTAGTCATTAGTCATTACCGTGTTTTAATTTTTAACCTTCATGTACACTCGACCTTTAGCTCGTTTAATCGAACAATTGCAGCGCTTGCCCGGAGTCGGCCCAAAAACAGCCCAGCGTTTAGCTTTACATATTTTGAAGCGACCGGAAGAAGAAGTGCAAGCCCTAGCTAAATCTTTGATTGATGCCAAACAGCAAGTAGGTTTCTGTCAAGTATGCTTTCACTTATCTGCTGACCCTGTTTGCGAAATTTGCCGCAATACCAACCGCGATAGTCATACCATTTGTGTAGTGTCAGAATCCCGCGACGTAATCGCTTTAGAAAAAACGCGGGAATACATGGGTAAATATCACGTTGTTGGCGGCGTTATCTCGCCGATGGATGGAATTGGCCCGGAACAATTGAACATTCAACCATTAGTCCGGCGTGTCAGCCAGCAAAAGATTAAGGAAGTAATTATTGCTATTAGTCCCAGCGTGGAAGGCGAAACTACTACTCTTTATATCGGTCACTTATTAAAACCTTTTACTCTAGTGACTCGCATAGCTTTTGGTTTGCCGATGGGGGGAGATTTGGAATATGCCGATGAAGTAACATTGGCTCGTGCTTTGGAAGGAAGGAGGGAGTTGGATTAGTTATTAAGTTGTCCCGCATCTAAATTGTGTTTTTTGGCGGGCGGGACGCCCAACCCCTACTTTCCACAAGAACTTGATCAAGCTTAATCGCTCTTTTTTTAGTCAAAGAGAAGAATTTTCTAATCTAGCAATTAGTTCTTCTATTGACAAATCCGGCAGTTGTGACAGCAATAGCGATAAATTTTCGGCAGACAAGGCGAGCAAATTTGGGATGAGATTGACGGTGTTTACTTCTAATTGACCAAAGCGCTTTCTCAAGACATTTTCGGCGATTAAAGTTTGTACTTGCTGTCTATCTGCTTGGGCGATTGGCAATGATAATTGCACTAACAACATAGTGAATTCACCAACAGGTAAAGCCGAAACAGAGGAAAAAAAGGCAATCGTCTGAGGGTCTAACTCCCCAAATCTGACTTGCAGAAAGTTCTGCAAAATCAACCGCTGTCCTTCTTCTCTTCCTTCTTCTCTTCCTTCTTCTCTTCCTTGTTGTGTGGCCTCATCTATTTTTTGTTGTAACAGAGGTACGAGCGCCATAACTAACTCCTTATCTTCCTGATTTCCTGGGGCACTAGCTGCTAAATTTACTTGCAGATTCGCTTGCAGGTTGTACAATAATTCTAGCGTACTAGCTCGTAAGGGACTATCAACAGGCAATTTTGTTAATTCCGCGATCGCCCCTTGCTGTACCTTACCCTTACCTAAAATCCGCAACCACATCGTTTCTGGAACATTCGGTAGCTGGTGAATAGCTATCAATCCTACTCGCCAAACTTCCGATAGAAAATAAACCCCCCTCCCCCAACCTTCTGACTCTTCTGGAACCATAAAATTAAAACTGCTTAACAAAGCCTCCGAAGCAGTGGGAGTCAGAATCCACAACCGGGGTAATTGCTGGGATTCTAAACGTTGCTCTTCTCGATTAGCTCGGCGCAGTAATTCGGCCCTAGTATTTAAAAGTTTGACAACACAACTGAAGATATCTTCTGTATTGACGGCATTGCGAAATGGTTCGATCGCAGCCACAGTCGCAGTAATTTGACCCAATAAACCTAAATTATCTACGTATTCAGGCGATACAGAAGTGGGTTTAAACCAGATATCAATTTCTCGCACTTGAGCAGAAACATCTTTACTTGTTTCTACTTCTCCTAGAGGTGACAATAACTCTCTTAGGTATTCTTTGGCAAACTGGTCATGGGGAAATTTAGTCATTCTTGGGAAGCACTTTATTCCGAAAAAAACCAAATTAATTATATCTCATTTTAAAATAGTATTTATTGGCGATCGCTTTTATGCTATATAGCAATCCTTGCAGGAGTCGTAAATTTTTTACCCCACCCCAACCCTCCCCGCGGGTAAGGGGAGGGAATAAGAAATTCACAAATGATTTAGGATTGCTCTACACCCAATATTTTAAATGATTCAGGTATCTAAGTCTTCTGTTTTTTGAGGTGGGGTTACTTATTTAACCCAGATTTAGGATAAAATCTCAAATCCCCAATTGAGCGACTCTCCCCTGTCACTCCCGCGAAAGGGTAAACTGGACAAAGTTACCGAGAGTAGTAAAAAATCATGACCCAATTCGATCGACCTTTAAGCTACCCCACAACCCGCAAAATCGACCAAACAGACGACTACCACGGCGTCAAAGTACCTGACCCCTACAGGTGGCTGGAAAATCCCGACTCTGAGGAAACCCAAGCTTGGGTGGAAGCCCAAAATGCAGTCACTTTTGCCTACCTCAACGAAATTCCGGCGCGGGAAAAAATCAAACAGCGCCTGACTCAACTTTGGGATTACGAGAAATACGGGATACCTTTCAAAGAAGGCGATCGCTATTTCTACTACAAGAATGACGGTCTGCAAAACCAATCCGTACTTTATACTTTAACATCCCTTGAGGGCGAACCCAAAGTATTAATTGACCCCAACACTCTCTCAGAAGACGGAACCGTTGCTTTGGGCGGCGTAGCTATCAGCCAAGACGGTAAACATATGGCTTACGGTTTGTCAACCTCCGGCTCCGACTGGCAAGAATGGAAAGTCCGCGATATCGAAACAGGTGCAGATTTATCCGATCATTTAAAGTGGGTGAAATTCTCAGGCGCATCTTGGACTCACGACGGTAAAGGCTTTTTTTACAGTCGCTACGACGAACCCAACGAAAAAAGCAAGCACGAAGACGTTAACTATTACCAAAAACTGTTTTACCACCAAATCGGCACGCCCCAATCTGAAGATGTATTAATCTACGATCGCCCCGACCAAAAAGAATGGGGATTTAGCGGCGGCGTCACTGAAGACGGCAAATATCTAATTGTATCAGTTTGGCAGGGAACTGAAACAAAAAACCTGATTTTCTATAAAGACTTAACTGCCCCTGAATCGCCTGTTGTAGAACTGATTAACGAATTCGAGGCAGAGTACAGTTTTATCGACAATGATGGCCCTATTTTCTGGTTTCAAACTGACTTAAATGCACCCTGCGGCCGGGTAATTGCGATCGACACCAACAACCCCCCTCCTTTATCCCTCGCTGGCGATGAAAGTCAAGGGAAATTTACAGAAATTATCCCCGAAGCAGCCGAAACCCTCCAAGGTATTGGCATCCTCAACAATCAATTTGTGGCTTCTTATCTGAAAGACGCCTACACCCAAATTAAAATCTTCAACTTAGACGGCTGTTTCGCGCGAGAAATAGCTTTGCCGGGAATCGGTTCGGCGGGAGGATTTGACGGCAAGCGGCACGATACCGAAACTTTTTATGCTTACACGAGTTTCACTACACCAAACACTATTTACCGCTACAACATGGTGACAGGCGAAAGCACAATTTACCGCCAGCCGAATGTAGATTTTAACCCCGAAGATTACGAGACAAAGCAAGTATTTTATCCCAGCAAAGACGGCACGCAAGTACCGATGTTCATCACCCACAAAAAAGGCTTGCAATTAGATGGCAATAATCCCACTTATCTTTACGGATACGGCGGTTTTGGCGTGTCGCTAACTCCAAGTTTTTCGATTAGCAATGTGGTGTGGCTGGATCTGGGCGGAGTTTATGCGATCGCCTGTTTGCGGGGCGGCGGCGAGTACGGCGAAGAATGGCATCAAGCAGGCACAAAGTTCAACAAGCAAAACGTGTTTGACGACTTTATAGCTGGCGCTGAATGGTTGATCGAAAACAAGTACACCAAACCGGCTAAATTGGCGATCGCAGGCGGTAGCAACGGCGGTTTATTAGTAGGGGCTTGCATGACTCAGCGGCCGGAATTGTTCGGCGCGGCATTGCCCGCAGTCGGGGTTATGGATATGCTGCGCTTCCACAAGTTTACCATTGGTTGGGCCTGGACTTCTGAATACGGTTCTCCCGATAATGCCGAGGAATTTCCGACAATTTACGGCTATTCTCCCCTGCACAACCTCAAACCGGGAACGGCTTATCCGGCGACAATGATTACAACTGCCGATCACGACGATCGAGTAGTTCCTGCCCACAGTTTCAAGTTTGCTTCTGCTTTGCAAGAAACCCACGCGGGAGAAAAACCAGTGTTAATTCGCATTGAAACTAAAGCGGGACACGGGGGTGGCAAACCTACCGCTAAAGTGATTGAAGAATTGGCTGATGAATGGGCTTTTTTAGTGCGCGAACTCGATATTGACGCTTAGCATGCGGCGTTTGGGGGTGCGATCGACGCAGTTTGATGATTTAGATATAAAGAGGGTGTAAAGGGCGATCGTTCTTTTTGAATTCAAGGGCGATCGTTCTTTTTTGTCACCAAAATCCTGGTATTAACATATATAATTTGTCAATTTTTTTTATTAACTTTTGTAGCGTTAAGTGGGTATTATTACATGGCTGTGAGTTTACTGCACGACAAATTAGTATAAGTATAAATCTCTAGAAATGCGGTACTGTCAACTTTCAACAGCGATCGCACCTCAAAGTCAAAATCTGCCAATTTTTAGGAAATTAATATTTTCAGTATATTTACGGTTCAAGTTTTCTGAGCCAGTCTCCATGTCACCCGACTCAGAAAACTCTTCTGAGGGGTCAGACCCCTTGTGCTGATGAATCCGTAAGTAATTTACCATATAACTAACGTTAGACCTGAGATCATTTTTCCCAAAAATAGAGCATCTTGGCTAACACAAAGGCTGTTACCCTTATTCATGTTAGAATTTGCAGCCATCTGCCGCATCAGGACATCCAAGGGCGATCGCAGTAAATCCTGTCTAATGATTGACTAACATCACAAATAACAAATATAGGCAACTATTCTATATCATAAAAAAATAATGGTCAAAACTTTATAGTTGAAAGTTTATCGTCATCTATGAAAAGGGGTAGCTTAGATTTAGCAACCAAATTAACCAAAAATGAAAACCATCCCAAATCTGTCAAATTTGTCAGCCGCACCAACACGGAAATATACCAATATGGAAACTAAAATCTTGAGACAAGCCAGCTATAAAGCAGAGACGGCTAGCCGAAAAAATCTAGCGATTGTGGATTCAAAAGTAGAAAACTACCAAGAGTTTATCAGGGGAGTGCAAAGCGGTACAGAAGTAATCCTGCTCGATAGAACCCGGGATGGAATCAAACAAATCACCGAAATTTTGGCTCAGCGCAGCAGCATCACCAGCCTGCACATAGTTTCTCACGGCCGACAAGCAGCAGTAGAAATTGGCTCAACAGAACTTAATATTGATAATCTAGAAACGTACAGCAGCCAATTGCACAAGTGGGGAAAAGCCCTTAACGAATCCGGTAGCATTCTCCTTTACGGCTGTAACGTAGCCGCCGGCGAATCCGGCATTCAATTCATACACAAACTCAGCGAATTAACCGGGGCAAATATTGCCGCTTCCAATAACCTAACAGGGAGTGCAGCATTAGGTGGCGACTGGGAATTAGAAATTACCACAGGACAAATAAATACCGAAATAGCCTTTGAAAAAGCAGTCCTAGAAGGCTACACATCAGTCCTCGCTACCTTAGCGGCTGAAGAATTTAAAAATACAACAGCAATCGGGCCTTGGATATATGGAGTTGGCAACACCCTTACACCTAGCCCCGGCTTAACCGCAGGTGCCGCCAATCCCAACGGCGTTATTCCCGCTTTAGGGACTGGCGATACACCCGGAACAGGTACTTTGAGATTAACATCAAATCAATTAAACCAAGCAGCTTTTGTAATCTACAATAACCCCATCTCGGCCACTGAAGGTCTGAGAGTTACCTTTGATTTCTTTGCCTATAACAGAGGTACTGTCCCTCCTCCGGGGGGTCCGTTCCTTGGTGCAGATGGGATTAGTTTTTTCCTCATTGACGGAACAGCTACGCCAACAGCAGCCGGAGGCTTTGGCGGCTCTCTCGGCTATGCTCAGAATACTAATCCCAATCCTGCTTTGTTTTCAACTGGTCTTTCAGGAGGTTATTTAGGTGTCGGATTAGACGAGTTTGGCAATTTTTCCAATTCTGTAGCGAAAACCGATGGTCCGGGACCACAACCAGATTCAGTAGCAATTAGAGGCAGCGAAAGCACAAATCCAACCGAAAACTATAAATTTTTAGGTTCTAGTCTTTTAACGAACACTTTGACCGGCGTTTCCATTGGCATAGATAATATAGCTGCCACAAATCGCAACGATCTTAATACTAAAAGAAGCGTCCAAATTACCCTATTCCCGACGACTTCAGCAACACCTAACCGTCTTACAGTTGCCTTCGACTTGGACGGTAGTGGCACATTTGATGCGGGCGAAACACTGCTCGACATACCAAATTTGGCCGCCATAAACGGAGCAGTGCCACGTACTTTTAAATTTGGCTTTGCTGCTTCGACAGGGGGAAATTCAAACATTCACGAAGTTAACAATGTCATCGTCCAAAGTATAGATCCGCCTACACTCGTAGCTGACGTTTCCATTGTTAAAAAAGGCCCGCTGTTCGCCATACCCAATAGCACCATTACCTATACGATTACCTCCACAAATAACGGGCCCAACACCGCCGAAAGCGTCCTGATTCAAGATCCCCTCCCAGAGGGCTTAAGTTTCGTCGGCGCCTCCGACCTCGCCACATACAATCCCACAACGAGGACGGTCATCTGGCCGGCGATTCCGACTCTGGCTAACGGTGCTAGCGAAGTCCGCACCATCACCGCAGTAGTTCCGGCCACAGGCGGCGCTGCCTTAACTAACACTGCCTATAGCACCTCCAGCACTTTCGACCCAAATCTAGCTAACAACAATAGTTCCCAACCCATCTCTCAAGTCTCAACTACAATTGTTGATGCTCTTGCCGACGTTGTTACCACCAAAATCGGGACTGTTACAGAAACAGTGGGTAGGACAGTCAGTTACACAATTTCCACAGTCAACAACGGCCCGAGCACAGCCGAAAATGTCATAATTACTGATAGCATTGTTCCCGGTTTAACAATAGTTAGTCTATCCAACGGTACTTACGATCCAATTAGTGGCATTGTCACCTTCTCACCTGTTGCCAGCTTAGCCAGCGGTGCTCCTGCTGCGATTACCAACACAGTTAGTTTCATCGCACCCCCAGATGCCAGCGTCAGCAACACCGCCAGAAATATCTCAGCTACCCCAGATCCTTTTCCTGAAAACAACAACGGCACTGATCCGCTGGCTAAAGTCACAACCACTCTGACACCTAGTGCCGACGTTGTTACCACCAAAATCGGGCCTGTTACCGAAACTGTGGGTAGGACAGTTACTTACACAATTTCCACAGTCAACAACGGCCCAAGCACAGCCGAAAATATCACAATTACCGACACCATCATTCCCGGCTTAACAGGAGTCAACGGCGGTGTCTACGATTCCAATACAGGTATTGTCAGCTTTCCGGCAGTTGCCAGCTTAGCCAGCGGTGTCACCGTCACCAACACAGTCAGCTTCATCGCACCAGCATCAGGCAGCGTCACCAACACCGCCAGAAGTACCTCACCCACGGCTGACCCGACTCCGGGCAACAACGAATCTATAGTCACCACAACTCTGACACCAACTCCAACTCCCAACCAACCGCCAGTTGCCAACAATTCCAACTCCAGCCTCGGGCCCAACAGCAGCAGGTTAGTCACGGGATTGGGAGGAAGCGACCCCGACCCCGACGGGTCGATCGCATCCTACACCATCAACACGCTGCCCCCAGCAGACCAAGCAGTCCTGTTTTTAGGAGATCCAACCAACGGCGGCGTACCAGTCACAGCAGGTCAAGTTCTGACGCCAGAACAGTTGCAGCAACTATTTTTCTTCACGACAGGCAACTTTACAGGAGCCAATTTCACCTACAGCGCCACAGACAACAGTGGTGCTATCAGTCCACCCGCTACCGCTACAGTGGCTGGACTGATAGCGCCCACACCGACTCCAACTCCAACTCCAACAACTCCCACACCGACTCCAACTCCCACAACTCCCACACCGACTCCAACTCCCACAACTCCCACACCAACACCAAGTCCAACTGACAACCAACCGCCATTGGCTAACAATGCCAACTCCAGCCTCGGCCCCAACAGCAGCCAGTTAGTCACAGGATTGGGAGGCAGCGACCCCGACGGGTCGATCGCATCCTACACGATCAACACCCTGCCCCCAGCAGACCAAGCCGTCCTGTTTTTAGGAGACCCAGCCAACGGCGGTGTACCAGTCACAGCAGGTCAAGTCCTGACGCCAGAACAGTTGCAGCAACTATTTCTGCAAGCCACAGGCAACTTTACAGGAGCCAATTTCACCTACAGCGCCACAGACAACAGCGGCGCATCCAGTCCCGCAGTCGCTACGGTGGCGGCCATACTTCCAACTGACAACCAACCACCATTGGCCAACAATGCCAACTCCAGCCTAGGGCCCAACAGCAGCAGGTTAGTCACGGGATTGGGAGGAAGCGACCCCGACGGGTCGATCGCCTCTTACACCATCAACACCCTGCCAAGAGCAGACCAAGCAGTCCTGTTTTTAGGAGACCCAGCCAACGGCGGAGTAGCCGTGACACCCGGTCAAGTCCTGACTCCTCAACAGTTGCAGCAACTATATTTCCAAACGACGGGCAGCTTTACAGGAGCCAATTTCACCTACAGTGCTACAGACAACAGCGGCGCTACCAGTCCCCCTGCTACCGCTACTGTGACGCCTGGACTGATAGCGCCAACGCCAACACCAACTCCAACTCCAACTGACAACCAACCGCCATTGGCCAACAATGCCAACTCCAGCCTCGGGCCCAACAGCAGCAGGTTAGTCACGGGATTGGGAGGAAGTGACGATGGGTCGATCGCCTCTTACACCATCAACACCCTGCCGCCAGCGGCCCAAGGAGTCCTGTTTTTAGGAGATCCAGCCAACGGCGGCGTACCAGTCACACCCGGTCAAGTCTTGACACCGGAACAGCTAGGACAACTATTTTTCCAATCCACAGGCGACTTTACCGGTGCCAATTTTACCTACAGCGCCACAGATAACAACGGCGCTACCAGTCCCCTGGCTACCGCTACTCTCGGTTCCACAGCATCAACTCCCACACCAAATCCCCTGAACTTACCGCCAGTAACCAACAATGCTAACTTCACGGTAGACCCCAACAGCAGCGCGCGGGTGCCCGGATTGGGAGGAAGTGACCCCGATGGGTCGATCGCCTCTTACACGATCAACACCCTGCCGCCAGCGGGCCAAGGAATCCTGTTTTTAGGAGATCCAGCCAACGGCGGAGTAGCCGTGACAGCAGGTCAAGTTTTGACACCGGAACAAATAGAACAACTATTTTTCCAATCCACAGGCAGCTTTACCGGTGCCAATTTCAGCTACAGCGCCACAGATAACAGCGGCGCTACCAGTCCCGCCACTGCTACAGTTGCCGCTATCTCCCCGACTTCCAACCAACCGCCATCGATTAACAATGTTAACTTCACGGTTCCGACTAACGGCATCGTGCAGGTGTTGGGATTGGGAGGAAGTGACCCCGATGGGTCGATCGTCTCTTACACCATCACCAGCGTCCCCCCAGCCAACCAAGGAGTCCTGTTCTTATCAGATTCAGTCAACGGCGACGTACCCGTGACAGCAGGTCAAGTTTTGACACCGGCACAGCTAGGACAACTATTTTTCGTAGCCACAGTTGACTTTAACGGAGCCACTTTCAGCTACACCGCCACCGACAACCTCGGCAAAGTCAGCCCCGCTAGCGCTACTGTTGCTGCTATCTTGAGGCCAGTTGGAACTGTTCCCCCACTCACACCTACACCCACACCAACGCCCGCGCCCGGTATCTCAAATCCGATCGGAGAACCAGATACCGACTGTCTGTGTCAGCCCATTCCTGAAAAACCCGGAATTAACTTTGCACCGCCACAGCAACCGCCGGCAGTGGGATTTTTCCGGCCTATTTCACAATTTTCCGAGGGACAAACCACCAAAGGAACCGACGGCGATGACTTCATCGTAGACACCAAAGGCAACCAAAAAATTGTCGGTTTTGAAGGCAACGATCTGCTTTTAGGTGAAGATGGCGCTGATGAAATTCACGGCGACGAAGGCAATGATGCGATTTTTGCCGGCACTGACACCGATATTGCCTATGGTGGCGATGGCAACGATATCGTCCATGCCGGCAAACAAAATGACTGGATTGCCGGTGACTTAGGCTCTGACAGCCTGTTTGGAGATCTAGGTGCCGATACGATTTTGGGAGACAACGGCAACGATAACGACCGCAGTGCTCAGAACAATGGCGATTTGATCTTCGGAGGCAACGGTGCAGACCTCATTAACGGCAACGAGGGCGACGATACCATCCATACCGGCAAAGGTGACGATATTGCCCTTGGAGGTAAAGAAAATGACCTGATGTGGGGCGAACTCGGCTCCGATACGTTGTTTGGTGGCATCGGCTCCGACAGCTTGTTTGGGGGCATCAGCGACCAAAGGGTCAGCGACTCGCAGGGACGTGATTTGCTGTACGGAGGCTTCGGTAACGACTTCCTCAACGGCCAACAAGACAACGATACGCTGGTTGCAGGCAAAGATGACGATCGCGCTTACGGAGGTAAAGGCAATGACCTGATCTACGGTCAATTAGGCTCTGATACCCTCTACGGCGGCCAAGGAGCCGATACTCTGCTCGGCGACAGTGGCAGTTCCCAGTCCATCGGGGATATCGGCGAACAAGACTTAATCTTTGGGGACAGTGGCAACGACATCATCGGCGGCGGCCACGGTAATGATACCGTGCAAGCCGGTAAAGGCAATGATTGTGTTTGGGGTGGCAAAGATAATGACCTGATTTGGGGCGAACTCGGCTCTGATACCCTTGTCGGCGACAGCGGCGACGACACCATGTACGGCAGCACTCGCAGTCGAGCTAAAGATGTCAACGGCCAAGACTGGCTCTTTGGCGGTGATGGTGCTGATGCGCTGTTCGGGGATGAGGGTGACGATACCATCAGTGGTGGTCAAGACAACGACTTGATTTACGGTGGCAAAAATAATGACCTCGTACACGGAGATGCCGGCAACGACTTGATTTACGGCGGTGACGGCAGCGATGAACTCTGCGGTGGCGAGGGCAACGATACCATCTATGGCGATCGTGCTGATAACCGGGGTTTCTCGGTGGGCGCAAACGAGCAGCAAGACTGCATCAACGGCGGTGACGGCGATGATTTGCTCTACGGCAACGAAGGGCAAGATACTATCAACGGAGATGCTGGCAGCGATACTCTGTTTGGCGGTAAAGATAGCGACATTCTCAATGGAGGTGCGGGGGATGACTGGCTGTTTGGCGACGCGGGAGATGATACTTTAATTGGAGGTATTGGGAGCGATCGATTTGTGTTGAATGGTGAGGGCGGCACTGATACTGTGATTAACTTCGAGGTAGGCGTCGATAAGTTTGTTTTGACTGGCGGCGTGAGTTTCCAGCAGTTGCAATTTAGCGCCACTCCCAACGGTACGTTGCTGCAAGTAGCAGGCACCGATCGGGTTTTAGCGAATCTGGTTGGGATTAACGGGGCGATCGGCTCCTCGGATTTCCTACCAAATCTCTCTGAGCTCTAGAATTGGCGGCGAAAGTCTCCTGTTCTGGCGAACAAAACGCCACAGCAAATCAGAACTTCTGTGGCGTTCCTCACAATACTCAATCCGGGTTAGAAACTTTGTAGCACTCGACCCTTGACATCGCTCTTACAGTTGCCTTTTGTCCTTCTCTAAAATGCTAAAAAATAAAGGTGTATTCAAGCCGAATTTGGTATAATATCAAATCTGTTAGCCTCGGGATTATTCATAAATCTATTATCTTTATCGGCGTGAATCGGCCTCAATCCCTTGTCATCTGCGGTTCGAGAAATTATCTTTTTTTTACCGCAGATTAGGGCAGATCAACACAGATTAACGCAGATGAATTAGATAAAATTCTGTTGCACTCTCCGTGATTATTGACGGGTTTTTACGCACGACGAGGCTACCGGATTTGATATAACTTTGTATGGGGTTTTTCATGTGCTCCCAGGTACACAAGGGTTGGTAGCTCAAGTGTTTACTACCAAATGATTTTAGTGTGTTGGGCGATCGGGCTTAAGAGCAAACTAAAATTCATCACTAATTCCCCATTCCCATTCCATTGATTCACAATAGAAGGAAAGAAGAGATACAGGGATAGCTATTTTTTCCTTTTTCCTGCTTCGCCCCAATTCCCCATGATCAATTCCAATACTTAGTTTAAGATAGCGAAATCTGCTTGCGTAAAAACAGGCGGCGTGGCTGGCCGAACAGTCTACCAGTCCAATTCCAATCCACCTGTTGCAAGCGATAGCCGGCCTGATAGTATAACTGTCGCGCCGCGTGATTATTTTCGAGAACGTGGAGGTAAATCTCAGAAAATCCCCATTCTCTGGCTGTCTCCTCGCAGTTAGTGAGCAATTGTTGAGCAACCCCCTGCCGCCGATACTCCGGGTGAACGGCTAAATTCGACAAATACGGATAGTCAGAACTCGGTATTTGCCAAGGAAAGCGAGAACGCAGAGCCATTTCTACTGTTCCTGCCATGCGCTGAGCTCGGTGCGATTTATAATTCGGCGTTCCCTCCTCGCGCGAGACTAGCTCAGCAACCAGACAAATGTAATGTTCGGCCTTAGAACGCAGTCGATTTTTTAAATCTTCGTAAATCCCCAAACGCAACACTGGATACACCCATTCTACAAACCCCTCACGGGAGTGAAAGCTCATGGCTAAAATATCAGCTAGCTGCGTTAAGTCGTTGGGCGCAGCCACCCGGATCGAAAAACCAGAAAGTCCGGGAGTTTGTTGTTGGTGAGATGGTGAGGAAAAAAATGAAGGATTCACAATGCCAGGCCACTATATTAATTTTTTTACGCGGGTTTCTAAGCTACCATCTTAGAAACTTCACTGAATTTATACTGATCTTATAACGTAACTTATAGGCATAGTTTATTAGCCAGATTAAATTACATTTTTTTGTGCTTGACTTTAAGTAGTATTTGAGGTAAATGGAAAATTGTTAGCATTTAATACTCTAGTTATGAAAAAATAAAACTCATCCCCTAATACCCC
>Ga0163145_1000375_pt1 | contig 18665 bp, 17 predicted proteins | sample OliLakLV9_FD_161683 | JGI IMG/M metagenome (GOLD analysis project Ga0163145, IMG submission 161683) | Freshwater microbial mat bacterial communities from Lake Vanda, McMurdo Dry Valleys, Antarctica - Oligotrophic Lake LV.9 | ecosystem: Environmental > Aquatic > Freshwater > Lake > Microbial mats... | reverse complement strand
ACAGCTTGAGAAGTTCTTCAGATTTTCCTTGGGTCGAGATTGCCAAGCTAATGAATCGAAGTCCGGCCACATTATCCCGCGAGTTGCGGCGGAATACCGATGCCCATGGACGCTATTTACCGGATACTGCCCACCTCAAAATGCAGCAACGCCGCAAAACTGCTAAGACACCTTTTAAGAAGGTGAGTAAAGAGTGCTTAGAGGAAATTAAGCAGCGAATGAAAAAGTTTCATAGTCCTGCTCAGATAGTAGGACGACTTAAGCTGGAAAATAAAGAAAGTGTAAGTCACGAGACAATTTATCAAATGATTTACACCAACTTTAACAATATGGGAGAGTTGATAAAGTACCTGCGGCATAAACGTAAAAAAAGAAAGTGTCGCGCCCTAATCAAAAGTAGACGTGGAGTAATCCAAAACCGTGTGGGGATAGAAGAACGGCCTAGTATTGCTGATAAGAAAACAGAAATAGGTCATTGGGAAAGTGACACAGTTATCGGGAAGAATCATCAAGGAGTAATCGTCACGCATGTGGATAAAGCCGCTCGGTATTTAGGGGTCCGGTATTGGACCCCTGTTGCAGAGCTAGCACCGGATAAAACAGCAGACTCTATTAATAGAGTAACGCTTAAAGCCTTTGAAGAAGTGCCTAAAGAATACCGTAAGACAGTTACTTCAGACAATGGAAAAGAGTTTGTAGGTCAGGTTGGTTTAGCTGCGTTATTTCAGGTTTGTTGGTATTTTGCACGACCCTATCATTCTTGGGAACGAGGGCTAAATGAGCACAGGAATGGACTGCTACGCCAGTTTTTTCCAAAAGGAACAAACTTTAAAATAGTCAAACCGGAAAAGCTAAAAAAAGTTGTTGATCTAATTAACCACCGCCCTCGCAAATGTCTTGACTATAAGACCCCGCATGAGATATTCTTCAAGCAGTTAGATGCCGTTGCACTTCAAATTTGAATTGGCCCAGTTGTCAAAGAATCTGGAGACTGCCGACCATGCTCGTTCGGCTGCGGATTGTCTCGCCATCGAGTTTAGCTTTCCTGCCCATTCAAACTCTTTTGCTAGGATTGCACATTGTTTGTTAAGGTCATACTTAGTAGTCCCTTTGGTGTCAATCCAATAGTGCAAGGCTTTATTGCGGATGAATTGGAAAGAGCGGATCGCCTCATCAATTAAGGCGAACTGCTCAGAGGTGGCGACTAACTTTGACTCAAGGACTAACATACTATTATTATAGTTTATTTAAGCTGATATTACTAGCTCAAATCTTTTATTCACCTGTGGCTGATACGGCTTATATGCCCATAGCTAAAGCTAGGGGTTTTACGCCGCTCTTGATAAATTAATTTCCCGCGCTCATGAAGAGCTTTAGTTGCACGTGGGGGCCGTGCGCGGCCACCACGGGTCGGCGGGAGCACGCGGGCGGAACCTAAGGTTCCTGTCCTCGTAGGCTGTGGGGATGTTCAGGCTGTTGCAAGCAGCGCGGACGTTATCAACCCCACAAGATGAAAATAGGAATAGGACTCAAAAACACCATCTTAGGAACCAAGTCTTAGGGTGGGGTTATTGTCACCGAGTCCGCCATGACTGCCACTGCTCTTAAATGCGCCTGTCCCCACTGCAACTGCACCGTCCAACCCGAAGCGGGCTATCTTCTAGATGGAGTACGCTACTGTAGTCCTGCTTGCGCCACCCATGACCACGAACACCCCACGCCCTGCTGCGTCGCCAATACCTGCTGCGGCTAGTTTACTTAAGCTCCGGGGGGGCTTGGTGGTCTCCTGTCAGGCCCCCCCAGACTCACCGCTCCACGAACCCCTAGTGATTGCGGCAATGGCCCAAGCCAGTATCAACAATGGTGCGCTGGGCGTTCGCATTGATTCCCCGGTCCACATCCAAGCCGTCCGTGCTCGGGTAACCGCCCCGATTATTGGACTCTGGAAAATAGTCCACCCAGGCTTTGAAGTTTACATTACCCCCGGTCTCGCGGAAGTCCAAGCCTTGAAACTCGCTGGCTGTGATGTGATTGCCGCAGATGCGACTGACCGTCCGCGTCCCGGCAATTGTTCACTCCAAGAAATTATCGCCGCTTGTCATGCAGACCCTTTCTGTCCTGTACTCGCCGATGTAAGTACCGTAGCGGAAGCAGTTTTCGCGGTAAGTTGTGGAGCCGATGCAGTTGCGACAACTCTTTATGGTTACACCCCGGACACAGCCCAGAACATACCGCCGGCATGGTCTCTATTAAGAGAATTAATCGCCACGGTGTCAGTGCCTGTGATTTTAGAAGGAGGCGTACAAACCCCTACCGAGGTGCAACGTGCCCTTGACCTAGGCGCGTGGGCTATCGTCGTGGGGGGCGCGCTGACCGGGTTGGACCAACGGGTACGCCAGTTTTGTCCCTTGACGTAATATCAAAGTCTTTTATTTAGCCCTGTTGGTCTAGCAATGAATGGTCTTTAAGCTAAAGTGACCCTGGTCAATCAGCTTATACTGACGGCTATGTTGAAATTCACCTGCGCCACCCTGGTGTTGAGTATGCTCAGGACCATGCCTGTCCTGACCCAGCCGCTGACACCCGCCCTAGTCAACACCCAATTCTTGCGAGACTATGCGGAGACGCGGGGCTTTAGCCTAGGGCGGGCGGTCAAACCCCGCTTTGCCGGTCAGACGGTGCTCTTTTTGCAGTCTGGGCCACGCGATCCCCGGCTCCAACTCTATGGCTACGATGTCACGACGAAGACTACCCGCCTCCTTTTGACCCCCGGCCAACTCCTCGGCGGCAGTGACGAACAACTCTCCCCCGCTGAGAAAGCCCGCCGGGAGCGGCAACGGGTCGCCACGAGGGGATTCACCGACTACGACCTGTCTCGTGATGGACAGTTAGTTCTATTGAGTCTGTCCGGGAAACTGTATGTATTTAATCTCGCCAGTGGTCAGGTCCAAGCCCTCACCACCGGGGCTGGAACGCTCCTCGACCCCAAATTCGCCCCCGACAGTAAGCGCGTTTCCTACGTGCTAAACCATGATTTGTATGAGCTAGACCTAGGGACTGGGCGCGAACGGGCCGTGACCGTGGGGGGGACCGCCCAAGTAAGCCACGGGTTAGCGGAATTCGTTGCCCAAGAAGAGATGGGCCGCTTCACGGGTTATTGGTGGTCCCCGGATACTCAGTGGTTGGCCTACGAAGAGGCGGACAGCCGGGAGGTAGAGCTATGGCGAGTAGCGGACCCCACCCATCCCGAGACCGAACCCATCGCCCAACCCTATCCCCGCCCCGGTAAAACTAATGTCCGAGTGCGCTTGGGCGTAGTACCCGTGGGTGGGGGCAAAACTACCTGGGTTGTCTGGGACCGGGCACAATACCCCTACCTCGCCTCAGTGCGTTGGGACCAAGGCGGGCCTTTAACCTTGGTCGTCCAATCCCGCAACCAACAACAACTTGCGGTGCTCAGAGCCGACCCCAGTACGGGTCAAACGCAAACCCTCCTCACGGAACAGGATGCCGCTTGGATCAACCTAGACCAGGATGTGCCGCTCTGGTTAAGAGATGGTTCTGGGTTTCTGTGGACCTCAGACCGAGCGGGGGCTCCCCAATTGGAATTGCGGAATGCCCAGGGTCAACTCCAGCGCGTCCTTGTCCCGCCCATCTTGGGCTATGTCCCCGAAGGCAATACCAGGGGAATGGAGAGTTTCCGGGTGGACGAAGCGGCGGGTCAGGTCTACTTTCGGGCCAGCAGCGACCCGACCCAACTCCATCTCTGGCGGGTGGCCCTCCAAGGCGGCGAGCCGGTGCGCCTCAGCCAAGGGACCGGGCAGTTCAACGCCGTGTACGCGCCGGATTTTAGCCTGTACGTCGAATGGCTGACTACCGCGCAACAACTTCCCCAGTTCACGGTGCGTGACCGGGCAGGTTCTCTCGTGGCGACTTTACCCTCTCAAGCTCTCGAACCCGCCCTGGTTTCTAAGGCCGAGGTCGTCCGGGTCCAGGATTTCTACGCCACCCTGATTCGCCCCCAGGACTTTAATCCCCAGCAGCGTTACCCAGTGATTGTGGATGTGTACGGGGGGCCAGGAGTCCGTAAAGTGAGCCAGGGATTAGGGACCCGTCTATTGGGACAATGGTTAGCAGACCAGGGTTTCGTGGTGGTGGCTCTCGATAACCGGGGTACCCCGCGCCAGGGTCGGGCTTGGGAACGGGCAATCCAGGGGAGTTTCGGGACTATTCCCTTAACCGACCAAGTTTTGGGGTTGCAGGGGTTAGCGGCACGTTACCCGGAGTTGGACTTGACGCGGGTGGGGATTACCGGCTGGTCCTTCGGGGGGTATCTGGCGGCTCTCGCGGTGTTGCGTCGCCCAGATATCTTTAAAGCAGCCGTGGCGGGGGCACCGGTTACGGACTGGCAGGACTATGACACCCATTACACCGAGCGTTATCTAGGTTTACCCCAGGCCAATCCCCAGGGCTACCAGGAGAGTTCACTCCTGACCTACGCCCCGGACCTCGCGCGGCCCCTACTTTTAATTCATGGCACTACCGATGACAATGTACTGTTCCTACACTCGCTCAAGCTCTCCGACGCCCTGTTCAAGGCTGGGAAAAAACACGAGGTCTTGCCCCTCAACGGCTTTACCCATATGGTTCCCGACCCCTTGGTACGGACTCGGTTGGAAGAGCGCGTAGTCACTTTTTTCCGAGAAAATTTATAGGTAATCGACCTGGATCTTTGCCGCTAGCTCCAGCACCCGCTTTTGTCCTGGTCGGCGGAAAAGATGTTTTTGGGGTGGGCGGATTCATGGCATAGATACGAGATTTTCTTAGAACTATAGGAATATTCTCCTAGGTAATAACTTTAGTAAAATGGTCATTATGTTAGAAAAAGTATCAGTTGTTCACACGACTTTTAAAATTAAAATACTTGGTGTATTCTCAGCCATGGCTACTAAGACGAATGATGATCTTCGTATCATGCGTCATCAGGGACCCACCATGCATTTACGCAACAGTTCAGCAGCTTTGCATCGCCTAGGCTATTTTGCATCCGTTCACAGTAAGCCTGTTATGGGTAGCAACTCCCGCTCAGTTACTGCTGTTGTACAAATCCTTGTACTCGCGTTTTTATTACTTGGCACGCCGATGCGTACCTTGCCAGTTTCTGCCCAGACTCTTACTCCTCTAGTCAACTTTAACGATACGACTGGACGTAATCCCTTTGCTGGATTGGTACAGGGCAATGATGGCAATTTTTATGGTACTACCTATGAAGGGGGTAACTCTGGCTATGGCACAGTATTTCGGATGTCACCCACGGGTACACTCACGACCCTAGTCAACTTTAACAGTATCAATGGACGCTATCCCTATGCGGGGTTAGTGCAAGGTAGTGATGGTAACTTTTATGGCACTACCTATCGAGGCGGTAGCTTTGGCTTTGGCACCGTGTTTCGGATGTCACCCACGGGCGTCTTGACTACCCTGGTTAGTTTTAATAATACGAACGGCAGCTATCCCTATGCCAAGTTAGTTCAGGGTAGTGACGGGAACTTTTATGGCACCACAGCGTTCGGAGGTAGTATAGGCGCAGGTACGGTATTTCGGATAACAGCTACGGGTATCCTCACCACCCTAGTCAATTTTACCTATACGAATAACTTCATCAGCGGGTCCAATCCCTACGCTCCTTTAATACAAGGTAGTGATGGCAACTTCTATGGCACGACTTACTATGGCGGCGGTTCAACAACTTGTCCTGGTGGCTGCGGCACAATATTTCGGATGACGCCCAGCGGTACCCTCACCAGTCTGATTAGCTTTAACAGGGCTAGTGGAGCTTATCCCTATGCTGGCTTGGTACAGAGCAGTGGCGGGAGCTTCTATGGTACGACTGAGTTTGGTGGTAGCTCTAACCTTGGCACGGTATTTCGGTTAACCGCTACAGGTATCCTCACCACTTTGGTCAACTTTAATGCCGTCAATGGAGAACAGCCCACAGGCGGATTGGTGCAGGGTAGTGATGGTGATTTTTACGGCACGACCTACGAGGGCGGCAGTTCTGATTATGGTACGGTGTTTCGGATGTCAGCTAGTGGTATTCTCACCACTTTGATTAACTTTAGCGATGGTGATGGAGCTTATCCCACTGCTGACTTGGTACAGGACAGTAAGGGTAATTTTTACGGCACAACCTACTATGGTGGTAGTTCTAGCTATGGCACTGTGTTTCAGTTAAGCAGTGCTACTATTGCCCCCACTATCACCAGCTTTAATCCAGTCCGTGCTAACTTCGGGTCCTCAGTTATCTTGACAGGCACCAATTTTACGGAAGCTATTGGCGTGACTTTCAACGGACTGCCAGCTAGCTTCAGTGTGAATTCAGCCACCCAGATTACGGCTACAGTTCCACCGGGAGCAACCTCTGGTTTGATTCAAGTCACGACCGCTGGGGGGGCGGCAACTAGCAACACTTTCTTGGTCAACCCGGTCGCTGTCCGTACCCTGGGTTGGCAACAAGCAGGGACCGCTGACTTCAACAATGATGGTCAAACTGATATCCTGTGGCGCAACTACACCACCGGCACTAACCGTGTCTGGTTTATGAATGGCACGACCTATCTGGGTGAGACCGATTTCTCCCCGGTCACTGACCCCACTTGGCAACTAGTCGGTGCCGCCGATTTCACCGCCGACGGTCAGCCTGACTTGCTCTGGCGCAACTTCAGTACTGGGCAAAACTCCATCTGGCAGATGAATGGCACCGTGTACATCACTTCCTTTGATATTGGGGTAGTCAGCGACCTAAACTACCAACTCGCCGGGATTGGCGACTTGACGGGTGATGGACAACCCGACTTGATTTGGCGCAATTACAGTACGGGTGAGGTCTATGTGTGGCAGATGAATGGCTACACCTACCAGCAAGCTTTCCTCATCGGTATCGTGAGTGACCCCTATTGGCAGATGGCGGGTACGGGCGACTTGACCCTAGAGGGTCAACCCAATTTGCTCTGGCGGTACTGGGGACCGGGGTCGGGTTCTGGGGATGTGTATCTGTGGCAGATGAGTGGGTACACCTACCAAACTGCCCTCTTCATTGGTCCTGTCACTGACCTAAACTTCCAGTTAACTGGGGTGGATGACTTCACCGGCGATGGTCAACCGGACTTGGTGTGGAGTAACAACCACACTAATGAGAACTACGTGTGGCAGATGAGCGGGTACACCTACGCCAATGCCCTCTTTATTGGAGCCAAGCCTAACTAACTGACGCTCGACTTAACCCGTTGCGGGGGTCATCATAGCCCCCATTTTTTGTGATTTACTGCTCAATTCAGCCCCACCACGAAAGTTAAAGGCCCCTAGCTGCCCTTGCCTACTGCTGTTCATGTTCTGTTTTTTTGACTCCACCAATGTCTGGCGTTCAGTCCCCTTGCTCTTTGACCTGCCAGTTAAGTATTTCGCCAGCCCTGAGCGGCACGACGACTCCCGTACTTAAGGGATAGGTCAGGGGCACAGTCCAGGGGGTGCGAGTCAGGGTGATTTGGGTTTGATTGCGGGGTAAACCATAAAAATCCGCTCCGTGAAAACTGGCAAAAGCCTCTAGTTTCGCCAAAGCTCCGGCCCGCTCGAAGACCTCAGTGTAGAGCTCCAGGGCCAGTGGAGCCGTATAGACCCCGGCGCAGCCACAAGCCGTTTCTTTGCGGTCCTGGGCATGGGGCGCACTGTCGGTTCCTAAAAAAAACCGGGGGTCTCCACTGGTCGCTGCTTCCACCAAGGCAAGGCGATGGACCTCCCGTTTCAACACTGGTAGACAGTAATAGTGAGGACGAATCCCGCCCACCAGGAAATCATTGCGATTCAGCAAGAGGTGATGGGCGGTCAGCGTACAGGCCATCCGACCGGGAGCCTCGCGCACAAAGTCCACGGCTTCACGAGTGGTAGCGTGTTCCAGGACCACTCGTAACTGCGGAAAACGGCAGAGTAGAGGATGCAATTGCTCCTCCAGGAAAATACGCTCCCGGTCAAAAATATCCACCTCCGGTCGCACCACCTCCCCATGGACCAACAGGGGCAAGTCCGCTGCTTCCATCGCTGCCAGGACTGGGTAAACCTTAGTCAAGTCCCGCACGCCTGCCTCAGAATTAGTGGTGGCTCCGGCGGGATAGAGCTTCACCCCTTGCACAATCCCACTCTCTACCGCCCGTTGAATCTCCGCTGGGGGCATGGTCTCAGTCAGATATAGGGTCATCAAGGGTTCCAAATCGGTCCCGACGGCCTGAATCCGCGCTCGGTAGGCGCGCGCTAAATCTGTAGTCGTAATGGGCGGGGTCAAGTTAGGCATGATGATGGCCCGTTTAAAGGTCCGCGCCGCCTGCTGCACCAAGTCGGGTAAGACCCCTCCATCCCGCAAATGTAAATGCCCATCGTCCGGGCGGGTCAGGGTCAATTCCATACAAACCGTAACATCGGCCTAACTCTGTGCAGTCTATCTCACCCTACGATACGCTTAAAGGGTTATTCGGAGCATGGCATGGAGGCGACTACCGCGAACCTGCTGGAGTACCTGACCCAAAAAACCTTCCTGTTCCGTAACTTGCCGGCGAAACTTCTAGCAGAATACTTTCCCCCCGCTAGTTTGACATTACAAAAGCTCTATCCCAACCGTCCTATTTTTATGTCGCACCAGCCTGATGATGCGATTCATCACCTTTATTTGGTGTTTGCCGGGGGGCCAGTGATTGCGCGGAGTGCGCCCCTTGACCGGGTGATCTCGCTGATTTATGAGGGGGGTTCCTTTGGTGAACAGGACCTCCCTTTCTCCCATGCTCCGGCTTGGACAGCTTTTCCGACTCTATTTGAGCCTTACAAAAGTACTACAGTCCTCAAAGTTCCCCTCGACGCGCTGATGACAGCCTATCAGGAGGTACCGGGTTTTCAGGAGCGGTATGACGAGGTTTTCCGGCTCCGTGCCCAGTTCAACTACCATTTACTTAATATTGGTCCCTACCCGCCCCAAGCCGTAGCAGCTCTGTTGCGAGCGGTTATCTATCAAGAACGGTTCCTGGGTTTTCAGCCGCTCCATAATGCAACTTTGCGTGAATATTACGACTTAGACTTGCCCAGCGACCTGATTAGCCGCGCCTGTCAACTCAACCAGCGCACCGTCGAGCAAGTGATTGAGGGAATGCGCTCCCAGAAACTCCTCGCTCCGCCCAGTGAAGACGCGAATGACCTAATCCGGGTGATTGACTCAGAAGCACTCAAAGAAGTCTATGGAGCTACCCGCCACAAACTTCCTTGGTGGCCTTTACGGAAGTAGGTAGTTAAGATAGGGGACGTACATCTGTCTAAGGACAGAATTGACCGTTGTTGAGGTGGTCCTATGGAAATTTCACCGCGTTTGTTCGCCACGCCCTTAGGGACGGTGTTTTACCTATACCGGGGTCAGGTCCAGACGGGTTCCTTGGATTGGGAATCCTGGCATGTGGCGATTAAAACCCTAGACGGTCAGATTTACCTGACGGACCAAGCCATCCCGACTCAGGCCCAACGGCCGCCCGGTGTATTGGATGCCATGGCGTTGACGCGATTGGTCCATGAAGAGCCCCTGTTATTTACACGGGATTAACTAGGCGAAAACCGATGGTTAAGACCTTTTCCTGGCAACTCAAGGATTACGTCTTCGCGGCATTTATGGCGATGGGGATTTTGCTCGCGGCAGTCGTGACCCAGCCCATCGCGCAAATTATTCCCATTCCTGGTATCCGTACGATCCTTTGGGCACCGCTGGCGGGAATTTTTCTCACGCTGGGCATGGCTCGTTTGCAACGGCCGGGGACCGTCTTCCTCATCCTGGGTCCGGTGGGGTTAATCCTAGGGCTCATCAACCCGATTATTACCCTAGTCCTCCTGGTACCTGCTTTGGTGACGGAACTCGTCATGGCTTTGGTGGCGGGCTATGGCAGCCGGACGCGCCGCTTCTGGGGCAATCTCATTTATTTTGAAGCTACGGTCTTGGGCGGGGTGCTCGGTACAGTGACGGGGCTGACTGCCGCCTTCGGGATTAACGTCCCCGTCCTCAATCCTTGGTTATTACTCCCGGCGGGGAGCGTAGCGGGACTCGTGGCGGGGTTGGGCTGGTGGTTAGGGGAACGGGTGGTCGCCCAACTCCAGAAAGCCGGGAAACTCGACATTGGCTAGAATCAGCCCATGGTAGCGATTAGATGATGGCCCCTGAGTTTGTGCTAGTGAGCCAGAAGTGAAACTATGGGCCCCGGCGGTCTGGTTCCGGCAGGTCAATCCCCTGCTGAAAATGATTTTTACTTTATTGGCCTTGGCTTTGGCCTTGGGGCTTAAGACTTGGACGGCGATGGCAGTTCTAGTTGGATTTCTACTACTCTTACTACTTTTAACGCCGCGTTTACCTTGGTTGGGCTGGTTGGGCTTGGGATTATTAGGTGGCGGGGCGGTCCTGACTTATTTCACCGACAGTGCGGGGGTTATGTTAACGATCCTGCGGGTCCTGGCAATTCTGCTCCCCGCCCCGGTGTTAGCAGGAACTACGCCCCCAGCGGATTTGGTCCGTGCCCTCCAGACCGTGCGTTTACCCGTGGGGTTAGTATTGGGCGTGGTCTTAATCTGGCGGTTCCTACCTCTGATCCGGCAGGAGAGCGAGCGGATTTGGGAGGCGAATCTGTTGCGGGGGATTGACCTCAAACGCCATCCCCGCCTGATATTCAGTGGGTTATTCGTACCTTTGATCTTCCGTATGGTCAGCTACGCCGATGAAGTTACCGTGGGTCTAGAGACCCGTGGCTATGACCCCCAAGCCCCCCACCGTCCCGCGCGGGCTTGGCGGGGTGCAGACACGGTATTTTGTGCCTTGGTGGGCGTGCTACTGGTCAGTATCGGGGGCTGGGAATGGAGCCATTGATTACGGTACGGGACCTGACCTTTCGGTATCGCAATCAGCCACCCGTGTTGCGGGGGGTGAATCTGACGGTCCAACCGGGGGCGTTGGTTTTGATTGCCGGGGCCACTGGGAGTGGGAAAAGTACTTTGCTCAATTGTCTGGCAGGGATTGCGCCAACTCATACAGGCGGTGAACTCACGGGTTTGATCCAATGCAAAGATATTGTCCTCAACGAATTGGGGGTCCGGGAGCGCGGACAGTATTTAGGGGTGGTCCTCCAAAATGTCGAGACCCAGCTTTTCACAGAGACCATCACGGAAGAACTGAATTTTGGTCTAGAGAATCTGAACCTAGCTCCCGCCGTCCTAGTCCAGACCCGTGAACGTGCCCTCCACGAATTGGATCTCCCCCACGACCGACTGCTCAAAGACCTTTCGGCGGGGCAGAAACAACGGTTAGTTCTGGCCTGTGTCCTCGCCATGGGCCAACCCCTCCTCCTCCTTGATGAACCGTTTGCCTACCTGGACCCCAGGAGTTGTGAACAGTTACTCGCTCTCCTCATTCAGCGCACCCAAACAGGACAGACCGTCGTGGTAGTTGAACATAGAACCGAGCTAGTTACCCGCTATGCCACCCATTGTTACCACGTCCATCAAGGCCGACTCCAACCGGGTCTCCCACCACCCGTAATTTCTGAGCCCCTTCCCTCACCACAATCCCAGCCCACCTTGACCGTCAAGACCACGGGTCTAGCCTATGGACCCCACCCGCCTTACCCGGATTTGCAGGTGAGCCAGGGGGAACGGGTCCTCTTGCAGGGGGCCAATGGGAGCGGGAAAACAACTTTACTCCGCTTGCTGAGCGGGTTGGTCAGACCTACCCAAGGCAAACTAGAAATCCTCGGTCAAGATACGCATCGTATATCCGTCGCTGTCCTCGCCCGTACCGTCGGCTTGGTGCTCCAAAACCCCAACCACCAACTTTTTGCCGAGAGTGTGCAGGAGGAAATTTTCCAACCCGGTGTAGATCCAGCTTGGGCTAGAACTTTACTGGAGCGGCTGAACTTACCCCCAGCTCAACACCCTCAAGCTCTCTCCCAAGGGCAAAAACGCCGTCTCGCTCTCGGTGCTGTTCTTGCCCGTCGCCCCCGACTATGCCTGTTGGATGAGATTACCGTTGGACAGGACCCGGAGTCGCTATCCCTGATGCTGAAACTGTTAGGCGAATTCACTACAACTGGGGGCACCCTGATGCTCACCAGTCATGACCCCCAAGTGGCAGATTATTTACAAGCACGAGTTGTTCAGGTAAGTAACTAATTCAAACTGAAGCTAATCGGCACCGCAACCTTTGAACTTTCTGTGACACTGCCCCGGCGAGCGGGTTCAAACTTCATGTTCATGACCGCTGCGCGGGCCGCCGTATCGAGTTCAGGAAAGCCACTGCTTGTTTTGACCCGAGCTTCCGCGACATTGCCGTCTTTGTCTAGGTAGGCCACGACAATCACCCGGCCCTCTTGACCAGCGTCCCGTGCGGAATCAGGATAGGCGGCAACCGGAGAACTCAGGAGCTTGGCCTTGACTAGAGGTTCTTGCGTTGACACTCCCCACGGCTAAAGCCGGGGGATTCTTGCTTCCACGAGAGAACTTGCTCATTAAGAGTTACCTCCTGATGAGTAGCGGTTCGACTCTCCACAAGCGTTCGTGGGCCGTTGTCGGCCCACGTTCCCGTATGCCCTACGGTACTTCTGCCTTTCACTAAGATATTCAGAGCCGCGTTAACGTCTCTATCCAATACGCATCCACACGGACAGGTGTGAGTACGGGTACTGAGAGACTTTTTAACAATAACGCCACAGCTAGAACATTCTTGGGATGTGTATTGTGGAGGAACAGCAACTACTGTTCTCTTAAATACCTTCGCAAAGTATTCTAGCCAAGTGGTGAACTGTGACCACCCTGCATCAGAAATACTCTTAGCTAGATGATGATTCCTCACCATGTTTCTCACTTGCAGTTTCTCATACACCACCAAGTCATGAGACTTGACTACGCACCGTGCAACCTTAACTGCATGGTCTTTACGCTGGCGGCTGACTTGCAAGTGTTTTCTCGCTAATCGCTTACGCGCTTTAGCCCGATTCTTAGAACCCTTCTGTTTCTTACTTAACCTCCTTTGTTGACGCTTCAATGCTTTCTCTGCTTTACACGAATGACGGGGATTATCCACTATATTCCCATCACTATCGGTGTAGAAATGCAATAACCCCAAGTCAATCCCTACTTCTTTCCCTGTCTGTGGCTGAGGTTCTGACCGTTCTATATCTATACAAAACTGTACATAATAGCCATCTGCCCGACGGACTATCCGTACTCTTTTAATTTGCTCTACTGCATAGAAATTTAAGTTTCTCGTGCCGATTAGCCTAAAACATCCTGCATTATTTTTATCGGTGAAGGTTATCCGTTTACGGTCATCAGATAATTTCCATCCAGTAGTTTTATATTCCACTGAACGTGCGTTCTTCTTGAACTGTGGATAACCTTTCTTGCCGGGGGTTTGCTTTTTGCAGTTATCAAAGAAGCGAGAGCTGGCAAACCAAGCTCGTTCAATACTGGCCTGTCTAGCTTGGGAGTTAAGCTTACCTGCCCAGTCATAGGCTTCGGCTAAATCAGGACACAACTTATATAAATCTTGTTTATTAGTTCCCTTGTTATCCATCCAGTAGCGGAGTGCTTTATTACGAATAAACTGGGCAGTGCGGATAGCTTCATTGAGCTTTGCATACTGTTCTAGTTTTCCGTCAAGTTTCGACTCAAGGACAATCATGACACAATTATAATCTATGACACTTTATTTATCGTTGTTAACTTTATGACTCCCTTCAGTGGTGGCGGCTGATATCCCCATAGCTAAAGCTAGGGGCTTTACGCCGCTTTTGGTAAGTTGACAAATAGTAAGAAACTTGTACGGAGAACTAAGGAAGCCCCTAGACACAACCAAGCTTTCGGCGAGAGGCAGGGTGCGGCGGCGGGGCTGATGCTATACATTGAGTTTCCTCAAAATTTACTTTAGGGCACGTTCAGCTAGGGCGATACGGGTCTTACCCGAGAGGCGCAGGATATCTAGGGCACTCACGAGGTCTTGGTAACGGGTCTTATCATCACCAGCCAGGATCAAAAGCGTCTCATTGGAGAGCTTTTTCAAGCGCGCGAGTAGTTCAGGACCACTCACTTTGTCCTTGTTGTAGTAGAAGTTGCCGTCTTTGTCCACACTCACGTCTACCTGCTCGATCTTTTTGGTCTCAACAATGGGGGTAGAATTCGCTTGGGGCAGGTTTAGATCGAGGGCACGGTTCTTCTGGATGAACAGCGTGGCAACGATAAAGAACGTGAGCAAGGTGAACATTACGTCAATCAAAGGCACGACCGGGACTTCAGGAAACTCGTCAGAGATGGGTGGGAGACGCATGGGTTTAGTGGGGTAATGCCCCCCGTTGGCTGGGGGGCGGGAATGGTTAGGTCAAGCTGAAGTTAATCGGTACAGCAACTTTTGAACTTTCCGTGACACTGCCCCGACGAGCAGGCTCAAACTTCATGTTCATGACCGCTGCTTGGGCCGCAGCATCCAGGTTCGGGAAACCACTACTCGTTTGGACCCGTGTGCGGGTAACGTTGCCGTCTTTGTCTAGGTAGGCCACGACAATTACCCGGCCCTCCTGTCCAGCCTCCCGTGCAGCATCAGGATAGGCAGCGACTGGCGAACTCAAGAGTTTGGCCTTGACTAAAGGCTCAGGCTCAGGCGGCGGCGGCGGCGGCGGCGGTTCAGGGGCCGTGCCCGTGCCTTCGGGCGAACCCTCCTCGCCAACACCAGTCCCCTCGGCTGAACCCTTACCCACGCCTTGACCATTGACACTATCGCCATCAAAAGCGTTGTAGTTACTGGTCGAGGCAATAGATTTGTTGCCAGTCTTAGTCTGGAAGATGCGACGGGCGGAAGACCCGGACTTCTTCTGTTGGACCTGGACTTTTTTAGGTGGTTCCTTGGGCTTGGGTGGTGGGGGTGGTTTTACCTTGGGTTTTTGCGGCACGGGTAGTTTTTCGAGAGCCACAAGCTCCGGCTCGGCCCGCTCCTCCTGTCCAATCGGCACGGGCGTGGGCAACCGTCCAAAGAACACAAAACCCAGATGGAGGACCAGCGAGAACCCAAGCGCGAACCAGATGGTCGGCGGGAAAAACGGGGTATCGTTGGGACTCGGGTTGGGGTTGGCGACCGTCATTCTATCTGCCCTCCAAGTTCCGAGCCGCCAGGGAGACTTGGCCCCGGTCTGCTTCACGAATTACATCCATCGCCCTGACGATATCCGCATACTCCGTTAGTTCATCGCCCGCCAAGATGATCAGCGTCTTCTCTGGGACCGCCTTGATCCGCTCTAAAAGCTCAGCCCGCTCGACGCGGTCCTTATTGAAGTAAAGGTTGCCGTCTTTGTCCACACTCACGTCCACTTGGTCCACTTCCTTACGGTCCAAAGAAGCCGTGGTCGCGGACTTCGGGAGGTTGAGTTCGATCGCACGGCTCTTCTCGATAAAGAGGGTTGCCACAATAAAGAACGTCAACAGGGTAAACATTACGTCAATGAGCGGGACGACCGGGATCTCGGGAAACTTATCGGATAGGTGTGGTAGGCGCATAGTCGCTAGCCTCACTGCGTTTGCGGTGGATGATCTCAAGTTCGCCGGAGTATTGCCCGATGATGGCAATTTGCCGATTGTAGAGGGACCGGAACACGTTGGTGATGAGCAGGGTCAAAAGAGCAACGGTGATCCCGGTGGCGGTGGCAATCAGGGCCTCGCCGATCCCCCCGGTGACGTTACTGGCCTCGCTGGTGCTGGTGACAGCCCCCAAGTTAATACTGCTCAAGGCTTTAATCAAACCCGTAATCGTCCCGACTAGACCAATCAAAGGCGAAGCAGTGATGATCGTGTCAAACAAGGTCGTCCACTTGCGTAACTCGGGTACTTCAGCAGAGGTAGCGGACTCCATGGCAAGGCGAAACTGGTCCTCATCGGTCTCGCCGAGTCGGAAAGCCGCCCCAAAGATCCGGGCTATGGGCAGAGCTTTATATTCCTCACATACCTTAAGAGCTGCATCTAGGGATTTACGCTTATAGGTGTTGAGGACCTCAGCCACGAAAATTGGGGTTTCCTTTTGGACCTTAGACCAAAAGATGACGCGCTCGATAATCAGGGCAATGGCAAGGATCGAAAAAATGATTAGGGGATACATCGCTAGTCCCCCCTTCTCGATCAACGTCAAGATCGAGCCATCACCAGTGGGGCTTTCGACTGTTTCGGCTTGAGCTATGAACAGGGTTCCAGCCGCTCCAAGGGTCTTTAGCAGGTCCATGGGCAAATTCCGTCCTACGTCAGGGTAAAGGATTAAACAAAGTACATTATAGGAAACGCTCCCTATAATAATGTTTCCTCAGGACAGGTTTAACATATTTTTACAATTGCTTGCCAAAACTCATAACTGGGGTATTCCCAGGGAACTAGGCTTTCACACGGACTGCTAGGCCAGTCCTAGATTTCAAGGCTGTAGGCGTTTGACAATCGTACTCAAGCGGTCATAGTCATCTTTGAGCAACAGACTCAGTTCCCGACCTGCTCGCACTAGCCATTCCCTCGCCTCATCGTGGGCCAGATAGCCTTGGCGGAGGGTGGCAGCAATCAGTTCATCCACGGGAGCACCACTGATCCCCAGGAGAGTCCGCAAAAAGTTTAGGTTCTGATAAAAGCGGGCGACTTCCAGGGTTGTGCAGAGACGAACGGGTTCATGGACTTGGGGCGGGTAGGGCGGCAGGTGTTGATAATTACGTCCCTCACTGCGATAACCGACGATGACACAACGAAACTCCGTCTTGAGCATTTCAAAAATTTGTGGTTGTTCGTCGCGTAACTGTTGCAAGGACCGACCGAGGGCACGGGCACGGTGGACTGAATCCACAGGCGCGGTGGTGGCATAGTAAACTACCCCATAGGTCTCTAGTCCCCGCTCCTCATCCACCGCCTTGACCAGGGACCCGAAGGCTGGGGGCCGGGTAAACTCCAACCGTTCACTGTCTAGGCACTGCGCTAAAAACTCAGTGGTGGCGGCCTCAATTACCTCAGACCTAGGACTATCGAGCACGGGTAATTTTTTCATGGGTGGGCGTTTGGATTGGCCCTATCCTACCAAACTCAGCTACATCAACTATTAGTTATCACTGCCATTCCTGAAAGCCAATCATAGTTTTTTCGTGACAAGGTAAGCGTTATTACGTACGATATTTGCACTGTGAAAGTGTGTGGAGTGATGAGTCATCTAAATCGCAAAAACAGGCGGGCTGCCTGTCTCTTGAACCTGGCTGTCGTCCTGGTTTGTCTTGGGGTACTAACCAGAAATCCAGTTAGTGCTGAACCCGCCTTGATCCTGGCGCAGAATGTAACCGAGGGGGGCCGCGCGCAGGACCTGACGGGACCCGTCCCCCTTTCCGTCGCCCAAGTTACCCCGACCGATGAAGCCGATGACGAACCCGTAGACCTGCTCAGTGAAGTCAACGTCACCGCTCTCCGCCGCCGCGTCACCGAGCGGGAGAACACCCAGACCACCTACGTCGTCACCCGTGAAGACATCCAAGCAGCGGGAGCGACGACGGTTGCCGATGCCCTGCGGCTCATCCCCAGTATCCGGTTCACCGATGACCTAGGCGGGGTGGATACCACCGGGTTTAACCAAGTCCGGGGCCTGGATGACACGCGATTTATCCTGCTCCAGGATGGTCGCCCCCTGACCCGTGCCTCCAATAACCGCGCCGCCAACATCTCCAAACTACCCACCGCCAACGTGGAACGCATTGAAGTCGTGACCGGGGGTTCGAGCCTGCGCTATGGCGCGGATGCCATCGGCGGGGTGATTAACGTCATCACCCAGATCCCAGCCGGTCCGCCCAAAGTAACGGCCTTGGTCAACTTCGGGAGCTACGGGTTTAGCCAATACTTGCTGGATTATTCTGGGAGCAATAGTGTAGATCCCAGTGAGGCCGGGTATTTCGGCTACCAGTTGGGCTATGAACGCCGCTCTGTGTTGAACAACTTCAACCAGACAGTCTCGGTCACGGCTCCAGCGGGGGGCTTCGTGCGGTTTGCCAGTGTTACCCCCGACGCCCAGTCCTTCAGTTCCACCACCCCAGCTTTCGGATTCTACAGCTATAGTGACCTCTACTACGGCAAGGCCATCTTCAAACCGGGCCGGGAACACACGATTACCCTGGCGGTCCAGCAACAGAATACCCGCCGGGGCTACGCCTTCTATTACGGTCCCAACTGCCGCTTCCGGCCCCAGGGGAACGTCTCGGGCGGGGGCTATGTGGCACCCAAGCCCTACTTCTATTGTTATGACAAGGCTTATTACGACGGCAGGACGGTCGCCTACGATGCCCCCTACGACTTGCGGATTGACGATACAGGAATCAACCTTAACTGGGACTGGAACCTGACCGAACTCAATACCCTCAGTACCCAGGTCTCCTACAACAACTCTTGGGAGAACTACCCCTCCAGCAGTGGGCAACGCTACCTCAACAACCGCACCCTGGAAGCCCAACTCCGCTACAACGCCGAACTGTACCCAGGCAACATCTTGAATACCGGGTTCCAGTTCCTCTCCAACCGCTCAATCCAAGTGCCCTTTATCGGTGCCCCCCTCAATG
>Ga0163145_1000369_pt1 | contig 18914 bp, 20 predicted proteins | sample OliLakLV9_FD_161683 | JGI IMG/M metagenome (GOLD analysis project Ga0163145, IMG submission 161683) | Freshwater microbial mat bacterial communities from Lake Vanda, McMurdo Dry Valleys, Antarctica - Oligotrophic Lake LV.9 | ecosystem: Environmental > Aquatic > Freshwater > Lake > Microbial mats... | reverse complement strand
GGGGGTGATTAATTCCTCGGTCGCTGCCCCCGCAGTACGCGCCTGATTAAACTCACGCATGAGGTAGCCCGATCGCTGGCGGGCATCGTCGATATTGGCGGTAGATTCTGTGGTGAGCGATAGCGACAGAGACGTGGATTCGTCTAACACCGCTTCGGTCAACTGCAACTGGAGCATAAACCAGCGGTTGAGATCGGGCAGGGCGTGGATTGCCGTCTGCAAAAACACGGGGGTCATCCACCAGATCTGGCGCAGCGGCAGGTGTACCAGTCGCTCCCGGTTAAAGTTCACGATGCGTAGGGCATCGGGCAGGGGCGTTTGCCCTGAAAACGCGGTGGCAAAGCCAGTAATCGAGACGACTCCTCGTTCAAGCTGGCTGAGTTCTTTAAGCAGATAGGTAATGAGTGCCACGGGGTCTTGATGGGTCGGCAGCACTAGCTCATGCAAGGGAATCGATCGCTCCAGCAGTGCAGCCTTTAACGATTGCATCACTCGCTGACGGGCAAATTCGGAACTGTACTCGACTCTTGCTAAACCACTGCCCGATCGTCCTGCCCACAGCCGCAAACGCTGCGTAGTATCGACTATGCTTCCTACAGTCGGGGGCAAGGCGTTAGAAGCTTCCACCTAAAATGGCTCCTGCATTGTCTGGGGTCAATTGATTTTGTGCAGTCAAAATGTCCACCACAAGGGGATGCACCCCAAACCAGCGCTGCCCGTTAAATTCCTGTACGGCACGGGCGTTGAGCAGCGAATACAGCACCGGATTGGTCATTTGAGCCGCTTTTTCACCCTTGTAAATCCGCTTGAGTAAGTCGGCTTTGTCGCTGTAGGTGACTTCTTCACGATCGAAGGGGCTTTGTCCCAGTCGCCGCTCGTAATCGCTGCGGAGGTTGACAATGGCTCCGGTCACATCTGCTTCATTAATCTGAGTGGCTGCGCGAATCAGGGCGCTAATGGCGGCATAGTTGACCAGACTAAAGACATTGGACAGGTTTCCCCCCGATGCCACGATCACCCGCAGCAGTTGGTTGGGTTCAAACAGCTTGAGATCCATCCGTGCGTTCAAAACCGCCTCTACTGCCTTGCGTCCCTCCTCACAAGGCGTGTGGTCAATGCGATACATGGGAGTATCGGGGATGACGTAGCTGCGATCGCCGGGAAAGGGCAGTCGAGGCGCGCTGGACGAGTAATAAAGCCCGATGGGTAACGTAAAAATCAGGTGAGTGCGGAGGTCTTGAAAGATGTTGGCGTAAGTAATAAACAGATCTTCGATGAGCGTGGACGGAATGCCTGCGCGATCGAAGTCTTCGCCGACAAAGAGCCACTGCCGCCCCCTCACGTCTTGCAGCAGCCGATTGCACTCATCCAGTAACCGATTGGCAATTTCAAGCAATGAGGTGAGCCGACTGATGCGATGGGCAACAACTTCGGTTTTGCGCGTGGCAGCAAACTTCATTTCGCCCTTGAGGTTGGCAAACAGCCCCAGCACCTTGCCCCACAGCGAATCTTCTTTGACACCTGCTCCCGCTTCGATGGATGCCGTTGATGCCTGAGTCTGCTCACGAGTGTCTTTCTCGGTGGCAAACCAGTCCCAGATCTCGCGGAGTCGAGCCTCCGAGGGGCGTTTTCCAGCACCGCCCTGAGCGATCGGTTGAGCCGTCCGTTCGGCAACCTCAACGATCATTAGCAGCAACACATCCAGCGGCTTAAAACTGCCGGGGTCGAGCGCGGTCATGGCACTAAAGCGAATAGTAGAGAACTGATTGGCAATTTGGTTGATCAGCCGCGACAGTTCGGTGGATTTGCCCACACCGCGATGCCCCATCACGCAGGCTTTGAAGAAAAGCTTCTTTTTATACGCCTGGTTCAGCACGATTTGTAACCGCTGCATCTTGTCACCGCCACGCACTGCGTTAATTTCAGGACGATAGAAGGCACGCAACTGTGCAGCCGTTTCCAGCGGCGTGGGTTGCAGGGTATTGTCCACATCCTCTAGCGAGGTTGCAGGCGTTATCTGTAGAAGTGAGGCAGAATCATTGCTCATGGTTTAGCCAACCCTTGTTGCTACTTGCACTTATAGCAGCTTTCGCAACCAAAGACTTCACGTTGGAGCCTCATTAGTTAACTGCTTTGCCCGATCGAGCACGGTTGAAGGATAGTCACTTACTTGAGTAGGGTGGGCATTACCTTGAGTAAAGTGGGCGTTGCCCACCCTACTACTACGGTTTCGGGTCAAAACGGCAGGGGTGCGATCGTAAACAGGAGCATTTTCACTTGAAACAGGACTGTTCCGATCTCAAACAGGAACGTTCTCACTTGAAACAGGACTGTTCCGACTGCAAACAGAAACGTTCTCACTTGAAACAAGACCATTGCTGTTTCAACCTGCATCATTCCCACTGCAAACAGGAATGGTCTCACTTGAAACAGGAACGTTCCGATCTCAAACAGGACTGTTCTCGTTTCAAAGCGGAATGTTCCTACTGCAAACAAGAACGTTCCCGCTGCAAACGAGAACGTCCTCACCTCAAATCGAAATTGCCCTATTAAACCCTACACCGCTGACGGTTGCGGCTTCGCCTTTTTCGCTTTCCGCGCAAACCGTTGCCCCAGTTCATCCACCACCGAGTCCAGCCCTGCGCCCTGTCCGCTTGCCTTCGCGTAGTTATACACCTGTAGCGCGGCAGCATAGGCTTCACTGCCCACCGTTGTATACGTGTCGTCCATCAGTTCTTGCAGTTGCGCCAGCGCTACCACAACGGGGTACATCGCCTCAAATAACGCGACATCCTTCCGCATTTCGTCCAGGTTAAACGATCGCGGCAAAAAGTCTGGGTTCTGCGTGGCGACTTCTAATGCCTTGCTGACAAAGGCGCGACTCTTATCGCCCATCTTGGGCAGTGCTTTGCGTTCGTCAGTGGACAGATCAATCAAAAACGGTAGCTTTGCTTTAATCGTCGCTACAGCCGCCATCACCGCATCCCGGTCTTTTGAGTCAAGCGTTGCACTAATTGAAGACACAGACATAGCAAATGACTCCCTAAAGGAATTTACAGGTTCTAGAGTGCCCAGAAGCAGGTGGGGGCACACGGCTGTGCGCCCCTACAGAACAAGTAAACGTGAGTAAAGGCTTATTGCTTAAAAGAAATCCCAGCAGAAGGGAGGCGTGCTTGCCCAGGCGTGGTCGAGGCGTTCCAGTAGCGTACGATCGCCCTCCACCTCCAATTCGCCCGTCCACAGCAAAGCGCGCGCGCGACGGAACCCGCAAAACAACTCAGTCAAATGATCAATAGACGTTTTGATTATCGTCGAGGCAGGCTGTGCCGTTGGGTGCATCTGTCCCTCTGCGAAGTCAGCCGTGATGGTGCGATCGCCCAACACAGGATCAGTGAGCTGAAACGTCAGCGTGAAAGGGGGCTGTGCGGCGATCGGGCGGAGGCGAAACGCTGCTTCTACGTCAACCAGCCGCCACATAAAGCCCGCATTAATCGTCCCCAACTGCTTCGACCAGCCAAACTCGGAGGGGATGACGGCAAGACTTGGATCGCGCTGCTGTTCTTGCAAAAGGTGGGGAAACGGATCGTCAACATGAGTGTTCCAAACGATCGTGGGAACCTGGTCACGCAACGATGCCAGAAACCCCAGAATGCCCCGATACGCAGCAGGCGTTGGCGCAACCCATTCCTGCACGATCGCAGCGAGTACTTTTTGCGGGGGTTCCAGTCGAGCAAACTGCACTACGACATAGCCCACAGGCTCTCCGGCTTCCGCATAGCAGTATACTTCGCGCCCCGTGACAGGCTTCACGCGAGACTGCCACTGCCAATCCCACCGTCGCAGCCAGCCATTATGCTGTAATGCTTGCCGCTGGTAAAGCGCTTGCAGCATCGGCTCATGCTGAAACGGGTCGTAGGGGACGATGTGCGATCGCTCGGCATACTTGGGCAAATGACGTGCAGAGACGCGATACTGGTGCGATCGTCCCACCCATGCCCAACCCAGCTTGCGATAAAAGCCATGCTGAAAGGGATACAGCATCATGAGGGGGAGCTGTTGTGCCTGCCCCTCTGCCAAGGCGTGTTCGACCATGAGCCGTGCTAGCTTTTGTCCCCGTGCGTGTGGCGCAACTGCCACAGCCGAAAGCCCCATCGCCGGAAACACCTGTCCCTCAAAGCAAAGCTCTAACTGCAACTGAGCATAGCTGCCAATGCCAAGCCCGGTCGCCCGTTGCTCAGCGATAAACAGCGATCGATTGGGCAACGCTAACCCCTGCCCATACCACTCCCGCTCAATCTCAGCGTTAGTACTCAACGGCGCAAAGGCGAGGCGATCGAGATTGACAATCTGCGGCAAGTCGCCATCCTCAGCCGGACGCAGGGTAATTTCGGATAAAGGGGGCATGGGTTCTGGCGCTCGTACCTGCTCATCAACGCTCTACAGAATATGCAGAATTAACGGATAGGTAAAGGGGCGATCGCGCGAAAACAAACAATGAAGCATGGCGACTACAGGCAAAATGATTGCGCCGATCATAATCACACAGAAAAGGATAACCGCCAACTTCGGTGCCAACATAAAGATCGGTATTAAACAAATAATGTAAAACCACAGCGTGATGCGGAAATTGAGTGCTTCCTTCGCGTTCGGTTTTACGACCTCATCGGGGTGCAGTTGCCACAGCAAAATTATCACTGCCAAACCGATAAGACTTAAAAACGACGATGCGTGACACAGCACCGAGAGCCGTCTTCTGGAACCACCTGGCTGCACCACCACCGGAACCGATGGTGAGAATGAGTCTCTTGCAGAAATCTCATTGTGCTGAGTGGTTTTGGTCGTTTGAGACACCCAACTGCAACGCCCACAGACCTGCCGTCCTGATGATAGCGGTGGTGCGATAGGGTTAGCACAATTAGGACAGGTGTCGTAAGTCATGCACAAAACGCCAAAGGCAGGGTAGAGTTTATTCGGTAGTAGCCGCTTTTGAGTGGCTCTTGATCTACAAAACGCCCATTCGTGACCTGCGATCGAGTTTGCCTCACCAAATTTTTCTTAGAACAAGAATTTAATAACCTCGGCGTTTTCCGTAGGGGCGCACAGCCGTGCGCCCCTACCTACGAACAATTTGTCGGTTTTATTTAATCCACGATCCTTAGACTGTGAGATGTTGCATTGTTCCAGCCAGAAGGTACAAAACCGACCTAAGCTGAAAATAATGATTAATGCTTTTCTGTTGTCGCTCAAAGCTTCTATGGCAGATCACATTACGCTTCAAGTCAATGGTGAACCGCGTACCTGCGACTACAAAACATCCCTACCCAGCTTTTTGACTCAACTCGGCTTAAATCCGCGCCTAGTCGCAGTGGAATACAACGGTGAAATTTTGCATCGGCAGTTTTGGGAGCAAACTGAAATGCAGACAGACGATCGCCTCGAAATCGTCACCATTGTTGGTGGGGGATAGAGAGGGCAAAAGGTATAAGGTAAAACACAGTTTCGCGGTTGGCGACTTAAGCTAGAACCAGCGGCTATCAATGAGGTTCAGATGGAAGTTGGTGTTCCCAAAGAGACAAAGGATCAGGAATATCGAGTGGGGCTGAGTCCCAACAGTGTGCGGAGCCTGGTCGATCGTGGTCATACGGTTTTTGTTGAAACGGGTGCTGGCGACGGCTCTGGTTTTGCAGACGCTGACTATAGCAAAGCAGGTGCCAGGCTGGTCTTACAGGCGGCAGAAGCCTGGGATCACGCTCTAGTCGTGAAGGTGAAGGAACCACTGCCCACTGAGTACCCGTATCTTCAAAAAGAACAAACGCTGTTTACCTACCTGCATTTGGCAGCCGATCGCGCGCTCACTCAGGCATTACTGGAGGCTGGAACAACGGCGATCGCTTATGAAACTGTCGAACTGCCCGATCAGCGTTTACCGCTTCTGGCTCCCATGAGCATCATTGCAGGACGCTTAGCCGTGCAGTTTGGGGCACGCTTCCTGGAGCGGCAGCAGGGCGGTCGTGGTGTTCTATTAAGCGGTGTCCCTGGCGTGAAGTCTGGCAAAGTCGTTATTCTCGGTGGCGGTGTGGTGGGCACTGAAGCCGCCCGCATTGCCATTGGAATGGGTGCCCAGGTGCAAATTTTGGATGTCAATGTCGATCGGCTGTCCTATCTTGAAACCCAGTTTGGCTCCAGGGTGGAATTGCTTTACAGCAGTGCCAGCCAGGTTGAAGCCGTGGTGCCCGAAGCGGATTTGCTCATTGGGGCTGTATTGGTGTTGGCGCGGAAGGCACCTGTGCTTGTCGCTCGTACAGTCGTACAGCAAATGCGTCCTGGCTCCGTCATTGTGGATGTGGCGGTTGATCAAGGCGGCTGCATCGAAACCGTCCATCCCACTTCCCATTCTCACCCGACCTACGTTGAAGCAGGCGTGGTGCATTACGGGGTGCCTAATATGCCAGGAGCCGTTCCCTGGACAGCAACGCAGGCATTAAACAACGCCACGTTGCCCTACGTCTTGCAGTTAGCGAACTATGGTCTAGAGGCGATCGATCGCAACCCTGCCCTCGATCGCGGACTGAATGTGAAAAACCACAGACTCATCCATCCAGCCGTGCAACAAGTCTTTCCAGATTTAGTGCTGTAGTTGCTGCACTCATCAGTGACGTTGGACGAAGCTTCTGAGCACAATCAGCGGTCGGCTTTCTGCCGCTCCAGCGCTTGGCGTGTATAGAATCCATTTGAGATCTCAGGAAGGGGCTGCAAGCCGCTTCAGCCTTAACCTGACAAAGCAGAGATCGATCGTTGCCCAAGCATTCAGGTCAGCCGTCGTTAATGTAATCCCATCCTCTCGTTTCAGGTTATAGCTTTCTGTAGAAGCATCTTGGCTGATCAGGTAAACGATGTTGTCTACCTGTACCCGGTAAAAATCTTCACTACTCTCTGCGGCAAATTTGAAAGTGGGTTCATCCCGACTGGCATACCATTGAAACAGTCGAGCAACACCAAAGACTTCGACCCCAGCGCGGCTGAACATTTAAGACAGACATCAATCGCTCCCCGTTTCGTTCCAGCCAGAAGATGTCAGTATTGGGAGCATAACCAAGAAAGTAATCGTTCAGGCTAGCGGTGTTAGAAATAGATGACGCTTTTTTTGTGTTCTTTGCTACTAAGCCTTAAAGCTCTAATAAGGGAGGCAATAGATGCATACTCTATGCCGCCATATGTAGCGGCTTCAATCAAGCACTTCTACCATCTGTAGATAAAAACTGTTGACGTACAAATTGCATCAGCTATACTTCAGTAAGTAGTACTATTGCACTTGTGTTCTTTGATTAGAAAAACTCCGTATGAGGTTCATGGACATGGCAAAGCGTCGTCTTTTTTCAGATGTGCAGAGGCTAGCTATTCTCAAGCGATCTGACTATCGTTGTGAAATTTGCTGCATTGCTCTGTCTCCCGAAAATTTTCATGCCGATCATAAAGTTCCCTATGCCTTGGGCGGAGAAACAGCAGTTTATAACGGTCAGGCTTTGTGTTCAACTTGTAATCTCAAAAAGGGAGGTCGCCTAGCGTGACGAATCATTCCTACTTCTATCAACATAGTTCTACAGTCATTCAACGGATTTACGACGGCGAACACACGAAGCTATACACACATCAAAGGCAAGCTCTACTAAAACTGCTCGAAATGGGAGCTTGTGATAAATTATCACCAGAAAAACGCTCGTTTGATAGTGGGGCTGCTTTTTTCTTGATAGGAGTAGGATGTGGTAAAACAGTAATCCTACAAGCCGCTCCTTATATTTTGGGGCGCTACATGCGAGGACGACAAGCTATCTTCCTATCCCATAACTGCACTTTGCGCCAAAGAATTATGGAAGATTTCCCTTTCAGAAAAGGACTGAGGGGAAAAATCGAGCCGATTTTTGAAGAGTGGGCTTTGTACAAATACGGATTGCTAGACCAGCACTCGCGCCCTCCAAGCATTCTTGAGTTAAAGGCTGAAAACTATACCGATGTCAGTTTCAATGTTGATAAAGTTGACATTCTTGTCGCAAACTGGCAGTTTCTTAAAAACTTAGTTAGCAGAGGTGACATCAGACCGAGTGATGTCGGGTTGATCGTTGTGGATGAAGCACACCATAGTGCAGCCTTCTCCTACAGTGCAATATTCAAGTACTTTCCAAATGCAATTCTTGTTTTTCTAACGGGAACACGCCATAGGGGAGACGGAGAAGAATTACCCTATGTACGCTATACCACTGAACAGTATGAAGAGTTAAATGGGCAGATTGTTCTGAGGAAGGCTCCGCGAACAGACTTTGAATTTACGATTCAAGATGCTTGGAAAGTTCAGCCTCCTATTATCAAGAGAATTACTTTCTCTCCTGCGAAATCAGATGGGTTTAAGGTTGAAGAAGAGGGGCAAGAAGTTGAGTACACAGTTGAACAGTTTTATGAAAAAGCCGAGAAGGAACGCGCATGGTTTCATAACTGCATTTTGGCAGACTCATTTTGCAAACCAGTTCTAGATCGGGCTGTTGAGATATTAGAGCTTAAACGAGGTGGGCAAGGCTTAGAGCAGAAGCGCCATCAAATGATCATTCGAGCATTGAACATTAGACATGCATATCGTTTACGTGAGCTTTGCCAAAGATATTCATTGCTACGAGATCGGGTAGGGCTAGTTCACTCGCCTAATCAGGAATTTGATCCAGAAGGCAGACCGAGCGAAATTTTCAATAAGTTTGCTACTGGTGAATATATTGCTCTGATCCACGTTTCAATGGTCGGAGAAGGTTTTAACGTTCCTTATGCTTCTGTCTCTGTGCCACTCTGCATCATGCGTTCAACTCAGAAAGCAGAACAAGAGTTTGGACGAATCATTCGCAAAGTGCTGGGAACTTATCCAGCCCCCCATGATTGGGGAGATTTACAAGCTGACAATCTCGCCGTTGTCGTAACACACGAAGCATTGAAAATCGGGGATCTCTTTGAGCAATTTGTTAGTGGCGATGAATACGTCACTGTTGATGATGAGAATGAAGAAGGCGTTAATCGAAATCGAATCCTGACTGATGATTACAGAGCAGGCGATACAATGTTACATCTTACAAATACTGACGGGTTGTCAAGTGGCGATGAAGTCATTGTCAAAACGCTAGATCACGAGGGAAAAGAGCAAACCTCAAGCTTCAATGTTACGAAAGTTTTGGGCAAGGGAACGCTGGAGGTTTTCCCATTGCTGGTAGATATTCCACAGGGTTGCCCTGCTCGAAAAGTTGCTGATAAGGAGGAAAGCAACGCAGAATTTATTGGTCATGTAAGACTCCGTTGGCACTTGAGAATAAACGGGAAAGATATTCCTGTGGAGGAATATCGCCGACAGAAGGCGTTAGAACGAGAAAATTTAATTCAAAATGAGGATGGTGAAATATCCACACCGGAAGGGGAGCGAATTAGTGATCTGCCTTCTCAATATCGACGAATGATTTTGGAACAGTTAAGACAAGATGAAGGGCAAATAGAACTGCCTTTTCAAGATTTGGAAATTTCTTGTCTTCCTGGAGAGACAAAGAAAGGAATGCAAGAACATCACTTAAAGCGTATGGCTCTCCCGGCTTTGCGCTGATAAGACAACCTTATATCAAACTATCACTGGGTTTCAGCCGTCGATCGGGCGGCATTTTGTAGCCTTTCATACGATTTCAACCACAGATCCGGAAGAGCCAAAATGGCTCTTGATGGTCGAACAGGAAAAAATTTAATTAATCAACCCTTAAATTCGCTTAGAGATTATCTTGATAAACCAGTTTCAAACAACGAGCAACTTCTTTACAGAGCCGTTCTCGGACACGTAAAACGTGCAACAGGTAAAGAGTGGAAAAAGCATCAGACAGAGGAAGAGTTTGAGAATGCTGTTCAAATTGCTTTTTCAAAGGTTGAGGCGGTCAGAGCAGAACTTGAAGCGCGTCGTAGACTTAGTAGAAATTAAGACTATTGTGAGATTCACTTAGCTGCCATAGTTGAAACTCAGAGAGTTTCAACCGCTTTGGCTCGGCTCTGATGTGGTTGAAGGAGTGAGCGAGACAACGTTGCGTAAATTTGATGCGGCAGGTGATCTGGTAGAAGCTGCGTGGCTAAGGGTAGGAGACTGCACTGTGTTAGTCGGTAACTCTGCGATCGGCTATGGTTCTAGCTTTGCCGCAGACAAGGTGCGAATTGCGGCATACCAGGTTGCAGCCGCTTTAGGGCTGGCAGCAGTTCAGTCAGGAGTCAAGGATTACAATGCCGTTGTTTCCCTGGCATTGCCCCTGAACGAGTTTCGGCATCGCCACGATGTCGCTGCCAAATTACAAGAGATTGGTCAGGAGTTTGTGTTCTGTGGACGACCGCAGCAATTTGCGATCGCGCCCTCCTTCTACCCAGAGGGAACTGGACTATATCTCTTGCATAAAAAGGAGCGGGAAGGAGAAACTGCAACTCCCTATACTCGGCGAGTGGTTGTGTTGATGATGGGGCACCGGAATCTGTCAGTGCTGGTTTATGAGGGTGGCAAGCTCAACGCGAATCTGTCCCAGACCAGTGACTCCCTCGGCTTCTGGAATTGCTTCAAAGCCGATGCCTCGGCAACGGGAATTCGAGAAACCGATTACAACTCGCTGCTGGCAGCACTAACGACAGGTGAGGTGCAACAGCTTTCAAAAGTGGAAGGGGGATTGAAAGATTTCGGTATGGCAGTGGAAGCCATTCGGCAGGGAGAAATGAAACGGCTAGAAGCATTCTGTCGAGACAATTTGATCGACCTGCTGGTTGGAACGAAGCAAACCGATATTGTGATCGGGGGTGGCGTGGCTCATGTGCTGAGATTGGAACTGCGCGATTACTTTACCGGATTGGGGCTGACGGAGAACCTATACTTTGCGGATGAGATCGGGGGACGGCTGCTGACATTGGCAGAAACAACCCGTAATGCTCACGGCGATCTAGCGCGTCCAATGCGGTTCGCTGATGTTTATGGTTTGGCTCAGGCACTCGCAGGAAAAGTACGGCGTAGTCAGTAAGGGGGCAGAAATTATGCCTACAACTCGCAAAACTGGGCGATTACGCTCCAAGTTTATCTGCCAAGTTGAAGCTGGAACAATGCTGGCGATCGTCTTCGCCTACTTGAATGGAAATTTGTCGAAAACCTTTTCACAGCGGGAGGGAAAACAACGAGCAACCGATGCACTGCTGGCATTCTGGAAACCCTATGCGTTGAAGGCGCAAAAAGCAGATGCACAAATAGTCCAAGAAGCGGCTCAGACTTCAGTCCAGGCATTGCTATGGCAGATGCAGATGATTTGTGATGACTTCGGCATTCCATCCCCCGTTGCTCGAAGTGCGATTGATGTGGAAACGTTGATTGCTGCACTCGCAGGTCGAATTCAATCATCTGCCGATTTGATTCCTACTGCTGAGGTGGCTACACCTGTTGTGCCTCTTGAAGCTCCTTCAATAGAGGCAAACAATGAGGTGATATTTGTGGATGATGATGACTTGCTTGACGATTTGGCGTAACGAATTAGCGATCGCGCATTCTAAACTGAGCAATCAACTCTTCGCGGGACAGGTTAGGCAGTTGTAATAGGAGACGGCTGCGATCGCGCTTGGGAAGTTGCAGTAATCTTTCCACCACGGTAGAGAGTTCAACATCTAACGCGCCAAACCGGACTTCTAGCAAATCCACAATTTATTCCCGCAGAGCTTCCTGTCTACCTTCTTGTCTGCCCTCCTGCCTACCTTCTTGAAGCGTTTGCCGCCGCCATTGCTCATACACAACATCCAGATTCATCGCTAACTCCTTTTGCTCTCTGTTTAGATTTTGACGGCTCCGTAGGGTGACTTGCAACTTTGTCAGGTATTCCAGAACCGGATTCCGCAGCGGATGATTGGATGGCAGACTCAGCAGTTCGGTCATTGCCTGTATCTGCACGGGCATATGCCGAAGAAATTGTAACCGTTGTTCGTGCCAATCATAGCGAAGTTGCATAACTAATGTGCGGCTCTATGCCGATGAGCCGTTTCCACGGGAAGTCAGTAAGCGGCTTCGGACGCTGGGACACGATGTTTAGTTGTGTCGCAAAGACGAAGGGTAGAAGGGTTCATTTTTCTCTGACATCCAGCTAAATAGCATCCCAATCTCTCTTTAAGTAACGACACTTTTTGCTCAAGATTATCGTGCTCAATGGGGTAAAGGTAGCCAAGCTGCAACGAAGTGCCACGCAGCCTCTAGAATGACCAACCTATAAGGGTTTCAGAGAATTTCTTGTAATTGGCTCAAACTTGCTCGTAAAGAACCATTTTTCGGCAAGTTTTGCAGGGAGAACGACCTGAAATCCTGATTCTGTCGTGATTTTTATCAGTTGCCCAGCTAGTATTTACGGGCAAGTTGCAAAATTTTAGAATTTTTAGCTGGACTGCCTGCTATTCAAGCATTTCAGAAATCATGTGGCATTTGGTTGCAGCCTCGCTATCTTTACCCCTAGAAATACTTGTACAGCAGTTGCAGTACAACGGAATCTTAGGCAATGCCAACTCCACCCGTTGCGCCATAAACCTCTCCAGTGATATAGCTTGCCTCTTGTGACGCCAGGAGTACGTAGATAGGGGCGATCTCGACTGGCTGTCCGGGTCGTCCTAGCGGCACCTCGCTGCCAAATTTCTCGACCTTCTCCTGAGTTTGACCGCCGCTAGGCTGTAGGGGTGTCCAAAACGGACCAGGTGCTACAACATTGACGCGCACACCTTTCTCAATCATTTGCTTGGAAAGTGCTTTGCTGAACGCAACGATACCCGCTTTGGTCGTCGCATAGTCAACTAGGCTCTCTGAGGGGTCATACGCCTGAATGGAAGCGGTGTTGATGATGGCGGCACCCGGTTTCAGGTGTGGCGCTGCTGCCTGCGTGATCCAAAAGAGCGCGTAGAGGTTGGTCTTGAGTACTTTGTCGAACTGCTCGGACGTGATATCAGCGAGAGCGGGCTGAGTCGTCTGCGCGCCAGCATTGTTGATGAGAATGTCTAACCCGCCGAGCGCTTCTACGGCATCCGTCACGAGTTTGCGGCAGACGCTCTCATCCTTAATGTCGCCTGGAAGCGCGATCGCCTTGCGTCCCGCTTGTTTAATCAGTTCGATAACCTCGTGTGCGTCCGACTCTTCGCTGGAGAGATAGGAGATCGCCACATCTGCCCCCTCCCGTGCGAAGGCGATCGCCACTGCGCGCCCAATACCAGAATCGCCGCCCGTGATTAACGCTTTGCGACCCACAAGCTTTCCACTACCCGTGTAGCTCTTTTCGCCATGATCCGGCTGAGGGGTCATCGTTTCAGCGAGTCCCGGTACGGGCTGCGGCTGACGAGGAAAAGGCGGCGTTGGATACTGATGACGCGGATCTTGCATCTTTAAGCGATCGTTTGTCATGTCTTGCTCCAAGCGTGTGCTGTGCCTAGTTATAGAACCGCTTTAGCGGTGTATCTACCCACTTTGGATAGAGATAACGACAAGTCGCGCCACTGATCTAACTTGAGTGTCAGACAAGCAATAAACGATCGCTCTCGTTCTCGGCTAACACGATTGAGCGTCTCAACCTGCTAGGACATGAGCTCGATCGAACAGACTGCATTGCAAGGGTGGCTTTAAACCATCCTGCGGTTAGATACTTTATGTCTGCTCACAGTATTAACTTATGTTAACTAGGCTTTCTAAGGATGGCAGTGTGAACTCGACGCGGTCGTAAAATCACTGTCCGGCAGGCACTAGCGGTTGAGCGTTATTTGTACTGAATCAAAGCAAAGCCTTATGTCTCAAGTCGCAGTTGTCACCGGGCAAATCACCATTAATGATGGGGGTTCTTTTCTATTAACGGCGGCTGATGGTTCAATCGACGATCGCCGTGCCCAAGGCTTGTTTGTGCGCGACACCCGCCTGATTTCCTACTATGAAATTTCGCTTGATCGACAAGCACTAATACCCATTGCCTCCAGCACCATCACGCATCGTGTGGCTCGTTATGAGTTTACAAATCCCGAATTAGCCACAGCAAGTGGCATTGTTCCCGCCAAAAAACTATTGATGACCGTGCGCCGCGACATCATTGGCGGGATGCATGAGGATATTGACCTTACCAATCATCATCAGGCGTGCGTCGATGTGCAGCTCATGCTGGCGATCCGCTCTGACTTTGTGGATGTCTTTCGAGTCAAAGCGCAGAAATTAGTGACAGAGGGCAGGATGGAAACCACCTGGAGCGATGGGACGCTTACCAATCTGTACCGCAATGGTGATTTCACCAGAGGCGTTCGTATTCGTCCTGAAGGAGCCAGTTCAACGCCTCGCTACTCTAATGGGCGGCTCGTCTTTGATATTGTGCTTGAGCCGGGGGAAACGTGGCATACCTGTATTGATTTCATTGCCCTGGTGGATGGGGAAGAGTTGGAACCCAAACATACGGACGCAGCGATCGATGTCACTCCGGCAGGGCAGGAGATGGAAAATTTCCTCAAAGTCGCCACCCATCTGCACTCCTCGAATCGAACGGTGGAACAAACCTACCACCAGGCGCTCGTCGATTTGGCAGCGCTGCGGATTCCGGTTGAGCACGGCTCTTTGGTATGGATACCAGCGGCGGGCATTCCCTGGTTTGTGGCAGTGTTTGGACGCGATCCCCTGATTGCCAGTTTGCAAACGATGGCAGTAGCTCCGGGTTTGGCGAAAGGCACCTTGCTGAAGCTGGCTGAGTTGCAGGCAACGGAGAAAGACGATTGGCGGGATGCGGCACCGGGCAAAATTTTGCACGAACTGCGTCAAGGCGAACTGGCGCAACTGGGTAAGATTCCCTCTTCGCCGTACTATGGCGCGATCGACACCACCATGCTGTGGGTGATCACCCTATCTGAAACCTATCGCTGGACGGGCGATCGCCACTTACTGGACGACTGCTATGCACCGTTGGATAAGGCGCTGACCTGGATTGAGCAGTACGGTGATTTTGACGGCGATGGCTTTGTGGAATATTGCAGTCGCTCGACCGACGGCATCCAAAATCAAGGCTGGAAAGATTCCGGCGATGCCATTCGGGATGCGGCGGGCGAAATCGTGGAGGCTCCGATCGCGCTGTGTGAAACGCAAGGGCAAGTCTATGACGCTTGGCGACGAGCGGCAGCGCTCTATGACGTTTGGGGTGAACCCGATCGCGCTCAGGCTCTACGGCAAAAGGCAGACGAATTATACCAACGGTTCAACGAGCGCTTTTGGATGGAGGATGAAGGCTTCTACTGCCTGGGTTTAGATGGCAACAAAGAGCAGATTCGGGCGATCGCCTCGAATGCGGGACAGTTGCTCTGGTCGGGCATTGTGCCAGCCGATCGGGTGGAACAGATAGCGAAACGACTCTTTCAAGCTGACCTCTGGTGCGGCTGGGGCATTCGGACATTATCGGCAGAAAATCCGGCTTACGACCCGATTGGCTATCACACGGGCAGCGTTTGGGCGCACGACAATGCCTTCATCGCGGCTGGTTTGAAACGGTATGGCTATCATGCCGAAGCCAATCGGATTGCGGAAGGCATCTTTGCGGCGGCTAGTCAGTTTCAAGCCCATCAGATGCCCGAACTGTTTGGCGGCATTGAGCGGCAACCAGAGAGCTTCCCCGTGCCTTACGTGGATGCCAATATCCCGCAGGCATGGGCAGCAGGCGCAATGCTTTGGCTGGTCAGCAGCATGTTAGGTTTTGAAGCCGATGCGCCAAACCGTCAGCTCTATGTGCAGCCTTTTTTACCCTCGTGGTTGCCAGATGTTCAACTCACAAATGTCGCAGTCGGTGAGGCAACGGTTAACCTACGGTTTTGGCGAGAGGATGAGCAGACAAAATGGGAGGTAACGCAGCAAAACGGTGAGGTAACGGTGTCTACTCGCGATCGCGCATCGTCCAATTTTTAGCGGTGGAGTTCAGGTTATGACAGACGATCGCTACGACATTATTATCATCGGGACTGGAGCGGGTGGCGCGACGGTCGCCCATCGACTGGCACCGAGCGGCAAGAAAATTTTGCTGCTCGAACGCGGCACGTTTCTACCCAGAGAGAAGGCAAACTGGAACCCACATGAGGTTTTTACCGCACAGCGCTACTTCAACGCTGGACCTTGGCAAGACAAAAAAGGCGAGACTTTTCATCCGGCAGCGGGCTATTGGGTGGGCGGCAACACCAAGTTTTATGGTGGCACCCTGTTTCGAGCGCGGGAAGCAGAGTTTGATGACGTGATCCACAAGGGCGGTATTTCCCCCGCCTGGAGCCTGAAATACGCCGATTTTGAACCCTATTACACGCAAGCCGAAACGCTTTACCAAGTTCACGGCAAGCGGGGACTTGACCCCACTGAACCGTGGACAAAGGAGGAGTATGCCTTTCCTGCCATCAGCCATGAGCCGCGTATTCAAGACGTGAGCGATCGCTTAACGGCCAAGGGCTTCCAGCCGTTCTATTTGCCAATGGCAATTAAATTGAACGAAGCCCAAGCGTTTTTGAGTGAGTGTATTCGCTGCGAAACCTGCGATGGACATCCCTGCCTGGTTCACGCCAAGGCGGATGCGGAAGTCATCGGAGTCCGTCCGGCGATGCAATACCCCAACGTGACCTTGCTGACCGAAGCAAAAGTACAACGGCTTCACACCAGTCGTTCTGGGCGCGAAGTGACTATCGTTGAAACCGATGTAGCGGGTGAAATCAAGCACTTCCGAGGTGATATCGTAGTGGTTGCCTGTGGAGCGATTAATTCAGCCGCCTTGTTGCTGCGATCGCACAACGATCAGCATCCCAACGGACTCGCCAATGGCTCCGATCAGGTCGGGCGCAACTTTATGAAGCACAACTGCGGCGTTGTCGTGGGGCTGACGAAGCAGGAAAATCTCACCGTGTTTCAGAAAACTCTGGGGGTGAATGATTTCTATTGGGGCGAACCCGGTTTCCCCTACCCGATGGGACAGGTACAGCTATCCGGCAAAGTTAACAAGGAAATGCTGATGGATGATGTGCCCGTCGCGACGGGGGATATCATCTCTCCCGAAAAAGCGGCAGCCCATTCGGTCGATTGGTGGCTCATGGGTGAAGATCTGCCCGATCCCAATAACCGAGTCCATCTAAAGGGAGACACGATTCAGATTGACTACACCGAAAATAACACTGAGTCATTTAATCGACTGGTGCAGCGTTGGATTGAAGTTTTGAAGTCGATCGAATTTGATCGAGGCTGGCTGACGGAATCACGCTACTACCAAAGCAATTTTCCATTACGCTGGGTTGCCCACCAGTGCGGCACCTGTCGTTTTGGCACCGATCCTGAGACTTCCGTTCTAGATCTATATTGTCGCACCCATGATGTTGATAATCTCTACGTAGTTGATGGTAGTTTCTTTCCTTCAAATATTGGCTCAAACCCTACTTTAACAATCATTGCTAACGCCTTGCGAGTTGGAGATCATTTGAGCGATCGCCTTAAATAGAAAGATCGAACTGATGTCACGTGGACAGAAAAGCTGCCCTCACCTCCCAGCCCCCTCTCCCTAAACGTCTAGTCATTTACTGACACAAACTACTTCATAAACTCAATGGCATGGAAGAGTATGAACGCCTCAGGTACTGTAACAGCCAGTAGCAGTAACTTCTCGTCAGCAGTGTATAAAATATCGACAAACACTGCACCAGCCAGTAGCAGTAACTTCTCGTCAGCAGTTAATTTAGTATCGGTAAAGCGCACTCTAAAGCTATCAGCATCAGTGAATAGCTCTTTAGCAGCGGACAGTTTTTTGCTGAAACCCTTATTCTTTCGTTGGCTTTTAAAAACTCTCCGAAGTATTGCCTTAGAAAAACCTGACCATTTCTTCTCAATTATGGATACTTCCCTTTCTCCCTTTTTAATGGGAAATATCCAGATTTTCCAAAGTGGTGAAGTCATAGTCATTATCACTCGTCCCCTAGTATCAATAAATTCAAATTTCTTGTTGAACCACGCAAATCTTTGTTGTAAATGTCCCACAGGGCGATCGTCTGCCCCAAAAACATCAAGGCGCTGAAAGAACCAACGAAAAGGGTGATGGGTGCGAAAAACCTGTTGATCTTCTATATCAGTTCCGACAATATTAAAAACTCGCCAATGTCCTAACAACTGACGCATGATTACATCGGCAAAACCTAACTTGAGTTCAGCATAGTAACCAAACACCTGTCCATCATTGGTTAGAATTTGATAATGGTTGTAAGGTTCAAAGCCAAAAACTTTTTTGGCTATTTTGACAATTTTAAATTCTTGTCTAACGTAAATTGTCTTGGCTTGAGAAAGGGTTTGCAAGAAAATACTCATGAAATGTCACTCTTAACATGGCAAAAATGTGGCGAGAACGCTGGCTAAAGGGAAAAGAGAAAGAAATTACGGTCGCTTACAAGCGATTGTTTGGCGTGTGACTGGGGGCATACTCCCGCTTGGCATTCCCATACCCCTGTGGCGTTTGGGAATGGTACACGATTGATTGACTCCGCCGCCAGTTTCTTATCCGTGTCGAGGTATGGGCGCAGCGATCGCGAACAGCACAGCGATGGCCGCTAGCACCCCCCCGCCGATGAGAAAGCTGGCCTCGTACGACGACTGCGCAATGATGAACCCGGCGATGATTGGCCCACCCGCCTCACCGATGTCGCGGATGGTGCCTAGGACACCCAGCGCCGCACCCATGTTCCCCTCCTTGGCCATGTCCGCTGCCAGCGCCGCCGTCGAGGGCGTTACCACCGCCATGCCGAACCCGTAGAGACCAGACAGGACGCACAGGAGTATGAACAGGTGCGTCTGCACCAGCAACGGCAGCACCACGGCGCAGAGCAGCACACCGGGG
>Ga0163145_1000357_pt1 | contig 19379 bp, 19 predicted proteins | sample OliLakLV9_FD_161683 | JGI IMG/M metagenome (GOLD analysis project Ga0163145, IMG submission 161683) | Freshwater microbial mat bacterial communities from Lake Vanda, McMurdo Dry Valleys, Antarctica - Oligotrophic Lake LV.9 | ecosystem: Environmental > Aquatic > Freshwater > Lake > Microbial mats... | reverse complement strand
AAAAACTGTCCGGAGTATTGAGATCGGATTGCTATATTTTATCAAGAGTGGTACAAATCTCCTAAAGATACCCCTGCCATCAGGTTTCCAAGTTAGCTTTGATCCATTCAGATGTTTCCATGTATCAAGGGTGCTACCGCTGAGAAAGGCGACGCACCATATTTGCATTGAACATATTGGTTGTATTTGCCTCTCGGACTGCATCAATGCAGGCGAGAATATGTTCTGAGAGGCTGACAAGTTCCTCTGATTCCAGCGACCGCACGGTAGTTGTCTGTCGCAAGCTGAGATATTCCTTCACCCCTGGCCGTCAAAGTTAGCATTAGCGAACGCTTTTGAGGTGAAGTAACGCCCGTAATAAAACCCACCATCTTGTAGGCTGTAGAAATACGAGACAGTCGCCTGCAAGTTCAAGCGGTGTGCGCTCCGGCGAGGGATGTTCTGTCACGCCCGCCTTTTTTTGCTGTGAGGAAGCCGCCTCCGTAGAGACAAGCGAGGGAACGTTTTTGGCGAGCGCCACGAACATCGATGCTCGCCCAAAAGTCACCCTTGAGCAACACCAAATTTTAGCCACCTTCTCAAATTCTTGCTTCATCAGGTTTTCGTAGTGCACCCGAGCCAGTGAAGAATTGTAACAATATTTGAGTTGAGAGCGTTAGTTAAGTAGCTCACGCCCACAGCCTGCATCCCGTTTTTCTCGCAGTCACGCCGCGCTGTCGTTGGCGGCGAATTGACTACAATGAGTCGTCTGATGGGGTGTGTGACAGTTGCGATGGGGTTAACGGCACGGACGGCGCGGCAGGCGATTCATCCTGTATGTGAGGATATGCGTGTTTCCCGCGTAGGAAAGCATGGAAAGCGAAGCGATCGCCCCCCGCACTTGATCCGGCTGTACTTCTAAGTACCGCTGCAATTGTTCGAGGTTCCGATGTCCAGAGATTTCTTGAATCACCCGCAGCGGGATACCCGCGTTGCTCATCTGAGTCAGGGCAGTGCGGCGGAAGCTGTGGGTGGATGCTCCCTCGATGCCAATGCGTTCAAACGCTTCTCTCAAAATCCGATCCGCCGAGTTTGAATGTAGGTGCTTCCAATGGTGGCAGCGGTGGCGACCTGGGAACAGATAAGTTGTGCCGGTGTTGGGTTTCCAAGCTGTCAAGAGCGATCGCAAATCTTCAAAAACCGGAATCGTGCGGGTTGCTAGTTTGCCCTTGGTGTTGTGTTTGCGGAAGTTGATTGTGGGTCGAACTGTACCCTTCGCGCTGTAGATATCCACAACTTCCAGCGAACAAGCTTCCGCCACCCGGCAAGCGGTGTAGAGGCAAACTCCAAACAAAGTGCGATCGCGATGAGTCTGCAAACCCTCGTTAAACAACAGTTCGATTTCTGCTTGAGTCAGGATTTTGGCTTGTCCGTGTCGCTCGATTTTCATGTTTGGTGTATACCCGACCTGACACCAGAAAGTTTGCCGCAAATACTGCATTGCTGCATCAGTCTGAGGGATTTCTTAACGCGGTGGCAGCTTCCGGTCGTAGTCCGGGCTAGCGCTACGGATTAGCTGAGTCGCTGAAGCTGTCGATGCGTCGTGACGCTAGCCTGAGTGTGCCAGCCATAAGAACCGTTAGCTCAATCAACAAAAAGGTAGAGGAAATGTTGGGCTTATTGGCATAAAGTAAAAAGCGTCAGCCAAGTATTTAAAGTAATGACAAGTACAGCATTCGATCGAATATTCCGCGATACCAACGGCGAAATTGTTATAGCTCAGCCACCAAACCTACCGTTGATTGTCACGATAGCAGCGAGTTTGCTTAAACTTGTTTTAACAACAGGTGAAATCAATACAGCGTTAGACTTGTTAGCTTTTGGCTCCTTGTTTACTTGGGCGTGGGAGGAATTATTTCAAGGTGTTAATTATTTTCGGAGAGCGCTAGGTTTCTGCGTACTGATTGGTGCGATCGCATTCAAAGTTCTCAAGTTATACTGATCACCTATGAATGCGCTATTTCTCAAACAGCGACAATTGCCTTGGCAATACATGGGATTGACTCTGCGTGGGATAAAGGAAGTGGCAGGTAGTGAACAATAAAATTTGTGTTCGATATTTCCCTTAAATCACTGCTTAAGTTGTGCTTGTTATGGCATTGATTCAAAGTCGATCAAGTCGATCGTCTAATCTTTGAGTGCAGTTACTTAACAAACGCAAATGAAGAGATTACTCTTTGGAAAACTCGTTCATCAATTGGGTTAATTGTTTCCTTATAACTAAACGCAACAACAGTAATTTTGTACTTAGTATTAGGAGACATGAAACTAGCTGTCAAAAAAGTGTTTACGCCGTTCGCCGTGCTTATTTTGACGTAAACTACTGCTTTTTGATTGGCAATGGTTTTTGGTTTGATATTTTCTAATCGCTCATCTGGATAAAGTTCGGGAAGCAAACGAGTGTCAGGCTTGGCTTGCTCTATCCTCACCGAGACCAATGAGGGATAACCATCACAACCTATTTGTCTATTTTTCTTACAGCAACTATTCAACTCCTGTTCGTTAGGGTTATACAAAAGTATGTGAGTGATATTATCGCTGCGACTTGTTTCGCTGGTATAATTCGCCGGAATATCAAACAAAAATCCAAAAAATGGGTTTCTAATCTTTTTGCTTTCTATGGCTGGATCGACAAACGCTCCTCTTTTACAAACTTGACGGTTTTGTGCTTGACTTGGGAAGGATTCAGATCCTCCTAAAATAGTCAAGCAAACCATTAAGTTAATCAGCGATCGTCCTTTCATATTTACCTTAGTTTTTCTGTTCAATCCTTCTTTTAGAACGCAGAATGCGACTGATTTCCTCGTTAGTCATAAAAGGATCTGTTAAGCAATTAGTCCTAAAGCAACCAGTTCCCTTTTCAGTAAATCTAATTTGAGTATCATTGGCATATTGTAAACCAGAGTTACCTAGATTCCAGAAAAATAGAATTGCCTGACCAGATTTTACATACCGATCGCCTTGAGTAACGTCAATTTCTCCAAGTCCAGTTTCGTTGATAGGTGCGTAGCTGGATAAACCTTGTTTGAGAATGTAAGCTGTGATAACGCTGGCTCCTTGATTGAAGTAAACGTAGCCATTCCTAAATTCTTTAGGTAGGTCATAATCAACTTGAATGTAACGACCACCGCCATTCTCTACAAATTGTTTCCAAGTCTGAAGCTGAGATTTTGGTTGTTGAGTAACCTGAAAAAGCGATCGCCTGCTTATCACCTGAGAATTAGCTACCATCGAACGAGCAACTTCAATTAATTTACTAGCAGGGACAGCAGAGTAAATTTGAAAATAAATATTGTCTTGAATCCACGATACTTTACTCCAGTTTAGACCTTGTAAATGGTATCCGCGCACATTTTTAGATAGTTGAACGGCAGTTGTCCTCGAACCGGGCTTTATTTGGTTCCGTTGATAATATGTTGATGTAAGGGTGCTTGATGTCACTGAGAAAAGCCGACACACTAGCTCGTATGCTCTGCTTCCTTTGTTATTAAAGCGTGGTGGACAATTCTCGTCTTCTAGGTCAAGATGGGCCCGTTCGCTGTTGGCATCAAATGTTAATTTGGGAGACATTTCTCTAGTAACAGCTCTAGGTAAAAGACTGGGCAGCCGAAAGACTAAGTTGCTGGGGAGTTTGTTTCTAATCTCGCCGATAATTGGTTTGAAGACAGGATCGGGTTCGGCAATTGCAGGTATTGGTATGAATCCTCCGATACCGACAATTATCGAACTTACCATTAAACTGATTAAAAGCAATTTGTTGTTCATAAGTTTTTACCCATCTACCTAACACTTTGAATCGGAGGTTCGCTAGCCATCGAAGCAGCAACCTCAAGCAGTTCTTGTTTTATGTTATCCGCAGCACGCAAAGTAGCCGAAAATGTTAAACCGTTTTGTTTCCAGAAAATAGTCTGACTGCCATCACCAGTTCCCCGGCATCTGATATTAGTGTAAACACCTTTTATTCCCGGTTTGATATTTACAGAAACTGCATTCGCACAAGACCATTTAGCTATTGCTTCTAACTTAGACTTGTGTTCGTCTAATTTAGAAACAATAAATTCACCAGCAAAGCAAGAATTTGCTCTACATCCAGGGGAATAGTATAGTGTAATACCCAATTCACCGTTTTTTGAATAAAAATACGGGTAAAGTGTATTATTAGAAATCGCAGGTAGAGAACGATAAGGAATAGATGCAGGCAACCGCATAACCATATCTCTAGGAAGTTGAGTTTGAATATCCCGGATAAACGGTCTAAAGATAGATGCTGGTTCAGCACTTACAGATTGAGGTTTGGTCAGACAGTAAACTCCCAACACCGCGCAACTGAGTATAACTCCTAAAAGCGATCGACCTTTCATTCATGCTCTCCTTGTTTTTTAGTTTTTAGTCTTAATGGAAGGCTCATTCGCCATCGAAATAGCAACATTGATTACTTGCTCTTGAGACATTGAGCGAGACATGACTCCAAAAATCATGCCGTCTTGTTCCCATATAATTTCGTGCATTTTTCCTCGGGTAGCCTGAATATAAGAACGATAGAAGCCACGAACTCCTGTTTTGAGGCTGATAGAACTCCCTTGTTGCTGATTTTTACGAAGCCTCTGGTTGGTATTTGAATTACGTCTCTCAACAAAAATACGTCCCGTATCGCATACGGCTACAAGACGTGTTTCAGGGCAGTTAGATGTAACTAATATAATGGCTAAAGATCCTCCTTCTCGATTGTTAAAAGTTATTATTGCTGGGCGATATCCAGGTATGCCACTTGGCGGGTTGGGAATAGAAGCAGGCAATCGCATCACCATACCTCTAGGAAGCTGGTTTTGAATATCGCGGAGAATTGGTCTAAAGATAGATGCTGGTTCAGCACTTACAGATTGAGGCTTTATGAAAGCTCCAATCCCTAAGATTGCCAAGGTTGCTATTAAACTAAATATCGATCGCCCTTTCATCATTTTTCCTCTCTGTTTGCTAAAATGCTTTGTTTGTCCGTGAAGTGGAGCTATCCCGTAAAGAATCGCCCTGTCCGTCTTTGTTGACTTGAAAAGGGCGATCAATTCATATCACCTATTGCCTGGTTTACAGTTTGGGTTGTTCTTTGTGGGAGATATCCCATTTCGTATTCCAGGCTGCGTGTACCTAGAAGATTCACACACGACCACATTTCGCTCTGGATTTGCAGCAGCAATGCGAAGGTCTACTAAATAGGTGATTACACTAACGCCCAAACCATTTCCATTTCGGATACTTACATAGAAAAAACCATTGGTTTTGTTGTCTTTCTTAATGTCGTCGATGAATTGGTACTGAGAAGTATTGACATTCACTACTTTGACATTAACAAATCTTGGTTGGGATAGCTTTAATTTTCCAGCACCGTCTTGCGCTCTAACTCTAGTCACCCAATAACTTTGATTCCCAACTTTGAAATCTAAAATTGATTCGACATCGTAACCCGCAAATAACACTTGACTGCCATTCCACACAAACACACCATCGATCGGTCTATCAATCTGGGTAGCACTGTTACGAATCGGTCGTTGAATAGCTTCTCTAAATGGACTTTGCAGCATAACTTCTCTGGGGACTCGTAGCACCCTTTGACCTGTGCTCAATCTTCCAATCTCAAATGGTTGAAATTGGTTGGTATTCTGAGCTAGTTGAGAGGTTATCTCTCCTCGCTTGGGCTGAGACTGTGCATAGATTGGTGCATAGCTGACAGTCAAGACGGTCAAGGTTGTCATTAGACTAAGAATCGATCGCGCTTTCATCATTTTTCTCCTCATTTTTTAGTTAATTGATTCAGCAAGCTTAATCTATCGTTGTTTTGGCAAAGAAACCGTACAGCCAGCAGCATTGAATTCTCGAACTATCCGAGAATTTTCTTGCGGGCTAGCTTTGGATAGCGGTAACTTTGTTGGTGCTTGCGGAAGTTCAGGATATGTATAAATAGCAGAACCAGGCGAGGCTCTAGCTATGTTATCGCTACCAACAGAAGCTACTAATAAAAAAGTATTGCCGATCGAATTTCTTTGATTCAAAAGCACCCGACCCGCTAAATCACGACTGAGGTTAATTTGCCTGTTAGATATAGAACCTACACTAAACTTGTAGTCTAGTCCAGGAGAAACGTAAATAACGCACACACGACCTCTGACATTTGAAGGATAAACGCCTATTTCGCCATCATTGTTCACCCACCAACCTAGGAAAGGCGCTACAGTTGGAGCAGCTTGCGACCAAGCTTTTACAAAAGATTCTAGTGGCTGTCTTTGGGCTGTTGTACGTGTATCGCGTTCAGTTCCACCGCAACATTCTCTTTCCAAAGGCGGCGAGGATGCTCGTTGTTGAAATTCTCTGATAATCTTCTGAATCTCTACGTTGGTTGGATATCGTTGAGACTGTGCGTAAACTGATAAAGAACCAATCGTTATAATTGTCAAGCTGATTATCAAGCTACAGGGCGATCGCCATTTCATAAACTTTTTCCTCATTTTTTATTGTCTAACAGCATAAATCTATTGCCGGTTCGGTAGAGCAGCGGTACAGCCAGCTTCTTTAAATTGTTGAATTATCCTAGACCTCCGCTGCGGGTCTGGAATCGATAATTTGGTAACATCGGTCAGGGGCGATCGCCAAACGTAAGGAGATATACCTGGGCTATTATTAGTCACATTCATTCCTGCTAAGTAATTACTTTCCCTAACAAAGATTCTGTAACTTGTACCATCAAAACTTTCACCTTTGATGCGAAGTTGACCGTTCGATACAGAGCCTAAACTAAAATAACTATTATTTTCGCGACCCTTACCCATCGGATGATTGAACAGAACACACGCGCGACCTTTGAACTTTGATGGGTAAATGCTCCAATCAGCTACTCCAGAGTTCCAACTACCTAAAAAAGGTGCTACGGCTGGATCGACTTGCGACCAAGCTCTTTCAAATAACTTTACCTGCTCAAATAGTTGTTTTTGTCTTGGATGTTTAAGGTAGTCACCTCCCAAGTCACTTGAACGTCGAAAACTAGGAATATCATTACGAAATTCTGCAATTAATCTCTGTATTTCCGTATCTGTTGGGTACCGCTCAGACCGTATCTGTGCAAAAACTGGTAAAGAGCAGATACCCAAAATTATCAAGTTAACTATTACACTAAGAATCGATCGCCCTTTCATCATTTTTACTCTCTGTTTGCTCAAAAATGGCTTGTTTGTAGGATGACCGACAGTATTTTAACTTGTAAAAGGGAGCGGTTTGCTCCTATCTAACTTCTACTTTCTACTGTCAAATAGCTTGATACATTCCTGAAGCCCTCGCTTAATATTATCTGGTGCTTCTTCAAGCCTGAGCCGATAAGAATTTTCGCCTAAAATATTAGACCCACCAACAAAAGATAGTTTACCATCTCTACTAGCATTAGGAAATCTAGTGTTAGTAATGGTATTTCGGTTTGCTGTTCCTTGAAAACACTCCTCTTTGCCAAAATTGTATGTAATTCCTGTAATTGTATTTCCTATCTTCCGAAACATAACCCGCCTATCTGGTTGCTTTTGATCGATTACCCGTCCGTAGAGGTACTTTCCATCAGGTAAACTTTGAATCGTTTGTTTCCCATTTTCCTCTGTCGGTGTCCGTTGACTTATCGAAGGATATCGCCCCTGCGCCAAAACCGATACCGAAGCAACGCCCAACACCGCCAAACTCACCGCTGCACTAAAAATTGAGTTCCCTTTCATCTGTTCTTTCTTCCTCTTATTAAATTTGCCAAATTTTACTAACAAGAACTTTTTAGCGAATGTACCCAGTCTCTTGCAAAAACTTTCGCAAGTCACTGAAAAACTTCTGGCGATCGCTTTCTCGATACACTTCTCGCAATCGTCGCCACCCATCCTCACCTTCCCCCAAGGAATATTTATCAGCTAAATATGCTGCTAAGATCCCTTTTTCCTCGATTTGAGTTTTGGTTGTTATGTATTTTTGCCATAGTTGAACGGCATGGTTTTTAACTGCTTGGGGATAGCGGCGGGTTACATCTGTCATTTTTCCCTGACTGTATCGCCAGATTTGTAATGGATAATACGAACCCCCAAAAGATGCAAACTTATAGGCAAAGCGATCGTCCCTAAAAACAAATTCTACAGTGCCATCTCTACCTATATCTTCAATGCTGTAGCGTTCGCCGTTACCCCAACGATGGGCGATCGCCGCGTATTTTTTAGTTCGAGCGTTGTAGCGGTAAATCAGAGATGAGGTGCAGCAGTGAGCACCGCCAGAAAATACATCTAATATAATCTCTGGTTCATTGTCTTTATCTAAGTCCCGAACTTGAAGATCCAACAACCAACAGTAACCAACTTCTTTTTTCGATATATCTTCATTGAAAACTGTTTGACCGTTCCGAACTAATCTCAGTCGCGGATTTTGCCAACAAAGTCCATTCCTAGATCCCAAGGAAACTTCTGCTTTCACATTCCCAGATTCAGCACTTTTGGTTTCTGCTTGGGCAACTTTAGCTAAAAATAAAGAACTAGCCACCAACACCGCCAAACTCACCGCTGCACTAAATATCGTTAGTGTTTTCATAAAACTCTTTCCTCAGTTTATTCAGATTTTTTCAGCAAACTTAATCTATAGCGATCAATTTTTCATATTTACCTCAATTTTTCTGTGGAATTGCTTTTCCTGAACGCAGAATGCGACTGATTTGCTCGTTAGTCATAAAAGGAGCTGTTAAACAAGTAAGTCCTAAGCATCCTGACCCACCTTGTGCAGAAAGTCTAACTTCAGGATTTTGTCCATGAGTTTGAAAAGCACCAACACTAAGTGCCCATGATAAGGCAATTGCTCTGCCAGATTTAAGGTATTTATCTGCTAGTTCGGAGTCAATTTGTTGTTGCCCACCAACTTTAATAGGTGGGTAGTTAGATAAACCTTGCTTGAGAATATAAGCTCCAATGACGCTAGCTCCATAATTGAAGTAAACGTAGCCATTCCTAAACTCAGGCGGTAGGTCGTAATCATTCTGAATGTAGCGACCACCGCCTTGTTCTACAAATTGTTTCCAGGTTATAAGCTGAGGTTTCGGTTGTTGAGCAACCTGATAAAACGATCGCCCCTCCAATATCTGTTGGTTGGTCGAGGGCGATCGCCCCTGCGCCAAAACTGATACTGAAGCAATAGCCAACACCGCCAAACTCACCGCTGCACTAAAAATCGATCGACCCTTCATCATTTCCTCTCTGTTTACTCAAATGTCATGCTCTGGCGAACTCTCAGAGTTACTGCACCGTAATTGCTGCAACACCCAGAACCCTCTATCTATCTCTCAGCCTTAGCCCGCTACTTTTATGCAAAATATCCAGTTTTGTTACAAAGGTTTACATAGAGTAGCTCAGTCTGGGCTAATTCGAGCGATCGTTTGCTGGGTTATGTCGATCACTGTGAGTTGAGGAGGGTTCAGATCCCGAAAAAATCAAACTCACTGATTTACTAGAATTGAAGTGGCAGACAAGATTCCGCATCAGGAGCAGGGGTGCAACGAACTGACAGCTTTCCGAATTTGCAACCACTCCGACGCTAGCCTCGTTTCTGAGGGTTGTATTCTGCGGTAGACCAATTCTGGATGGCGGGTGTAGAATACGGCATCCGCTACTCTATCAAGCACGGGACTGGATAAAGGCGACGCATTCCTTCGACGATATTCATCGTCATAGTTTGAAAGAAACCATTCGTAATTATTGGATCTTCCACTACAGGTGTCACGATAAACCAAGTTATCCTCGCTCACCACTTTTTTGATAGCCGCCCATTCATTGATGTATTGCGTTTCATCAGAGCGGATTTTGCGGCGGTTCAGTTCAGGATGCAGGTTGTAGAAAATCAAGTCTGTTAGGTTATTGATCGCCTTTTCGGGTGCTTGGCTGGCTGCAACCTGCACTGGAACAGCAGCCAGATTGGTGATGGGTTGTGCGATCGCCTTCAGAGAAAACAGAGGGATGGCGATTAATGGGAATATCAAATAATTCATTGCATACCATATTGCATGGATTTGGAGTTGAAGGAATTAGTAGATAATGCGATTTACTGCACTCACTCAAAGCATCTTAACTGCATCCAAACAAATAGTTGAGAATTTTCACTAGAAAACACCCGAACCTTACGACGAGCCAAGAAAGAGCGGTCGCCAGAAATGCTTGCCCTAGACTTTTTACATTGCAGGCAAACCCAAAAAGCACCACTGCCACAAATTTGTGCGCTTGCCTTCAATTTTGAGAGTGCAGGCAATAAAGCTTTTGTGTTTGGATAACAATTTATTTGACAACTTATTATTCCACTGTTACTGTATTACTGCATGAATTTTCAGTATTTTTTAACTTTTCTCAGCATTAGACGATCACCCCAAGTCTTAACTCCACAGTCCGGGGTTTGCCGATCGCGTCGGGTTCTCCGTCATCGTAGATTCTATGAGGGATAATCGTTATCGGGTACTTTAAAAATAAATGATATTGGAAAGTTGATCGAAAAACAGCGATCGGATAATTGTTCGCGATCGCCAGGGACGAGAGTACCGCCTGCAAGTAAATGGAGACGGAGACTCGTAGTTCTTCCTATTAAAATTAGTTAGCACTTTTAATCGGAGACTCTTTAGCCATCGAAATAGCTAGATTAATCAATGCTGATTTTTGACTTTGGATCACAACACTCCGGTCGTAATCGAATCCACCTTTTATAGTGGCTCGATAATTCAAACCATCTTGTTTCCAAAAGACGTGTAAAGAAGGTGGAGTTGAAGCACCTCCCCCATTTTGAACAATAAAAACACCCTGAATTCCTGGTTTTAAGATGATGGGTGTTCTTTCTAGCACTGCCATCTCTGAGTTATTTAATAGTGTGGACTCTGATTCAGTCCTAGTTTGATAATTGCGTTGTCTAATTGCCTTAACTCTTTGTAGGGATGTCTTAGAAAAGATATGCTTGGAACGCAAATTATCAGCATATTCAGAATTTTGGGCTACTGCAATAACTCCAAATTGACAGGATCTATCCATACAGTTCGGTCGTGAATTAAGCCAAACAGCAAACTCTCCGGGGATGGTTGTAATGACTTGCGGGTAAAGTTTAATGTTGCTGAGATTAACACTTGAAGGTAGGCGCATTACCCATCCTCTCGGAATTTGATTCTTAACATCCCGGATAATGGGTGTAAATATAGATGCAGGTGCAGCATTTACAGTTTGGGGTTTTGTGAGATAGCAAGCTCCCAAAACGGCACAACTGAGCAGAATTCCTAAAATCGATTGCTTTTTCATAAACTATCCTTTCTATTCCTTATCTCTTTCTTAAATAATTCTCTAATTCAGCGGTGCGTTGTTTGGTCTTGCGTTCCAAACAGTCATTCAGAAAACCTCGATAACCCGTACCACCGCGATTGTCATAAACTTCTGATTTGCAGTTTTTGTCTCGTGACTTAATCCATTTAATCTGCTCTTGATAAAGTACCGATCGCTCTTTACGACTTAATTTAGCAACTAATTGTTGATAAACCTGATTGAGGCGCTTGTCCGATGCTTCATACCTTAATCTTGCACACCTCTGATACTCTACGTTACTTTGAGGATTGCTGCAATTACGCTGTCGCTGAGCTATGTGATTTGGTATCGCCGTACTATCTTGTTGTAGCCCTGCAAAGACTGGCCCAGAGTTAGCACCAACAACAGCCAAACTTACTATTAAACTAAAAATCGCTCGCTCTTTGCTCATTTTGCTTCTCTGTTACAATTTAAATCCCAGACCAAAATTATTGCCATATTACAAATAACGTTCCATATCCTCAGTTTCAGGAAGTTTCCTTCTTCTAAATCTTTTTACCGGATTCTGGTTCTGTTGTGGTGAAGCTTGTACAAAAGAGAGTGAGCCAAATCATTGCTGTTTCTGAGGCTGGGTTAGCCACAACCAGAAGCTGATATCGGCAAAACTCACCCCATCAGCCAACAGTAGACCAATATTCTCTCTGTTTGCGGTCATCCTTATCCAACGCTCTACTGCATTACTGTATTTATCTGGGTATTGTTTAGCACTGGGGGGCGGATGCAGTCAGGAAACACGCTGTTTCAGGGGCACAGGTGGGTGTGAAGATGTTCGGGCGGTAACGTCAAATCTGATTCTCAAATCAAGTAAGCTGACTATCATGCTCGGTTCCCGGAACATAGTTGATTCACAGCGGAATATTTTAATTAGCTTGACTTTAATGCTGTATGTCGTAAAACAATATTTGACACCCAACTATGCTATTAAATAATCGGTATCAAGTTTTAAAATCTATTGGTTCTGGCGGGTTTGGGGAAACCTTCCTCGCAGAAGATACCCAAATGCCATCAGGACGGCGGTGTGTAGTTAAAAAACTCCACCCAGTTTCTCACCATCCGCAACTTTATCCATTAATCAAAGAGCGCTTTCAACGAGAAGCAGCTATTTTGGAAGATTTGGGTAGCCACAGCAAGATTCCTACACTCTATGCTTATTTTGAAGAAAACAATGACTTCTATCTGGTTCAAGAACTAATAGAGGGCATGACTCTCACAGATATAATCCAATCACAATCCAATTTCAGCGAGAGTTACGTCAGAGACTTTTTAGTTAATTTTTTACCAATTTTAGATTACGTTCATCAAAAACACATTATTCATCGGGATATTAAACCAGACAATATAATTATTAGACAATCCGACCAAAAGCCTGTGTTGATAGATTTTGGTGCAGTCAAAGAAGCCATAGCTACCACCATGAGTTCTTCAGGAAGTCCACAGACTTCAATTGCGATCGGCACTCGTGGGTTTATGTCTTCCGAACAAGCGGCTGGACGACCAGTTTATAGTAGTGACTTATTCGCTACTGGATTAACCGCTATTTATTTACTGACAGGCAAACAGCCACAGGATATAGAAACTAATAACTATACAGGTGAAATTCTTTGGAAGCAATATGCTCCCCAAGTTAGCCCTAGCTTAGCCGTTATTCTAGATAAAGCAATTTCGGATCATAGTTGCGATCGATATACTACAGCACAAGAAATGCTGCAACCATTACAATCTCAAACATCTCATGTTCATCAAATTATCCGTCCTACCATAGCAGATATTCCAGAACACCTTCAGCAACCAACAGTTATTTCCGTAGCTCCCTCTAAACTAGGAGATATCCCAAAAACTTTGTTGCTTGGTAGTATCATTGCGACGGCTATTATTGCAGGATTTTGGATAACCAAACAACCAGAACAATCACCGAGTTCTAATTCAACACCGACTCCAATTGCCCAAACTTCATCAATAGTTTCGCCGGCACAGCCTTCTAAGTCTCCTTCACAACTACAAGAATCTCCTACTCCCAAAACTCCAGTTACTCCTAAATCACCAAATGTTATACCTTCAGCACAACCATCGCCAATTCCTCCATCTCCGATAGTTACACCTCAACCACAACCATCGCCAAATTATCCATCTCCGATAGTTACATTTCAACCACAACCATCGCCAAATTATCCATCGACACCAACTCCACCACAACCATTACCAATTTATCCAACAACACCAACAGTAACTTTACCTAAACCAACTCCTATCCCATCTTCTCAAATTTCGGTTAAGTTGCTGGATAAGCCAGAACTATATCTTGCTTCAACAACTTTAGTATATTCTGATGGAGATAGATTGAAAGCAGATTTTAGAGTTTACTGTCCAACCTCTATGATTCGTCCAACTAACTATATTTTGACCAACCAACAAGGTGATGTCAAAAAAGCAGGGTCATGGTGGCAAACTTCGTTTACGCCCAGATATGATGCGGAGTATCAACTTATCAAAGAAGTTTGCAACAAAAACTAATACAGTATTGCTCCGAAGAAATTAGTAAATAATGCTTGATTTACTGCACCCAATCAAACCATCCTAAGTGCATCAAAACAAAGGGTTTGCAATTTTAAGTAGAAAACACCCGATTAGATTACATTAATAGATATTTTCTTGGCTCACTAGATACTCAGGAACTAGAACCTTTTGAAGATTCTAACTGTTCTGAAAAGTTACTGTCCGGTGAAGAATCGTTGGCGTTGCTGAGTTAGAGTATGAATAGGAGGAATAATTTATGCAACGCAAGCGAATGTAAATCAACCCATATCCGTAAAAACGGCAAGAAAAAAGGAAAACAGAACCACATTTGTGTCCAATGCGGTCGTCAATTCATCAATGAGTATGAGCAAAGGCGAGGTCAAGCGCGAGACCATCAAACGTGATTGCCTAAAAATGTCAATGGCATCGGTTTACGGGCGATAGAACGAGTTAAGGGAGTTCATCATACCACGGTAATAAATTGGGTAAAACAAGTCGGGAAACTGTTACCAGATGTTTATGACCCGGAAGTCATTCCAGAAGTTGGTGAGCTCGATGAATTACAAACTTATGTGAAACAAAACAGACAAGATATTGCTGTGGACAGCGGTTGACCACTTTAAACCAGGAATTTTAGGATGGGCATTAGGGGATCATAGTGCTAAGAAATTTGAACCATTATGGGACAAAGTAAATGCATGGAAATGCTATTTTTATGTAACTGATGGATGGTCTGTATATCCCATGTTTATTCCTGATGGAAATCAGATTGTTAGCAAGACTCTTTGTTATTATAAATGTGAGGAAATGCTCAAGCATTCTATTAAGTTATTAATACATTACTTGAAATTTGACGATATTCCCATGACCGGGGCATTCATACCTTGATTCAGCAACGCCGAAACGGCTACTTTGTACGATCGGATGCTCGATTCTTGGAGTACCGCATATTGCCCAACCCGTGAAGCCGAACTTATTCCAGCTTTCACTGCACCTTTACCTTTGTTGGCTGTTGGCTAGTGTTTAGCGCAATTTCAGGGTAATGGTGATGTCTGGGATGCGAACTGCGTCACCGTTACACCTAATTTATTGGGCATTGGACTTTTGAGCAGCAGCAGACTTTACGCGCTTGGAAAGGGCGCTTTCAACTGTATTTCTGCGAAACATCCGCTTGCCGATCGACAAAAAGGCCTCTTCTAGCTCGTCGTCGTCAGCTACTTCTATTAAATTATTGAGTTCGCCATCCACTGAACGACCCGCTAGCAAATAGCAAAAATATTGGATAGCACCAGGACTTATGCGCTCCATCGCTTCCAGTGCCGCCCACGCTTTCGTCGATACTAAATCCGCTTTCCCGTTGCGGTACTCGCTCCAGTGCTGCTGCGATATTCCCGACTCCTCCGCAAGCTGGGTTCCCTTGATTCGGTAGCGATCTTGAGTTTTCGTTAGTGCTTGGCGAATCATCATTAAGTTTTATTGCTTTTACTGGCTGTACTTAACATCCAATTATATAATTCGTGCAACAGCGAAATTGTTTCATTTAAAGCTTAATTTCAGCATAGCACGCCAGCTAAGAAAACAACCCGTTGCACTTGAATGCTTCGGGCTCAAACAAATTATTCCTTTTCAATAGGAGTCTATCATGACACATATTTCGGAAAATAGCAATACCAAAACGGATGTGAGTTTGCTGAAGTTTTGGGAACAAGAGGTATTGCCCCGCCTCAACGCAGATTTGGTGTACGACCATCCATCACACAGTTTTCAACGCGCAGCTTCTAAGTGGCGGGGAGGCAGCCCGTTCCGCAAAAGCAAATCGGGAACTTCGTTTGCAGTGTGGCCCGATACTCTCCGCTTTTACGATGCCGGGTGTGAATTTGCGGGCGACCCCATTGCCTACATCCACAGCATCAAGGTAGGTCGCTGGGAACATCCCAAGGGCATTGATTGGGTAGAAGCGCTGCGGGAAATAGCTTCGAGAGTCGGCTTAACTCTGCCGGAAAGGGAACTCAATTCGCGGGAAATCGAAGTAGCGGCGAAGTGGGAAGCGCGCCGGGGGATACTCGCAGCGGTGTACGCTCAGTGCCGGGATTGGCTGTGGAGTGAAGAAGGGACGAGCGCCCTCAACCACCTGATTGCCGAGAGGGGGATGAGTAGGGAAGCGATCGCCGAGTTGGGATTGGGCTACTACCACAGCAAAGATGCGGTTGCAGCAACACTCAAAGAACACAAGCACAACTTAGAGATAGCTGAAGAAGTTGGGGTACTGACCCGCAAGTGGGAGGGATACGTTACTTTCCCGTGGCATACGGCTTTTAGGCAACCGCTGACTGTTTACGGTCACTGTCCCACAAAACCTTTACCGCTCAAGAAAAACCATCCGGGGTGGAAAGGCGAAAGGGATGCAGCTTACCGGGCTTGGGGGAAACTCTCGGAAGCTCAGAAACTAGAAAACCCTTGGACTGAGCCGACAATTCCCAAAAAATACGCTTGCTGGAATCCCAAAGACGAGGAGGGCGCTTGGTTGGCAACCAAGGAATCGCCGCTTTACTTCGATCGGGCGATTGCAGCAAATCACAAAGAAGTAGTAGTAGTCGAAGGAGTCACGGATGCAGCGGTAGCTCAAGCGCTTGGAGATACCAGAGTTGTAGCTTGCGTGGCAGCTAGTTTATCGGGAGAACAGGTGCAATCGCTGCGGCGATCGGGAATCGAGAGAGCGATTATTTGCCTAGACCCAGATAGCGCCGGGGATAAAGGCATCGAAAGCTGCATCAAGTCTTTGTTGCTAGCGGGCATTACACCATTAGTAGCTCCCCGATTGCCGGAGGGTGAAGATGGCGACGGCGACCCGGATAAGTTCATCATTCGATTTGGCATCGATGCTTGGCTAGAGCATACAAGTTTGGAGAAAGCGACTCACGGGTTGAGATGGAAAGCGCAACAGATTGCTGCACGATCGGGAAACACCGATGCCCACCAACAATCCGCATTGGCGGAAGCTACCAAATGGGCGGCACAGTTTAAGGATAAGGATGCTGTAGCGCTCGACATCTTCTTTTGGCCCACAATTGGTCAAGTGTTGGGAAGTTCACCGCCATCTTGGTTGGTGGAGTTTGGCAAGGAATTTAGTAACTCGATCGTTCCCCAGAATGAAGGTAACTCCGAATCTTCGGAAATCCGGCGGTGTCCCGAACGCCAGCGGGATAAGTTTTATCAAAACCTCTGCGAAAAGTTGGGACTTGACTTTAATCACTACACCAGGGGACGCACTTTCGACGATTTTGCAGCTAGGAAAGTGTTTGGCTCGGATTACAAAGCCATAAACAGCGCTATGTACCAATACACAGGTAGCGGATGGTGGCAACGACAAGACGAGAAGCGATGCGAACATTTGATTGCCGTTTCTAGCGAAAAGGTGTTCAAGCTCAGGCAAATTAACAAGTGGGAATGGGAGGAAACATTTCCCTTTTCTAGTGAAAGCTGCGCTAACTCCGCTTTCAAGTATGCCATGAAGCGACTTTACTTAGAACCTCCACCGAACAGGCACTTTCGAGCTTTCTCGAACTGCACCGTGGATATGAGAACCGGGGAAATGCTGCCCCACGACCGCAGTTACTATTTGACATCGGCGATCGATTCCGAGTACGTCCCGAATCGCCCTTGCCCCGAAGTTTTCCTCAACTTCATCATCTCAGCATTCGGAGAAGACCAACTAGAGGCAGTGAGGGCGTACACTTCCATGTTGCTCGACCCCACAGCACCCTACGGCAAATTCGTACACATCATCGGGCCTTCGGGTTCTGGCAAGGGAACTTTACTCAGACTCTGGGGAGAAATCTTCGGTTTGGAGGATTCCCATTCTGGTGATTTCTCTGAACTGGCAAATCCCGAATCGCGACACCAACACCTGACCGGCAAATCGCTCTACACCATCCCCGACACCGGGGGCTACATCACCGGGATTCGCCCTTTCTACGAATTAGTGGACAACGGCAAATTATCGGGTCGGAGCCTTTATTCATCCTGCGGGTACACCAAAGAATGGAACTGCCGCTTTGTCGCAGCTTCTGTAGACCACCTCCAAATCGAGAACGCGGGCGACGGTTGGGATAGGCGGTGTCTGCCACTGTTATCCAAGGGGCGGAAAGGATTAGAAGACCCCTATTTGCGCCACAAACTCTCTGCTGCCAAGGCGGATATCGTATCCTGGGCGATGGCAATGAAGCGAGAAGAACGCGATGCCCTGCTGCTGCAACCTTCCAAGAACAGCCGCATCCGCCTTGCCAAACTTGATGCCGCTACCTACGGCGACCCGGTGCGGAGCTTTGTTGACCTGTGTTTGCGACCTTCGGAATCAGCTTCATCAATCCAAAACCACGAACTCCACAGTTGGTTCATCGCTTACTGCAAAGCACATGGCTACTCGGATAACCGGGGGATGAGCAAGTTTACGTCCCACCTCAAAACAGTAATCCCTCAAAACCACGTACCCCGACACCGCCAAGATGGCGAATTAGTTGCTGCTTACTGGACTCACATGACTCTCTTACCCAGCGTCATGGTTGATGTTTCCGAAACTGCGGAAGCTTCCAACGGCTACCAAGGCACACCCAACCAACACTCCGAACCTGATTGGCGCTGTGCCAAATTCCGTTGTGTTGAAGGTGGCTTACTTGCTTTTGAGGAATTCTGGAGCGATCGAAGTTTGTTGGAGGGTCAAACCCTGGATTCCCCGATCGCCTCTAATACTTTGGAGAGTAACACCATTCATTCTGCCCTGATCGCTCAAAATACAACGCAAAATCAAGGGTTGAACGGCTATAAACCAAACGATCAGGGCATAACGGGGGGTCAGACCATACATTCTGCCCTGATCGCTCAAAATACAACGCAAAACTCACAGTTTGAGGGTGGCGATCGGGGCGATCAGGGCGATCGGGGTACAGCTCCCCCAAAAAATGAAGGGGTGGGGGTGGTTCCTAGTCAACAAACTACCCCCCCTTATAAAACACAGGAGAAGTTGGATTCTACCCCGATCGCCCCGTTAGCGCAGCCCTCGAAGAGGATCGCTTCGGTTGATATTGCTGAAATCCATACAGAACAAGGAGATAACGGAGTAAGTGGAGCCGATCGGGGTACTTCAATCAGCCCTGATCACCCTGATCACCCCGATGGCTTACGCCCCGCTTCGCTACGCTTGGATCGTACAAAAGTAATTGGTGAGTGGGTAGTTCAACTCTCCCAAGTGGCGCAGCAGCAAGGTATTCGCTACGAAGCGGTCAAGGAGTTAGGAGTGCCGGAGTCCTTGCGTCAACAAGTATTTGCTGCATTAACGCCCCAGGTGAAGGAGCGGCTCACAGAGTTGAGGAAAGAGTTCGAGCAGCGGATTCCTCAAGATACCCAGAGGTGGATCGGCATCATCGAAACTTGGTGGGGTAGTGTTGGCGCCCC
>Ga0163145_1000344_pt1 | contig 19745 bp, 16 predicted proteins | sample OliLakLV9_FD_161683 | JGI IMG/M metagenome (GOLD analysis project Ga0163145, IMG submission 161683) | Freshwater microbial mat bacterial communities from Lake Vanda, McMurdo Dry Valleys, Antarctica - Oligotrophic Lake LV.9 | ecosystem: Environmental > Aquatic > Freshwater > Lake > Microbial mats... | reverse complement strand
AAAAAATAATATTGTCTATGCCTAGAATTACTTCTAATGCAATCAAAGAAAGTAAAGGAATTATTGCGTCAATCATATTAGTTTTTTTATATAATTTTTTTGTGTGTCATCCGCTACGCTTGCGCATAACGAAAAGGGCTTGCCGAAGGCAGGGGAAATAGAATTCCGTCATCCCAGCCTTAGCACAAAATTACAATAGAATTCCGAAAGTTCAATTACTTCCGTCCGCCCTTTTTTTGCCAATACCATGTTATGTTCTGGCTCTATATGTCTTGTCAAAGTCATGCAGTAGAATAGCCTACCTAAGTTATGATATTGCATCATGTTGAATTAGAAGGCTTTGTAAAAAAAAACAGTTAAAGAATAAGCGTTGGTGAAAATTATAGCAGTTTAGATTATATTTTTATAGCAATTTGCTTCATCCTTAAAAACTAATAATGGTAAAATACAACGGCATTCCAATAGTTATGTTGAACGGAAAAGTTACACCTAATGCCATTGGTATATAAAGCCCAGGGTCAGCTTTGGGTGCAGCTAAACGCATAGCGGCTGGCACTGCAATGTAAGATGCACTTGCGGCAAGTATGGCAAAGATAAATCGGTTGCCTACCTCATGTGTTACATATTGACTTACAAACGCTACAAGGCATCCGTTGATAACAGGAATAATGATCGCAAACAATGAAACGAACCAACCATACTTTTTAAATGTAGAAAATCTTTTTGCAGTTACCATCCCCATTTCTAATAAAAAGATGGCAAGAAACCCTTTGAAGATGTCGGTAGTAAATGGTTTTATTCCCTCGGCTTGTTTGGTATCTGCAATTAATCCAATCACTAAACTTCCTAAAATCATCAGCACACTTCCATTGGTAAATGAATGATGAATAACGGATTTTAAGCTCACTTCGCTTGTTCTTTCCTTATCAAATTTCATCATTAATATAACACCTACAATAATTGCTGGAGATTCCATCAGTGCCATCACCGCAACCATGTGTCCGCCAAAAGTTATTTTTTCTGCTTCTAAAAATGAGGCAGCAGCTACAAAAGTTACTGCACTTACCGAACCATAAGCAGCAGCCACAGCCCCTGCATCGCTTATACTTAATTTTCTTTTCAAAATAAAGAAAGTGTAAACTGGTATTAATGATGCTAAAGCCATTCCGAATATAAGCGAATTCACAATTTCACTCGTAAAGCCGCTATGTGCTAACTCTTGTCCGCCTTTAAAACCAATCGAAAATAAAAGATAAAGGGCAATAAATTTACTGGAGGACGCGGGTATCTCCAAATCACTTTTAACAATTGTAGCAATAATTCCCAATACAAAAAAAAGCAAAGTTGGGTTGGTAAGGTCTGAAATGAGAATATGAAAATCCATATTTATTTTGTTGCTAATTTTAGTTTGAATGCTGTGTCCCAATAGGGTTGCTGCTAATGATTTTATTGGCGAAGTTAAGGAGTGCGTAAATACAAATCATAAGATATTGACTTTGAGGCAATTAATTTTGCCAATACTTGTTATGCGATGCAAAGTTGCGCATAACGTCAGACGGCTTGGCGGTGTGGCGGATTTTTAGCACTAAAGTTCACACGAAACACAGCCTGCGGCGGCTCATCGGGGGCAGCCCGCCTTCCCGATAAATCGGGACAGGTCTTGCCAAGCCGCTGTTAGGCCTTCGCCCTTCATTTTACTCATTCTATTCCCCAAAAGCTTTTTTAAAAAACGCAAAGGTTTCTATCCAAGTTTGTTTCCTTGCATTATAGTTATCTATTGGAATACCGCCACCTGAGGCTAATGAATTCATAGATTTTTCATCATTTTGCGCTGGTAGAAGCCCAAAAATTCCATGACCTGCTTCAGCGAAGTGTAAGTGTCTAATCTCAAATGGAAATCCTTTTGTTTGCAATCTTTTTTCTATTTCGTAAGCCATAAAGGCTGACGGCCAAATGTCGTCCCGACCACCTGATGAAAGAAATATCGGACCTGATATGTTTTCAACCGGAATTGTTGCAGGGGGTATTTTATCGGGATAACTTTCTATCCCAGCTTCATAAAATTCGGCTATTCGCTTAGTAAACCATCCTGATTTGGGTTTTGCATAAGGCAAAAACGCTATTGGTTCGCCTTGATATGTCCACGAACTTTTATTCAAGCCTTTCCATTTTCCCATACCATACCAAACAACATGACTTGGTACATGAGCCGCAACTGCTTTAACAGAATTAGTTTTTGATGCCACCAACAAAGCTAATTCAGCTCCCTTTGATATTCCAAGTAATGCTATCCTTGTACTATCTACGGAGGGGTTTTTCTTCAACCACTCTATCGCTTCTATAACTTTTTCAATTCTTATTTCATTGAGTGTCTGTTTCATCGTGGATTTTGAGTATTTGAAATATCCAAACCGCATTATGATGAAACCCTCCTTCACCATTGAGTCGGCTTCTTCCTGAGTAAAGGATAAACCTCCTTCTGCTCCTCCAAGTGTAATAATCACAGGGAGCGGTTTTTGAGATGGCGGAAAATGTATGTAAGCACCCCAATCCGATTGAATTACTTTTTCAACTCTTATAGTATCTGAAGCGCTTATAATATCGCTTATAAAAACTGAAAGAATTAGAAATACTGCTCTTATAATCATAATACGCTTCATGTTTGTTGAAATTTTAGTCTTGTTTAGGGTGAGGCATAACGTTTGGCGGCTGGGCGAAGGTGGCGATTTTCACCACAAATTTTGATACAAAGCACTACTGTTTGTTGAACCACAAAACTGTCATACGAAGCCCTGAACCGCCACTTTTGCCAAACCGCTGTTAGTGGCAGTTTTTATTTCTTTTTTGTCAAGTCAATATTAAAGTTAGCATTCAGAATGATACCATTGTTTTGTTGAAACACATTTCTATTATTTACCTCCCTTCCTAATTGTAGTATTTGATTTAAATAACCTGCTTCAATTCTAACATTTGGGCTAAATCTGTAACCAAATAAAACTCCTATTCTATTTTGGTCAAAGATATTTTCATTTACATTTTTACCAAATCCAATAAAAATTTCATCATATACAGCAAAGTATGGTGTTTTGTCTTTAATTTCATTTCCTTTTAATGGAATTTGAAAGCGTAGCATATACCTAAATCTATTTAGCAAAGGAAATTCATCTTCTTTTATCAAATTAGCATTTGAATAGCGACCCACCCATCGCTGTTCAAGCATAAAACGGTGAGATAAATCAACAATAGAAACTTTATCTGTAATTGTCGCCATTTGAAATAAGCGATGTTCGGTAAAGTCTTTACCCATTCCATTAATTGGAATTTCTCCATATGGAAATGTTTCTATCCAAGCATAACCAATTCTCAATTGAACTTTTGGATTAATCTGATAATTAACGCCAATACGCAATAAGCTTTGTTGCCACTCCGGAATAATTTGATTTCTACGAAATTGATATTCCGTATGAATGCCAATTTTTTCGGACACTTTAAATGTTCCAAAATAATTATACCAACCAATAGAATTATGGTCGTTTAGACGAGTATTTTGTGCAAATGAGCTTTGAAAAAAAAGGAGCAGCAAAATTGTAAAAATGAATATGTTATTCATATTTATTTAAAATAATTTGTAGCATTTAAAACCTAATTTTAAATCTAAAAACTTGGTTTTGCATATATTTATCTTGCGTTGGCAGCCTGAACTTATTATCGTGAAAATCTACATACTGCAAATCTTTTAATCCCTCTAATTCTACTGGTAAGTGTTTGAATTGGTTGTTGTTAAGGTATAATGACTCCAAATGACTTATTTTATAAATGCTTTTGGGCAATGATTTCAAGCCATCGTTTTCAATGTGAAGTGATTTTAGGTTTGGTAGGGTGCTTAGAATAGGGATATTTTTTTCAAACTTGAAGTATTTGTCATCATTTAAAAATAGCTCTTGCAAATTGGTTAAATTAATAAAAGTTGATGGTAATACTTTAAAATCATTCCCACTCAAATCAAGGACTTTAAGGGTTTTTAGATTACCAATACCCGTTGGTATTTGTTTGAGGTGGTCGTTTTTCAAACTCAAATACTGGAGGTTGGTAAATTTCGACCAAATAGTATCTGAGATTCGCAAGTTTTGGTTGCTCAAGTTAAGCCTATAAACATTCTCGGGGTTTTTTAGAGCTTCGTCTAAACTAATGAATTCTTTGTTCAATTGAATTGAATCTAAAGCAGATTGAGCTTTTGCACTTTGAAAGAGAAAAACAAAAACCAACAAGAGAAGCGATGAATACTTTATCATATTTACAATTGAAGTGAGATGGTTGATAAAAAATAATAACTTATTTTAAAACAGCCTACAAATGTAAGTTGTAGGCTGTTTCTATTTTATTTATTTGGACTAAATGGTAATGCGGATTTATGGACGATAATTTTCAACTTACCGTCTTTTCCTTTTTTAAATACCCAGGTTTTGTCTACCATTACTTCTTTTCCGTCTTTACCTGTAACCCATACATTACCCATTGTTATGGCTACGGAACCATAAATTTGAATACCCTCATTTTTCTCTCCTGCATTGTCGTATCTTGCTTTTACCCAAGGTGCCATTGCAAAACCTTTGTCGTTTGGATAAGCAGGGTCACCACCTATAAAATAGGATAGTGCTCCTTTTTTATCATTTCTAAATGTTTGGTCGCCAAAAGCCAATGTAGGTTTAAAAAAAACCTTTCCATTATCATAATTATACGCTTCCGAAAGCACTTGTTCGGCAAAGGCTTTATAATCGCCACCTTCTTCTTTCAGTTTTCCGATTTTAACCAGAGCATCACACCACGCCTGTTGTGCAGCGTTCACTTCATCGTAAGTAATAATTTCTTGTGCGCCTTCTTCAACATAGACTAAACCTAGTTCATCAATCGTCTTTTGGACTTTTTCGTTGGTTTGTGTTAACGCTTTTTGTGCTTCTTCCTTTGCTTTATCTGTAACTTGGTTACAAGAGGTAACCAATAAACCTACAATGAGTGTTGCAAAAACTAAATTCTTTTTATTCATTTTTAAATTTTGCCTACTTTTTAATACGGTGTTCGGCTTGTCCGTTAATTATCAGACAATGCATTTTACTTTTTGTTCGGCTAGTTTTCAAAATTGCTGCTAATGATTGTATGGGAGAAGTTAAGGAGTGCGTAAATACAAATCACAAGATATTGACTTTGATGCACTTAATTTTGCCAATACTTGTTATGCGATGTAAAGTTGCGTGTAACGCGGAGCGGCTTGGCGAAGGTGGCGATTTTCACCACAAATGTTGATGCGGAGAACCAATGTTTGATTAACCACAAATGTGTCTGCGGAGCACTGAACCGCCACTTTTGCCAAACTGCTGTTAGCTGCTGCCCTTCTTTCGCAATGTCTATTTGTTGTTCATAGCAAGTGTCAACAGAAAAAAACTTTCTGTCAATGCCCTTACACTATGAGTAATATTTTCTTGCAATGCAATCATTTGTCCTTTTTCAATTTGAGTGCTTTGTTGTTCTGCCGTGAATTCTATTTTGCCTTCTAATACCTGAACGCTTATTAGTCCGTTCGCTTTATGTGGTTTTAGTTCTGCATTTTCGTGCAGTCCAATGACAACAATTCTCATAGTTTCCGACTTAAAAATTGTAACAGAATTTCGGTCACTGTCTGCCCAAGTTGTTTCAGATTTTATTTGTTTGATGAACTCATTCAAATTCATTTCTACTAAAGGTGCATTTAAAATGCGTTCACCGTCTGGACGTTGTGGTGTCGCATCATTTGATTTATTTTCCATAATGTTATGTAATTTATTAGTGGTTAATTTTTCTACCATTTTTGAAGTGGCCTCGTCCGATGAAATACCATAACCATTTACTAAAACTCCTTTAACGTCATACTTTAGAGACGAAATAGCATATAGTATTGATTGGTAATCAGGGTCTGAATCACCTTCAAATCGATAGACTTTGTCAATTTGAAAATCGTCTGCGGATAGTGTAATATTTTTTTTATGGCATACTATGCACTCGTCTTGTATGTTAAAGTCGTGTGCGTAACCTAACTTTACAAGTTCATTTATGGTTTCTGATAATGTGCCATAATTTTCGTTTAAGTTTTTCTTATTCATCTTTCAAAGGTAGTCTTAAATAAATTGCGAAGTTGTGTAATATCGATGTCGGTCAGGGTTGCACACAACGGTTTGCAGCTACAAGAAGTTGGCGATTACGAAGTACTAAACTGTCTGCCAGCACTGAACTTGATACGAAGCACAAAGCTTCATTTAACCACTGAACCGCCAATTTCTTGTAGGTGCTGTTAGTGGCTGGGCTTCTTTGTTTTCTGTCCGTTAACAACATTTTTTGTCTTGCTGAATTGGCGGACAAGCAACACTTCCGTAACTGCAATATACGCAACAGTCGCCTTGTTGTGGCTTCAGAACTGTTTTGCAATTTTCACATTCGTAGAAATATTGGCAAGCGTCAGTCGGCATTGTTTCTTCTTTCTTGTGACCGCAGTTGGGGCAAGTGATTGTTGATTGTAATATTACTTCCATTTTAATTCTCTTTTTTGTCGGTTACAGAATATCCTGTTGTGTTAATTGCTTTTTCAATTTCAGAAATGTTTGTTTTGGAATTGTCAAACTCTATAACAGCTTTTCCGTTTTCGTATAAAACGTTTGAACTTATTATTCCTGTCAGTTTATTCACTTCGTGATTAACGTGTTCTTCGCAACTTGCACAAGTCATTCCGTTAATTGTAAATTCTACTTTTTGAAGATTAGATTTGTCAACAACTATAATCTGCTTTTCTGCCTTTGGGTAGAAAATACTTGAATAATATGGAAAGGCAAGCATAATGATTGCAAACGCAGTTATAATTCCTAAAAACTTTTTTGACTGAATGAATTTTGGCTTTTCTTCTGTGTCGCAGTTGCAGTCAATTTGTTTTTTAGGTTTCAATTTTTGATACCAAGCAAATCCAAGCACCAAAATTGTCAAGCCGATAAAATATACTCTGAATGGTTCAAGCCAAGAAAAAGTTGATGCAAGTCCGCTTGTTCCTGCAATTAAAGCCAAGACTGGTGTAATGCAACATAATGAAGCTGCAATAGCTGTCAAAAGTCCTGCTCCAATTAGTTTGTTGTCGGTTTTCATATTGTTTCCAAAATTTTGTTGTCGTCAAGTATTTTAAAAAACGGTTTCAGCATTTTTTCATACTCTTTTGTCAATGAATAAAAAATGGTTTGTGCTTCTCGTTCGGTTTTAATAAGTTTTCGGTCTTTTAGTTTTCGTAAATGTTGCGAAATTGCCGAAATTGTCATACCCAAAATGTCGCTCAAATCACAAACACAAAGCCGTTTTTCTTCGTAAAGCATAAAAAGTATTTTCAGTCTTACGTTGTTTCCTGCCAATTCAAGTCCGCTCGATAAATAGTCAAACGAGCCATTAAGTTCTGAAACTCTGTCTTTGCAACGGTTTATTTGTTTAATGTCCGCCTGTTGTCGTATGCAAGAAATGTTGTCCATAGTACAAAGATAGTTAATTTGTTTATTTAAGCAATTACTTAAATACAAAAATTCAAAAAGAACCCGATTTGTCTGTCGGGTTGTGTCGTCTTAGCCTTGCCACTGACGTTTTGGGGCTACAAGAAGTTGGCGATTTCGAAGCACTAAACTGTCTGCCACTACAAAACTTGATACGAAGCACAAAGCTTCATTTAACCACTGAACCGCCAATTTCTTGTAGGTGCTGTTAGCGGCTGGGCTTCTTCTCATTTCTTTGCTATTAGTCGCAATGCAGCGTGAAGTGTCGCTAAGTAATAATAAAAAATCCAGCTATACCAAATAGCTTTATCGTAATCAACTTTCTGGTCAACATTATGGTGTCTAATTCCAAAATTGTTGGCTATGTTAAAGAGGTCGCCTTCATCTTTTGAAGCAAGCACTTTTTTAATGTCAGGCCTCAAATACTCTAAAACATCTGCTAACTCACGCAGAGCATCACGTCTGTCGTCAAGAGTTGATTTATGTCGTCTGAATTTTAAAACTGCTGAGTCAATTTTCTTGGTTATGTTTTCACTGTCGCTCGATGGAATGTCCGCCTGGAGTAATGGTGCAATATTATTGTCTGGTAATCCTAAAATTTCTCCTGCTTCGGAAATCTCAAAACCTTCTTTAAAGTCACGAAGAATATAGTTTACTGTTTCACGATAGTATTTTTGTCCTTCGTGGTCATTAAACGTGTCGTAATGATGACCGCAATTATTATATTGATGGTAATAGCCTGAAATTGGTTTAGAGCAATGGTCGTGCATAAACTCAAACATATCAAATAAATCGTCTTCGGTGTAGTATTCAATTTTTGTACTCAAGGGCCAAAGCTCTTCTTTCTTAATGCCAAGGAAAATCCATTGAATTAATGTCTGTCCCAAGTTCTCCTTTAACGTCACCTTGGTCAACGCAGTAATAACCAAAATACTTTTGAAAATATCCGTCCTCGTCAAGTTTGTCATACGAGACCATAAATAATTTTTTGAGAACCTTTAAAGTGATTTCTGGTGTCTCAGTAATTTTACCTATTCTCGTTGAATAATAGTCTCTACGTTTCATTTACTTGCTTTGTTGATTGGACTGTCGGTAATAGCCTTGCCCATAACGCGTAAATATACACCCTTTTTAGCATTACATTTTAAATATAACTTCAAAAAGTTGAATTACAAAAACAATCAAAGTTTTAGCTTTAAAACATTGACAATGTGCGCTTTAGCAAAATGAGCCATACCAAGTTTTGCAATAAAACAATACAAAAAACGCACTTTATTATATTTTTATGCGGTGTTTCGCAGAATACAAAATGCGCCGTTCTAAATTTATTTTTGCTCGTCAAGTTTCCGAAGAAGTTCAGTAATATAATCGTCTTTTTCTTTAAGTTCTTTTAAATATTTTTTCTCCCGGTCTTCAAACATTGCATTCACCGTTCTCCATGCTTCTTGTTCCGTTTCAATTTTCTTTTTTTCCGCTGGGTTGGTCCCCGAATGGTGTAAAATATCGGTCGCAATTTTTATCTCTTCTATATCTACTTCGTGCTTAAATTCTTTTATTATTTTCTTGTCATCCACAAAATTTGTCTGCTCAAAAACACTTAAAAGTTTATCCAATCGGGTTTGGTATCGGTCTGTAATTCGGTCTACTTGCACAATAAAACTATCATGTGTTAGTTTCTCTACAAAATCGCTTTTTGTATGAAGCGTCGTCTGGTTAGTCAGGTCTTTATAGTTTCGTTCAACTTTTAGGCAAGGTGTTTCGATTTCTGGTAATTTGAAACCTAAAATGTAAATGGTCGTGATTGGTAAGATGAACTTTTCATCGTTTATGATATCTTCTTTTTTGTACTGTTCCGCCAAATAGTTGCGAAAACGCATCAAATCAATATGATTTTTAGCTTTTTGAATCTCAATAAGTACTTTTTTCTGTTCGCCAGCGTCGGTTTTTATAGTTGTAATGAAGTCAAGTCTAAAAACGGCAAGCCACGCTAGTTCGTCCGTGTAAGTAAATTCTTGTGGTTTTACTTCAATGGTTTCGATAGTCTGTTCCAAGAGTGTACCAATAAAGAATGTAGCGACTTTGTCATTCTCCATCATGCGTTTGAAAACTACATCATATATCGGATTTGCAATTATCATTTCTTTGATTTATTTAATTCCATGCGAATTTAAACATATTTTTTCGGTCTTTAAGTGTCTAGTCGGTGTTTCTAAAATAGGAAAACCAACCCCAGTAGTTATTGAATAAAAATACCTTGTAATAACTAGTGATTATTTGAAAAAATTTTGTACGTGCGCGATTTTGAAAAATAGGCTGTCCCAATAAACTTTGAAAATTAACGGCGGATAATACGGAATTTATTTGCATAATCACTAATATCTATATCAAAAAGCCAATTTGTCACTTCTTTTCTCCCTTTTAGTCATCCTGTCACCCGTTTTTCGCGTTTTATGTACAAAATGGCATTCGCCACGCAGTGGCACAACGCTTGAGGATAGGAAGATAGGAAGATAGGAACACGAAACGCATCCTCCTATCTTCCTATCCTCTCATCTTCCAAACCAAAAAAATATGAATCTCAATAACTTAACCACAAAATCCCAAGAAGCCGTACAGCGGGCACAGCAGTTGGCAACGGAAAATGGAAACCAAGCCATTGAGCTGGGGCATTTGCTGAAAGGCATCTTTGAGGTGGACGACAGTGTAACACCGTTTGTGTTCAAAAAAATGGGCGTGAATTTGAACGTCGTTCGCCAAACCAATGATAGTATTATAAAATCTTATGCAAAAGTCAGTGATAGCACGGGACAATATTTGTCGCGCGGCACGAATGAAGCGATTCAAAAAGCCAATACTTTTTTGAAAGAATTTGGCGATGAATATGTGTCGTTGGAGCATTTACTGTTGGGTATTTTGACTATTCACGACCAAGTTTCCCAAATGTTGAAAGACAGTGGATTGACAGAGAAAGGCTTACGCGCTGCCATTCAGGACTTGCGCAAAGGCAATACCGTGAAATCCGCCAGCGCGGAAGACAGTTATAATGCACTGAATAAATATGCGGTCAACCTCAACGAACGTGCCAAGAGCGGCAAACTCGACCCCGTCATCGGGCGGGAAGAAGAAATTCGGCGCGTGCTACACATTTTGGCGCGTCGCACCAAAAATAATCCCATTCTCATTGGTGAACCCGGCGTTGGTAAAACGGCAATTGTGGAAGGTTTAGCGCATCGCATCATCAACGGCGACGTGCCGGAGGACTTGCGCGATAAGGAAATTTATGCCCTCGACATGGGTGCTTTGATTGCGGGTGCCAAATATCAGGGCGAGTTTGAAGAGCGCTTGAAATCGGTTATCAACGAAGTCACGGCTGCCGAAGGACGCATTTTTATGTTCATTGACGAAATCCACACGCTGGTGGGCGCAGGCAAGGGACAAGGCGCGTTGGATGCGGCGAATATTCTAAAACCAGCTTTAGCACGCGGCGAACTCCGCGCAATCGGGGCTACCACTTTGAATGAATACCAGAAATATTTTGAAAATGATAAAGCATTAGAACGTCGTTTTCAAACGATTACGGTGGATGAACCGAACGAAATAGATGCGATTTCTATCTTGCGCGGTTTGAAAGAACGCTACGAGACCCACCACAAAATCAACATCAAAGACGATGCAATTGTAGCCGCCGTGCAACTTTCGATTCGCTATATCACCGACCGTTTTTTGCCCGACAAGGCGATTGACTTGATTGATGAAGCGGCAGCAAGGTTGCGGTTGGAAATGAATTCCATGCCGGAAGAATTGGATGAAGTAGAACGCCGGATTCGCCAATTGGAAATTGAGCGCGAAGCCGTGAAGCGCGAAAGTGACGATTTCAAAATTGGTCGTTTGAATGAAGAAATTGCCAATCTCGAAGAAAAGCGCAATGGTTTGAAAGCCCGTTGGGAAAACGAACGCGAAATCGTACTCGGCATTCAAAAGGCAAAATCCGACATGGAAACTCTGAAAAACGACGGTGCTCGTGCCGAACGCGAAGGTAATTTTAGCCTCGCCGCCGAGATTCGCTATGGTCGAATTCCTGAAACGCAAAAACGTTTTGAAGAATATAATGCCAAGTTGCGCGAAATGCAAGACAGCGGTCGCCAGCTCCTCAAGGAAGAAGTGGACGCGGAAGACATCGCCGAAATCGTGAGCAAGTGGACGGGCGTACCCGTGACGCGGATGCTCCAAAGCGAGCGCGAAAAACTGCTGCACCTCGAAGCCGAATTGCACCAGCGCGTGATTGGACAGGACGAAGCCGTGGAAGCCGTGGCGGATGCCATTCGCCGCAGCCGCACGGGTTTGTCGAGTGCGAATCGTCCGATTGGGTCGTTTTTGTTCCTTGGTACAACCGGCGTTGGTAAAACCGAATTGGCGAAAGCCCTTGCCGAAGTGCTGTTCAACGATGAAAACTTGATGACCCGCATTGACATGAGCGAGTATCAGGAGCGGCATTCAGTGTCTCGCTTGGTAGGTGCGCCTCCGGGTTATGTGGGCTACGATGAAGGTGGTCAGTTGACGGAAGCGGTGCGCCGTAAGCCTTATTCCGTGGTGCTGTTGGATGAAATTGAAAAAGCGCATCCCGATGTGTTCAACGTGCTGCTGCAAGTCTTAGACGATGGTCGCCTCACGGACAACAAAGGTCGAGTGGCGAATTTCAAAAATACGATTGTCATTATGACTTCCAATATTGGGTCGGATTTGATTCGCCAGAATTTTGAACGCATCACGGAGAAGAACCAGGAGGAAGTCGTCGAAAATACGAAAAACCTCTTGTTTGAAATGCTCAAGCAAACCATGCGTCCGGAATTCCTGAACCGGATTGACGAAACGATTATGTTCCAACCGCTCACCGCGAAGAACATCCGCTCGATTATCCGTCTGCAAATCAAGCAGTTGCAAGCCGTGCTGCAACAACAGGAAATCACGCTCGACGTGACGCCCGAAGCACTCGACTGGCTCGCCGACGAAGGCTACAACCCCGAATTTGGCGCACGCCCACTCAAGCGCGTGGTGCAGAAAAAAGTGCTCAACGAACTCTCCAAGCAAATGCTACTCGGCAAAGTACAGCCCAAGAGCCACGTGATGTTGGATGTGTTTGATGGGGTGGTGGTGTTTAGGCAGGTGGCGGAGGTGGAGATACGTTCGGAGGAACTAGAAGTTGGAAGTTAGAGGTTGGAAGTACGAGATAAAAAAGTGCCGTCCTGAAGGAATTCGGGGCGGCATTTTTTATTTTATGGCTTCTGTAAATTTTAAAAGATTATAAATTAATAACCCAAACGCAAATAGTGTAGTAGGAAGATACAGTAGCCATAACGTTTTTGAACGCATAACTTTTCCAATACTGTTATTTGGTTTTATTAAATTGACTTCTGAAAGATTCCCTTTTTCATCATAATCCTCTCTTTTGAAAGTGTTTAAATTGTATAGATATTTGGTCACATGAGGTCTGTTTTTTGTTACCCATTTATATAATTCTCGATAAAGTCTTTCTGTACTCAAGAAAAAAGAGTCTAAGTACCAAAAAGTGAACACAATGATAATGAGAAATATGGTCAATATAATCGCGATACGCTGGTCACTTGCAGCACTGGCAACAAGCGAATCATTACCAAAAGCGGCAATAGCACTAATGCCACCTAAAAACCAAGTTTTTACCTGAAACGAATTTTGTGCCATACGCGTGATGACACCTTGGATGAGGTCAAGCTCTTTGTGGAGAGCGGACTCGGTTACTTCGCTATTTGCAGAAAGCTCCAGGCGCTCAGGTATGACAGACTCTATTACTTTTTCTTTTTGCGACGATTTTTTCATGATTTGATTAAACTATTGAACTTTGAAAAGTTTAATGATTTTTTCAACGACTTTCTCTCTAAATGCTCTCACAATCAATAACAAAATTGTAAACAATCCTATTATAAACAAGGTTATTACTTTTATTAAATAAAACCAGTTAGTATGAGATGAATAGGGTATTTTCCATTTACCTTCATCCCACTTATAACCGCTGGTATCACTTGGATATGTAAAAGCTCCAATCCAGTTTGATGTATCCCTCCGACTATTTATTTCTAACTTATAGTTAGATTCTTTTGCCTTTATAAAATCATTGGACTGCATTAGAAAATCTCCTTTTCTATTATAATATTTATGATTATCCAAAAAAATCAATGTATTCGTGAGAATTTTATCTTCTGATTGTTGAGAGAACATCTCAGGGTCATATAAAGTGTGAGGAAAGTAAATTGTAACTTGGCTGATATAACTTGTATCCCCAAGGGCTACCAGATTTTCCATCCCTTCGATAGCAAACTTACCCTCGGTAACCGTTTTTATGGAATCTATAAATTTAAGAAGTGAATCCCTACTAATTAGGTTTTCCTTCTTGTTATTTGTAATGAAATTGTCAATTGAATTATCAATGTAGTCGCTACTAAAAAGTTTCTTCTCTTCCACCGTAGTATTTATAATTAAAGCCGGTTCCACTTTTCCTGTAAACTTGTAATCGTCCTCAATATCCAAATCATCATCTATTGTACCTTCTGAAACAAGGTGATGCGCGTGAACACTACCACCGTAAAATTCAAATGCGTCGTCTCCAGATTTATAAACCCACACATGGTCAATTTTTGTTCCAGAACCTACCCCTGCTAAGGAAAGCCCGTTAAATGCTTTATCTTCTTTTTGAACAATGTTCCCAGCATACTCTATTCTCACATATTGAAATATACCACTGTTATGAGTGCTTTTAGAACCCCCAAATGTTATATTTGAACTATCTTTTTCCTCATTAAAAAACTCTAAACTACTTGTTTTTGAACTATCTTCAGCTATTGGTGCTTTTCCACAAATAGTGATACCTCCCCAGAAGCCTATTAAATCTTTACTCTCATGATTTTTCAAACGAGGAGTAAATACAATTGGATTATCACGAGTTCCTTCTGCTATTATAAATCCACCTTGAGCAATAGTTAAGCTAGAATTTTCATCCGTATATATTATTGCCCCCGGTTCAATTTCTAGAGTATCTCCTTCCTCCACGAAAATGTTTTCCATTAATAAATATGGTTTTCTGTACCAACTTGTTTTTTTTAGTTTTGTTGTTTGATTCAACTTAATGACATTATATCGTACATGTTTCCATTTTCCTGAAGTTATTAAGAACAAAAGTCCTATTGCAATAAGTATAGTAAAAACTATAGGAATCACTATCCATTTAGTTTTAGTTGAACGTGCTTTTCGTATAGCCTCCTTATTCTTCTCCCTCTCTTCTTCTATTCTTTTTCGCTGCTCTTCTTTTTCTTTTTGTGTCGCCTCAAAGTCAGACACCCAGTCTTGAATTTCTTCAAATTCTTTTCTAAATTCCTGAACATCTTTGTGGCGTTCATCAGGGTTTTCATTCATCTCTTTTTTTAAAAGCCATTTTACTTTTCTGGGGAGTTCGGGTGCGTTTGTTATCTGTTCAGTAAACTTAGCTCTTTCTTCTTTTACTTTTTCAGGCTGGTTTCCTTTGAAGTTTTTATCCGCATATTCTTTAAAAACCTCTGGTTTCCTTAATAAAATACCAGCAATGGTGGCTCCCAAAGAATAAATATCCGCTTTTTTAGCATCTTCAAACTTGAAATGCTCGTCCACTTTTTTGAATCGCTCAGGCGCATCGCAGACGCTTCTACCGGGGGGGACATCTTTCTTGTCTTCGTCTAATGCCAATATTTTTTGGATGGCTAAACTATCTTCTTCCTTATCCTTATTACCATTGTAAGCTCTGTCAAAATCGGAGAGGATTAGTTCATAGTCGTTATTCAAATAGTTTATATGGATATTGGAAGGCTGAATATCTAAGTGAGCAATTCCCTCTTTATGCAAAAGCTCTACGGTTTCTATTAACTTTAAAAAGAAGACACGGCTTTTATTCCAATTGTTTTTGTTAATTTCAGTAGCGAAAAATTTTAAATCCTTCTTTAAAGCCTGTCTATTTTCATTTGTTAAATCTTCTTCGATATCATCTTGAATATTATTTTCACTTCTGCGTCTCGGAGGAAATAAAATGCCCTCCAAGTCGCCACAATTATTAAAAGCCGTTGCAAACCAACTTGTCTTGTTTCCTTTTTTGGAACTTTCAACAATTTTGGGAAACCCTTTTATTTCTTTATTATTTGGTAGATTCTTTAAAATCCCCATTTCCCAATCTATTCGTTTCTTTAGCTCCTTTGGAGCATTTGCAGGTACTTCTTTTATTACTACTTGATTCTTTTCTCGAAAATCCCATCCTATCCAAACATCTTTAGCTGACCCAGGTATCAAGTCAATAAATCCCGCAAATCTATGATTGAAGTTTTCAGGAAATCGAGTCTTTGACACATCAGGTTTCTGATTATTCTCATCAAATTTGAAAAAAACGCGTCCATACGTCTCTTTATCTTTACATTTTTTAAGAATTTTCTTTGTTGCTGTATCTTCAGGGATATTTAAATCTTCGAAGTATTTTGACCACGATCCAAATTCATCTTTCGTGGTATTTCTTACATCTTTATCTTTTATTCTATCAATTATTTTCTTTATCTCATTATTCATAATTTAACTTTTAGATTGCTCTATAGGAATACGGATAGCTAGGTAAGTTTCTAGTATTTGAGGTAAGCGACAATCACCAATTAAAACTGGATAAATATTCTTTCCTTTTGCCCTGGCTCTCCCTACTGTATAATACAGCGTGGGGCGTACTGGGTAATCCTTTGAAATCAATAGAATGAGATGCGCACAAGTATCAATTTTTTCGTCAAGTTCCTTTACTTCAATATACTCTCCTATACTAGATGAATTTTTTTGCTTAGAAATTTTCAAAGGTTTTAGCTCAAATAAGTCTATATTATCGCTTCCTAACGCTTCTTTTAATTGTTTATTAATGGATTCTATTTTTGACTTATCATCAGCTGAATAGCAAACAAGTGTCTCTTTTGATGAGGGAATATAAGTACTCGATGATTTAGGCAATTTAGGCTTAACATTATTTAATGAGATAATTTCAATTGTCTTATTTTTAGCACGAGCTATTCCGAATTCGTACCAAACCCACTTAGCTTTTATAGAATGTTCTGAATAGAAAAGTAAAAGTATTTCACAAGCCTCGATTCCTTCTTCAATTTTCCGAATGATGAAATCACCACCTGTCAATTCTACATCATCGATGAAAAATATATCTCCTAATTTCTTTTTTAATTCTTCTAAATACACATCAACAGTGGCTTTATCTTTCTGAGCGTAACTTACGAAAATTTGTCTGGACATATAACTTTATGGGTTTAATAAAGGTCTAATTTAGCAAGTATGAATTAAATATACAAAGATGCTATATTAAGTTAATGTTAACATTTTATAGAAAAGTATGAACATGCAAAAATGATTATCTTCAACCCACAAACCGAAATGATTATAGCATGGAATCAACAAATTATATCAGAATTATTCACATCACCGAATACCCCGCACCGAAGGATACTGAAAGCCCAGCACTATATTAAATTTAAGAATTTCTTCTGACAGCTAAAAGAATATTTTACTTGTTATGTTTTGAAATTTTCCATAGCTTTTCTTCTCAAAATCCGCTGTATTTGTATAAACCCGCCCGCTCAAGCGCGTAGTACAGAAAAAAGTGCTCAACGAACTCTCCAAGCAAATGCTACTCGGCAAAGTACAGCCGAAGAGCCATGTGATTTTGGATGTGTTTGATGGGGTGGTGGTGTTCCGACAGGTGGCGGAGGTGGAGATAGAGCAGGGGGAGTTGGAGGGGTAGTTTAGTATTCAGTTGGCAATCGAGTAACTCACTCTGAGTGAGTTACTCGATTACATAAAAATTATAACTTATAGCCTATTTTAAGTCCGATATTTACAACGGATAATTTTAAAGTGTTCTGTATTGTCGGATTAGGGGAAAAACCCGGTATAGTTCGTGTTGTCATTTCGTATTTGAAGTCTGCCTTTTGATACATGACTTCAAGTCCCATTAGAAATCTTGACGTAATCCGATAATCCAAATTGAGTAAACTGCCGATACACAGAGCTTTTAGGTTGGGTCTTTTCCCCTCGTGTCCCCATGTTGGTGGAGGATCAGTAGTTATGTAAAGTAAAATACTTTTATAATAAGGATAATTACAGTTGGAGGAACCTGCGAAAGCACTTAAACCTACATTAAAATTATTGAACTGTCTGGAGTATTCAAGACCAGGTGTTATATAAAACACCTCATAATCAACGTGTTCCAATTTTTGAAGGGCAAATTTTTCCGTTAAAAACTGAGAAATACCATCTGTCTGAACTGAATTTTTGAACTGGCCTGAACGAAGGAACACTGCAATTCCATGATTGAATCTAAATTTTATTTCCGCGTTGTAATAATATCCTGTTTTTGCAAAACCACTTTTTTCTTTATCAAGCCCGATAATCCAAGGATTCTGAATATCCGGCATATAGATAGCAGCATTTGCCGCATCGTTTTTTCCATAAATTCCTACTGGAATTGCTCCCCCACTGCTTAGGGAGAAAGTCCATTGTTTGGGTAATCCACTTTGCGCAGTTAAAGATAGATAACCGGCAATGATTAAAATCAATATGGTGACTAGCTGTTTCATAAAATGAAGATATAATTATTTGGCAATCATTACGATTTGTTGATTGATTAGCTTACCCTCATGATAAATAGATAAAGCATATTCACCTTGCCTAAGCGCGGATATGTCTATAATAGATTTACCACGGTAATTATTAATCTCCTTTTTTATTTGCAGATCAAAATTTTGCAAGACTACTTTGAATGGAATTTCCTCATTTAAATCAATGGTAAGTGAATTGGAGGCAGGATTAGGAGCTACCCTAAATGAACCATAATTGTAGAAAGCAATGTTTCTTGTAGCTAAAGTAGTAGAGCCATTCTTGGCGGTTACTAAAAAACTAATAGAGCCTCCGGAGGTCATTGAAAAGGAAACATTTGCTCCAGAAGTGAAAAAGCTATTTATAGTACCAGAAGTTTTTTGCCAGGTAAAAGATGTCGCATTAGGACAAGTAACTGTTGCGTTAACACTACCAACCAAAATGCTGTTGGTGGTATATAAATTTTGACTTCCACCTCCTGCATTCGTAAATGTACCTTCAAGGCAAACATTCGTTTGTATATTCAAGGTAATTTGTTGCGTGTTCACAGAACCGCAAGCCGAACTAATACTTAATTGAAGTACTGCTGTTCCACTATGAGTAGAGGTAAGTGTTACGGTATTTTGATTAGAAGCGGAGGAAATGTATATGTTTGAATATCCACTAATTATTGACCAAGAGTATGTAACACCAGCGATGTTCGTGACACTGAATGTTTTTGGACTAATACCACTAATATTTGAATTTCCTGTAATTGATCCAATGTAAGACCAAAATTGAATTGGTTTTGGGGGAACAAGGTTTTGGTCAGGAATATGATACCATGATCCTGTCAAATTATGTGCAACCAGGGGTCCATTGGAACTATATTTAGATAGATATTTTATTGTTCCATTTCCGCTTATCTCCTTCACTGCCGAGTGATCGCCTTGTATAAATTGATAATAAGCTATATTTGCATTCGTTTCGGAACAAACTTGTACATACTTGCCACTATTCTTAAAAGTTGCCTCTATAAATCCTTGTTGCTCAGGGCATTCATATGGAGCTGCTACTGGAGTTTTTGCCCAACCTGGTGCAGTACAGCCATTTTCAAAATAACTCCTCACAAAGCCGTGGCAATTGTAGTATGCGTCTGGATGACAATTAGATAATTTTCTTGAACCATACAATGTCTCACTAATTTTCCAATAGGTGTCCGTATGATTGGGATCACAATTAGCTGGTTGTGAAAAAGTAATGCAAGGTGCAAGTAATACGAACATTGAAATTAAAAGTAGAATGTAAATTTTCATGACTGTGAACATTTTTTAGTTAGGAATTATGAATATTTGGTAAGGTAATAATTTTCTTGTTTTCCAGCCGTACACTCATAGTTGGGCAAAAAAATACAAAGTTCTTTGATAAGTTGAGAAAAAGATAGGAGGTGTAAATTTGTGTTTTCGACGCAAAAACTTCACCTTCTATGGGCAAAAGCCTTTACAAAGATATGCTTTCGATGCTTACCAA
>Ga0163145_1000338_pt1 | contig 20004 bp, 20 predicted proteins | sample OliLakLV9_FD_161683 | JGI IMG/M metagenome (GOLD analysis project Ga0163145, IMG submission 161683) | Freshwater microbial mat bacterial communities from Lake Vanda, McMurdo Dry Valleys, Antarctica - Oligotrophic Lake LV.9 | ecosystem: Environmental > Aquatic > Freshwater > Lake > Microbial mats... | reverse complement strand
GGGGGTGTGGGCTTTAGTCGAGACAAAACACGGGTGGCGATCGCTCGCGCAACGGGTATCATTCAGCTTTGGGATCTGTCTGGGCAGCAGCTAGCGGCATTCCAAAGTTCGCAGCATCTCATCAGAGGTATTAGCTTCAGCCCCGATGCCCAACAGCTTGCCACCGCTGACGATGATGGCACTGTGCAGGTTTCGGCTATCTCTGGTCAGCCCATTGCCCGATGGCAAAGCGCTCAAGGCAGAATTTTGAGTCTCGACTTCAGCCCCAACGGCAAGCAGATCATGACTGTTGGCGTTGATGGCTCATCTGGCACCGCCAAACTGTGGGATGTTTCTGGCAAGCTGCTAACTCAACTGAGTGGACGGCATCGCTGGTTGGTCAACACCAGTTTTAGCCCCGATGGTGAGACGATCGCGACAGCGGGTGAAGACGGTACCGCTCGCTTATGGGATCGATCTGGTAAGCAACTCGGTCAACTGCAAGGGCATTCCAGTTGGATTTTGCATGTCAGCTTCAGCCCCGATGGGACAAAGCTTGCCACGGCTGGCGAAGACGGCACCGCCCGGTTGTGGGATCGCTCTGGTAAGCAGCTTGCACAACTGAATGGTCACTGGGGCAGCGTAGTGGGCATTGAGTTTAGCCCGGATGGTCAACAGCTTGCCACCGCTGGCGAAGATGGCACTGCGCGTTTGTGGGATTTGTCCGGTCGGCAACTGGCACAATTTGACGCTAGCCCAGCTCAACTGCGAGGTATCGAGTTTAGCCATGATGGTCGGTTTCTGGTCACCGTGAGCGAAACGGGTAAAACGCAACTGTGGCATCTTGCCAAATTAGACGAACTGCTTACTCAAGGGTGTAATTGGCTCCAAGAATACCTTGCTAGCCATCCTCAGGCAGCCCAAAGTCGAGAAATCTGCCATCGTTAACGGCAGCTTGTTTAGCCAATAGAGGCGATCGCAAGCTTCTTGAAAGCTTTACACTCCTTGAAGCCAGCTTGTCTGCTTGAAAGCGCCAGACTGAGACAATCAGACAAAGGTGCTATCTCAGCGCCGTCTTTCTGGATTCAGTAGAGTGGACTGTGGGAGAACGACTTGACGACCGACACAAAGCGCCGTGCAGCCTCTAGGTCATCGGTATGAGTCAGCAACACTGCCATCGCAACACTGCAACGTATGAAGACAACCATTCCGCTTCACTGGCTAGCGCTTAACTTCTTGTGGTATTTACTGGTCGGCTTCTTACTCGCCTACACACCATCCTGGGTGCAGACCATTGTCTTGCCGATCGCTTTTGCACTTACCCTGGCGAAGCTCTTCATTCTGACACCAGTCATTACTTGGACGTTAAGCAGTGGTTTAGCCGGTGGACTGGCTGGTGCCTTTGCTGGAAGCGTCTCTGGTATTCCAGAGGGACAACTGGCAACTGCCTTCGCGATGGTTGTCTTTTTAGGTTGGACGGTGCCTGGGGTTGCCAGCCTGGCGATCGCCGGAGCCATTAGCGTCGCTGCCGCGTTGCTCTGGGCAAAGACCATGAGCCTACTGAGCCTCTTGGGTGTCGCCAGCATTGGGACGATCGCGGGCATTTTTGCGGTGACCTTGCCTGAAGCCGTCACAGGCGCAAGAAATGATTTATTCCGAACGTTTGGTAAGACCTACACGTTTTTTATTCTCAGCGGTGTCTCGTTGTTTGGCTTAGCTTTGGGACGGTGGGGCAACCAAATCTTTTCGTAGCGTGTCTCCGTTAGAGTAGAGGTCTCCAGAGCTTTCGCATGTACCTGGTAAAAACAACAAATGCCCAACCCGCAGAAAATGATGAGTTCGCCAACGCATTGACTGACCTGATCACTCCTCCAGATTGGACATGAGCTTAATGCAATCGGAGCGGCGAGATTCGAACTCACGACCCCTACTACCCCAAAGTAGTGCGCTACCAAGCTGCGCTACGCCCCGATGTGCTGTATCAGTATAGCATAAACAAGTTAGCTGCCCTTAGCCCATCACGTGACTTCCTTAACAGCGGCTTGAGCCTCCCGGCGCAGCCCAACAGCAATGCGAAAGAGTTCCTGCCCCGTATGCAGATAGTAATCATCATAATTAAGCGTAAAAAACTCTAGCTGCTCAATGCCATCATCAACCTGATTGAGGCAGTAGTAGAGATGGGCTGCAACGCCAGCTAGACTTTTAGGGTTAGGGAGCGAGTGAAAAATCGTCTCAGCACGACTATGGCGATCGCGGCAGTCCTCAAGGTACTCTTGAAAATCCACCATCAACTCATCGTCAAAGGGATCGGCAGCTAGTTGGTCAATCTGCTCTTTCAAGGGTTTGAGAATTTGCAACAGCAAGTTGCTGACAGGTGAGTAGACCTGCGTCAACCACTGTTGCAGATGCTCATCCGCCTGTTGGGCTGTTTGCTGTTGTTTACGATGGTGCGCTTGAGACGCAGCAGTGCGTTGCTGTCGATTACCTCTTCCGGCTGAAAACCCAGACGCTTCTAGCTGTGTGAGGTACTGTAGCTGCTGGTCGTAAGATTGACGATTTTCAGGATCACCCAGGACTTCGTAAGCGGCGTTTACTCTGGCAATCTTCTCGTGGTTAGCGGTTTCACGGTTGCTATCAGGGTGAAATTGCTTTGCTAACTGACGATATGCCTGTTTAATCTCAGCCTGCGTTGCTGTAGGGGTAATGTTTAAGGTGCGGTAGTGGTCAGACCTCATGCTTCTTCTTCAGCGTTACCTTCCAAGCATAGCGGGCAAATTTAGCTCAGAGTCCTGGAAGAGGGGCGTACTCAAATAGCGCTCACCAAAGCTCGGTTGAATCATCACAATGAGCTTCCCTGCATAAGCGGGACGACGACCGACTTGAATCGCGGCATAGAGTGCAGCGCCGCTGGAAATGCCAGAGAGTAACCCTTCTTCACGAGCTAACCGCCGCCCATAGGCGATCGCGTCGTCATCGGTAACGGTGATCACTTCATCAATCAAATTCACCTTTAGCACTTGGGGCACAAAGCCAGCACCAAGACCCTGGATTTTGTGCGCACCGGGACGACCACCTGACAGGATCGGACTGTTCGCTGGTTCAACCGCGATTGCCTGGAACTCTGGCTTGCGCGACTTGATGACCTCCGCGACTCCAGTAATAGTGCCACCTGTGCCCACACCCGCAATCACGGCATCAAGCTGACCATCGGTATCGGCCCAAAGTTCTTCTGCCGTGGTTTGCCGATGGATTTGAGGATTGGCTGGATTGCGAAACTGTTGCAGCATGTACGCATTCGGTAGCGTGTCCACAATTTTCTGTGCCCGCTGAATGCAGCCGCTCATGCCTTCGATGCCCGGTGTCAACTCTAGCTGAGCACCATAGGCACGGAGCATTGCCCGCCGTTCAGAACTCATCGTCTCTGGCATCGTCAAAATCAGACGATAGCCTCTTGCGGCGGCTACCATTGCCAGGGCAATCCCCGTGTTGCCAGACGTTGGCTCTACCAGCACGGTTTTGCCGGGTGTAATCAGCCCGTCTTTTTCGGCTGCATCAATCATGCTAATGCCGATACGGTCTTTGACGGACGCAGAGGGATTCATGCTTTCCAGCTTGACCAGGATTTGCGCTACGCACCCGTCTGCTTGAGGAATCCGGTTCAACTGCACCAGGGGTGTACGTCCAATGAGTTCGGTGATGTTGTGAGCTACACGCATAGGTCTAGATATAGTACATAATGTCAAGTTGTCGTCTGGCGTTACATTTTTCACGGAGGTCTTGCAGTGTGCAACGCTGCAAGACCTCGTTTGCAGCCTGATGGGTCTCTTGCCAGACATCCCAAATGACAGCGCTCTCTACCGTTTTGGGCACAACATGGGAGTCGGCGGACTGCACATCAGACCCCTCTAAACAGTGCATCACTTCCAGCAGATTAATTTTCCAGGGTTCACGGGCTAAGATGTAGCCCCCTTTTGCCCCCCGCTGCGATCGTACCAGACCACACCGTCTGAGTGTCGCTAACAACTGCTCTAGGTAGCGGTCAGGGATTTGCTGCTGAGCGGCAATTTGACGAATCTGTAGCGGCTCACCGCTGGCGTAATGGGCGGCTAACTCAATGAGCGCCAGGATTGCATACTCAGTCTTACTGGAGATTTCCACGGGCAGAAGCGAATGAACAGCAGGTCAAAGCAAGATCTACTTACGATTATACTACGGTTTCTCACTAGGGTTTAATAGGTTGAAAAACAAAAGAAGCCCTGCGATCGCAGGGCTTCTCTCATTGATCAAGACAATCTCAGGAGAGACTAGCTGTCGATCAAGCTAGAACGTAAAGGTCGTTCGTAAAACCCCTACAAAAACGTCTGCATTGGAGTTGTTGCCAGGAATACCAGCGTTTTGGTTAACGCTGGGCAGGTAGATGACTCCTGGAGTAACCGAAATATTGTCCGTGAGTTGGTACTTGTAAAAGACTTCAAAGTGATAAGCGAAGTCTTGGCTTCTGCTAGCGAAGGCTGGACTCAGGTTAACACCTGCAAAGTCAGTGCCTCGCAACGTCGGTTCTGCACCCGCAACTAAGCCTAGAAAGTTGCCTTTTTTACCCAGATCTGGGAAGCCAACCGCAACTGCAAAGTTCCAAATGTCAGCGCTGCCCAGACCAATGATATTCGCGTCGCTGTAGCCAACCCAACCGTTGACAACAAAGCCAGGAGCCGGACGGAGTGATGCCTCAACCCCAAACGAGTTGCTTTCAACAGGGAACGATCGTCCCCGTAAGAGCGAATTGTTGTTCAGGTTAGCAAACGTCGTGCCCGTGCCACCCAGGTTGAAATTATTACCAGCCGCTAACGCAGGATTATTGCGTTCATAGCCTCGCACATAGGTCAGACCAAGCTTAAAGCCGCCTGTGTTGAAAACCAATTGTGCTAGCGCTGAGTAGTTGCCAGCAAAGACCCCACCATCGGCTCCAGGATTGCTGGCAGTATTGGAAAGATAACCTAGATCAAGCTTAAAGTTATCGCTGAACTTGTAGTTGATGCCAATCCCAGCGCCCAGGGGTCCAATGCGATAGATGGGGTTGCGCTCGGCAAAACGAGAGAGCGCATTTTGACCGCCGCCACCGCCTTCAAAGAAGGGGTTGATGGTATCAGCGTAAAAGTGATGCAAGCCGCCATTGGCGAAGACAGTAGCGGTCAGATTGCTGCCAATTGGAAAGCGGTAGTCTAGAACATCGATAAAGACACTATTGCCGCCGTTGTTTGAATCTGTAATTGTGCCATCAGCCGCAGGGTTACCACCGTCATAGGGCAGGTTCGCTTCGTTGGTGCGCTGGTAATTGTTCTGCGCGATAGGAATGCTGGTATTGCTGAGCAACCGGGTCGCATTACCCGCTTGAAGCCGTACTCTCAAGCGATCTTTGCCGGTAAAGCTCGTTAGCAAGTTGAGGCGAATGCGATCGCTAAAAACGGTATTGGTGCCGCCCTGTCTGGGGAAATCACCAAAGGCATCGGCGACCGTGAAAATGACCTCACCTACCAGCTTGGTCGTAGTCGAAAACTGCTGCTTCTGTAAGGTTGCTGTCCGCGCTTCTAGCGCATCCACGCGTCCACGTAGGGTTGCCAGCTCAGCCGCAAACTCCTCTTGCAGTTGTTGCAAAGCCGTGAGGTCTTCTTTTTTAACGAAATCAGCCGTCCCTGCTGCAATTAGCTCGTTGACGCGATCCAGGCAAGCGTTCAAACCAGCCGCAAATTCATAGCGGGTCAGCGCTCGATTACCACGATACGTCTTGTCGGGATAGCCCACAATACAGCCATAGCGTTCCACGAGCGACTGCAACGCCTGAAATGCCCAGTCAGTCGGTCTCACATCCGATAGCTGCGAAACGGAAGTCACTTGACTCGCTCCATTGGCAGGAACAGTACCTTCTGTGCCGTAAACAGTCACCTGACTCAGCGGAGCCGTTGAAACAGGCTGTGGTGAGGGCGTTGATGCTTCTGCCACAATCACCGGACTTGTCAGAAGCAACGGCGTTGAAGTCTCTAGCCCAGCAGGCAGGGGCGACATCGCAGCAACGCTTTCAGCAGCGCTAGCAGCCGTGTTCATACCAACCACGGCAGAAATAGCCACTGTAGCGCTCAGAAACGCTGGAGCGACCCGTACCAATTTCCAGATTTTTTCAGACATGATTACCCTCACACTCACACATTAAGACAAGTACGCTACTGATTGATTCAGCGATCGCTTAAGCCGTTGCTGCCAATTATAGATCAGTCAAAGCTTAAACTCTAGAGCAATATTTAATGCCGCTAACAGCCGATCGAGAGCTGACCAAGCAATGCTATCAAAATCCATAAAACTACAAAACCCGTACGCATGGGTCTCTTAGGAACGAGAATTTAATCACCTCGGCGTTTTCCGTAGGGGCGCACGGCTGTGCGCCCCTACCGACGAACAACTTATCGGTTTTATTTAATCCACGATCCTTAGGCATTTGCGTAAGTGCCCTAGCAACCTAGAATGTGAATGTTGTCCGAATCACACCGACATATTGGGTATCGTTTCGGCTGTTCCCTTCGGGGTTAAAGAGTACGAATACACCCGGTGTAATGGCGATGTTGTCCGTCAAGCGATAGCGGTAGAAAGCTTCCAAGTGGAGGGGTGTACTGCTATCTGTCCGACTACTGGTCAAACCGCTGTTGCTGATTACATTGGGTGCCATACCAAACAGGAGACCGCCCAAATTGCCTTTTTTACCCAAATCGGGGAATGCCAAGTAGCCCACAGCACTCAAGATCGTCGCGTTATCGCTGTTGCTGCGTCGATGAGCGAATGATGCCGATGCCCAGCCACCCACGAGAATCTTAGGGCTGAGCTTAAGCTGTACAGAGCCAGCAATGGAATCTGCGGTTGTGGCAGCGCCATTGAAGGGATTGGCGGCAAAGCTAGTGCCTGTGCTGCCTGTAATATTGATGCCGCCACCATTCGGTTCTGTGCCCGTATAATACGAGTGAGCATACGCAAGACCAAGGGTTAGCGCCTGGTTTGGTTGGAAAACGACTTGAGCCACGGCTGCATTAGAGCCATTAAATAAGCCTCCCTTCGCGGCTGGGTTATTGCTACTGCCACCAGCAAGATAGCCGCCTTCCAATCTCAGCGCATTGCTTAACTTATAGGCAAACGTGATGCCAGCGGAACCGACGTTATTTGGGTTGTTGATCCGGTAAAAGGTGTTGAAACGCCCAAAGCGAGACACCGCTCCAGCGCCGCTACTCTCAAACGGGCTTAAATTGCTCACGATCGTATCTTGAAGCTCATCATTGAGAGCATCGATTTGCACAGTGAGTTTGTCACCGACAGGAAAGCGATAGAACAGCTTATCGATTTGGACAGCATTTTTTTCGTCACCATCAAACCCTAAGCGAGTCTGGTTGGTTCCTGTAAAAGCACCGTTAAAAGGAGTCGTGTTACGAGCCTGCAACCGAGTACGCAGACGATCTTTACCCGTAAAGCTGGTATCCAGCGAGAGGCGCACGCGATCGGAAAAAATCGTGTTTGTATTGTCATTTCTCGTTGTGTTTGCGATCGCCCCACCCGCACCATTGACGGTAGCGCTCTTACCAAACGTATCCGCGATCGAAAAAATGACTTCGCCACTCAGTTTGGTGGTGGTTGAAAACTGCTGCTTCTCCAGAGTGGCAGTGCGGGTTTCCACTGCATCCACCCGACCACGCAGGGCTGCCAACTCAGCCGCAAATTCTTCTTGCAGCTTTTGCACCGTCAGCAGATCTTCTTTTTTGACCAAATCAGCGGTGCCAGCCGCGATCAGCTCGTTCACTCGATCCATGCAAGCGTTCAGACCAGCCGCAAACTCGTAGCGAGTCAGCGCTCGGTTCCCGCGATACGTCTTGTCGGGATAGCCCACGATGCAACCATAGCGCTCAACCAACGATTGCAGCGACTGGAACGCCCAGTCAGTCGGTTTCACATCTGAAAGCTGGGAGACGGAGGTCACTTGACCCACCATACCTGAAGAAGCATTGCCTTCGACGCTATAAGCAGCGATCTGGTCGAGCGTAGCCGTCGGAGGCGCAGGCTGAGGCAAGGCGGCTGAAACGTCTGCTATGGGAGTTTGATTTGTTGAAAGCGAAGACGTTGCCTTCGCTGTATTCGTAGAGTGGTCGATCGTCGTCGCTGGCAAAGTCGTATCAGTCGCTTCAGCGGCTTTCACAGCCGTGCTTGTACCTGCGATCGCAGACGCTACAGCAGTAGCACTCAGAAGCGCTGGAGTCGCCAGCAACGTTTTCCAAGATTGTTTTGACATTTTTAACCCTCATCGCCACACCGATCGCGTCAAGATTCCAAAGTCACACACAGGTTGTTGAATGAACTAAGGGTTCTTGACCTCATCACCTTACGCTTCTTGCACTTAATGATCCGGAGGCTTTCAATGGACACAATCACGAAAGTTGTTAAATGTGATGGGCAATATCGTTGTTGGGAGTAGCCATAGGATTCATGGTGTGCCTGAGTATGCCTAGGATGCTGAACGGACAATCGCACATTTATGGTTAGTAAGTCGGAAGGCACAATCATTTGTAGGATAGGTCAGCGAAGCGTAACCCATGTGGGCGGTGGGTTTCATGCTTCAACCCAACCTACAGCTATTTTATATTTAATTCCACCCACCTACTTAGAAGCCTGGTTAGTCAGTAGAAATTTGTACGCAAAAAAAGCCCCGTGTGAACGGGGCTTTTCGATACATTTACCTAATTGTCTAGCGATCTAGAATGAGAAGGTCGTCCGAAGCACGCCAACATACTGAGTGGCGTTGTCGTTATTTCCTTCTGGGTTGATAATCACGATTACGCCTGGTGTAATCGCAATGTTGTCCGTGAGACGGTAGCGGTAGAAGGCTTCAACATGATACGTGGTGTCGTCGTCAAAGCGGCGAAGACCAGCAAGTCCAGTAGTACCACGGAAAGTGTTACCGGTCACTTTAGGCGGAATACCAACAATGATGGAACCTAAGTTACCTTTCTTACCCAGGTCAGGGAAGCCTAGGAAAACAGAACCGTAGTAAATTTCTGCCTCATTGCTGCTTCGACCTTGATAAGCTTGCGTGTAGCCAAACCAGCCGCCAACGATAATGTTACGGCTAAGACGAAGTTGAGCTGAAGCACCGAAGTTATCTGCTGATGTTGGTCTGCGAGTCCCCGCACTTGAGTTAAAGGGGTTGGAAGCAAAGCCGCTACCCGTACTTGACGTAACGTTAACTTCATTACCAGGGGCATAAGAGCGCTGGTAGGTCAACGCAACCTCGATAGCTTTGGCAGGCTTAATAACAACCTGCCCGATGGCACTATACGCACCATTGAAAAGACCATTCGATGAGCCTGGATCGTTACTGTTTGTGTCAGCACTGTAGCCACCCTGTAAGGAAAGAGCATTGCTGAACTTGTAATCAAAGGTAAAGCCCGCGCCTGCTGCGTTGCTCCGGTAGATAGGACTAAACCGACCATAACGAGAGAGCGCACCAGTACCGCTGCTATCAAAAGGGGTATTAGGACTAACGAGACCGTTGTAGAACTCCTGTCCAACGCCATCAATTTGAATTCTAAGTTTGTCGCCGATGGGGAAACGGTAGAAGACCTTGCTGACTTCAACCGAGTTTGAGTTGTTGCCATCAGAGCCTAACCGGGTTTCGTTTGTTCCCGTGAAGGCACCCGAAAAAGGTGTGACGTTCCGTGCCTGTAAACGGATTCTTAACCGATCCTTGCCAGTAAAGCTGCTGTCTAAGTTAAGACGAACGCGATCAGCGAAGATAGTCTGTGTCTGGTCGCGCTCTAGAGCGCCTCGGTTAGCAGCATTAACGCCGCTCAGAAAGCCGCCACGACCGTTGAGGACGGCGCGATCGCCAAAGGTATCGGCAATAGTAAAGAGTACTTCACCCACTAATTTAGTGGTGGTCGAGAACTGCTGCTTCTCCAGGGTTGCTGTCCGCGCTTCTAACGCATCCACACGACCACGTAGGGTTGCCAGCTCAGCCGCAAATTCTTCTTGCAGCTTTTGTACTGCCAGCAAGTCTTCTTTCTTTACCAGGTCAGCAGTGCCAGCAGCAATCAGCTCGTTAATCCGATCCATGCAGGCATTCAAGCCAGCCGCAAACTCGTAGCGAGTCAGTGCGCGGTTACCGCGATAGGTCTTGTCGGGATAGCCGACGATACAACCGTAGCGTTCAACCAACGATTGCAAAGCCTGGAATGCCCAATCTGTAGGCTTAACATCCGAAAGCTGAGAAACAGAAGTCACCTGACCAACGATCCCTGTAGAAACAGGGACTTCCGTGCTGTAGGTCGTTACTTGATTGATAGAAGCGGTTGTGGGCGCTGGTTGAGACGATGCAACCGTAGCATCCGCCACAATAGCTGGGCTTGCCGGAAGAGAAGACGTTGAACCAGCAGCGCGATCAACAGTGGTTGACTGCGATGTAGCACTAGCCGCTTCAGCAGCGTTTACAGCCGTCGCTGCACCTGCGATCGCAGAAATTACAACTGTAGCGCTCAGAAGAGCCGGAGCCGCTAGCAAGGACTTCCAGATTATTTTTGACATCATTGCTTTCACACTCACACCTTAAATACAAACGAAGCTATGTACAGATTGTCTCCAAAACTCACCAAGGAGCTTTATTCGCTAATGCCACAGACTCGCTGAAGTCCCTCAACGTGTGGAACAGTTGGGGATGCCGCCATCGTGACGACCTAAAGTCGAACTTCTAAAGTTCACTTAACTGATCGAGACTGTGACTCGTCTCACTCAATTATCAGAGACGATGGTTAACGGGACTTTAAAAGATATACATCTTTTTGAGCTAGTTTCTGGGAATCATTCTGAAAGGTTGCAGAAACTTCAGCTTTTTACATGGGGGTGTTGCTGGAATCGTGGCAGTCTGAGGAGGATGTAAGAGGACTCAAAGGCGACTGCGTGCCTCCTGCTTCGCTAGGGTTGCTTTCCTCTGGCACTTTCCTCTGGCAAGTGATCGAGTCAGTTGGTCAGGATGCAGTGCCCTAAACGTTACAGCGATGACTATGGAAGCGGCGACCATAAAGCAAAGATCAGTAAACAAGCCAGCTTAAGTAAGCAGTGTGTCGATGTCTAAAGCATCGAAAGCTGGGAATTTGGTGGAGGGTAGCCCAGATGTCTCCAGGCGGCAGGAGTGGCAATGCGACCGCGTGCGGTGCGGTTGAGATAGCCAATTTGCAGCAAGTAGGGTTCATAGACTTCTTCGATCGTCTGAGCATCTTCGCCAGTCACCGCTGCCATCGTCTCTAGACCCACTGGACCACCCCCAAACTGCTCGATCATCACGGTCAGCAGTCGGCGATCGGTCCAATCCAAGCCGCAGGGGTCAACGTTAAAGCGTTCCAGCGCTTCGGAGGCGATCGCCTGATTGATCGCGCCCAGGTTCTTTACCTGCACGTAATCACGCACACGTTTGAGCAACCGATTGGCAACGCGGGGGGTACCGCGAGCACGTCGGGCAATTTCGACGGCACCTTCAGGCGTGACGGGTGTGGTGAGTAGCTTCGCCGTTCGCAGCACAATTTGCGTGAGTTCGTCTAGTTCGTAAAACCGCAGCCGCTGAATCAGCCCAAAGCGATCGCGCAGGGGTGAGGTAAGGGCACCCACGCGCGTTGTGGCACCCACCAGCGTAAAGGGCTGTAGTTTGAGCGAACGAGTACGAGCGCTAGAGCCTTGACCGATCGTCAGATCAACCCGAAAATCTTCCATTGCCGGATACAGGAGTTCCTCGCTCACTTTGTTCAGGCGATGGATCTCGTCAATAAAAAGGACATCGCCTGGTTGCAGGTTGACGAGCAGTCCCACAATATCCTTGGGGCGTTCTAACGCTGGTGCGCTGGTAATTTTGCACTGAACGCCCATCTCTGTTGCCAAAATCAGCGACATTGTGGTTTTGCCCAGCCCTGGTGGACCATAAAGCAAGAGGTGATCCAGCGTCTCGTTTCGGGCTTTGGCAGCACGGATGGCGATATCCAGAATTTCTTTCAGGTCTTTTTGCCCCACATATTCTGACAGCCGTTGAGGGCGTAAGTGCTCTTCTTGCTTGGTGCGTTCCTCAGGCACGGCTTCGGGCTGCAACAGGGATGCTTCAGGCGAGCTTGCGGGCACGGGCGCGATCGCCGCTTCAAGAGGCAACTGAGCCTTAGCCTCTGGCTCATCTGGTTCTGAGGGCTGTTTCTTAGAGGAGATTATTGCCATACTTAGCTATTAGCTGATGGCGATTAGCTGACAGGATCAGCTAACGGCTTCATCAATCATACTGAGAGAACTTAGAAGATGGCAGTTGAGTCCAGTTTCACCGTTCCTGCTGCTGTGAGTTTTACGGAGGCGATCGCCCTCACTCAGGCGCTGTTGGACGGTCTTGAGCAAGGCAAGGTCACAACAGCAACACTTGAGACAACGGTAGCTGCCCTGGTTTGTAGTGAGAATGGTGCGCGCGGCTTTTTTGTGACGTACTTGAGCGACGATCGACCGCTCGCAGACCAGCCAATGCCAACCGTCGTAGCCGCTTTGCAAACGTCGTCCGCGATCGTGTCTCCCCTGTTAGTCAAAAATCTGGCGATGTCTACGGCAATGGCAATGACGCATCGCCGCAACCAGGATGAAACGATGGCAACGGGATCAGAGCGGGTGCGATCGCGCACGTTGCAGTTAATCCAGGTGCTTCAATTGCCTCAGGTGCAGGTAGAAGCACAGCAGTTATTACAGGCGATCGAGATGAGTACGGGAAGTTATCAAACATTTTTAGAGCGTTGGGGGTACGATTTGGAGCAGCGACAGGCAATGCAGCAGACTTTGGAAGAGACAGGCATCGTTGCGCGAGCATCGGGATTAGACGCTGCCTCGGAAGTTGGTTAGGGGTTTGCGGTTTAATAACCTACCAAATAACCAGGTTTCGACTGCGCTCAACCTTCAGTCATCGCGGGTTGAGCGTAGCCGAAACCCAAACGACTGGTAGCTTATTTTTTTGCAATCCCCTTAGTACAACTTGAATAGTGGAACATTGGAGCGGCTTGAAGCGTCTTGTAGGTGGCATCTGCAATGGAACAGGGGCAGAAATTTCTCTCATTATTCAAAGCGGTCGCCCCTGATTAGCGCGTAAAGTAGTTGACATTGGCACCGATTCCAGAGACTTTAGAAGATCAGCAATTGTAATCAAAACCTAGTCGGTTTTACCTAAATATGGCAATCTCAATTCAGAAAAACCTGTCCCGCCCTGAGGCAGAGCGATATTGGGAGTTGCTTCGTGTTTTTGTAGAGCGTAACTTGAACGCCCGTTATCGGGGATCGATTCTGGGAGTGTTCTGGTCGTTGCTCAATCCACTGACCATGACGGTGCTCTACACTGCCATCTTTGGGGGTGTTTTTGCCAAGCAATACTATGGTTCGTCGTTTGGCTATGCGATGGCTGCCTTCACAGGGCTGACGATCATTAATTTCTTTTCGGCAGCGACCTCGCAAGCACTCTCAAGCGTGGTTGGGAACGGTCCTCTGCTTAACAAGATACGGTTGCCTGTCAGTGTGTTTCCGGTCGCGGTGAATGCTGCAAACGTGTTTCAATTTGTCGTCGGACCCATGCCGTTGCTGGCGATTGTTACCGTGATTAACGTCAGGCATCATGTGTTGGGCGGTTTGACGGCTCCAATGCCATTGCCTGAACTGATTCTGACCATTTTTGGTAAAAGTCTGGTCAATCTAGCCATTTTGCCACTGCCGCTGTTAGCGCTCATCTTTCTCTGCTTGGGCGTTGGGTTTCTCGTCAGCGCCCTCTTTGTGTTCTTTCGAGACTTGCCATATTTCTATGAGCTGATCGTTTTTGTGCTGTGGATTAGTAGTCCTGTGTTCTACCCAGCATCGATCGTGCCAGCTCAGATTAGACCGTTGCTAAACCTGAATCCGTTGGTTCCCATTATTGAAAGTACCCGTCAAATTGTGCTTTCAGGCGCACCTCCTGAGGTCAACATGTTAGTGCGAGCGTTGGTGAGCAGCCTCGTCATTTTTGGGTTGGGTTGGAGTTGCTTCCGGTGGTGGCGACCGCAGTTTATGGATTTACTCTAGATGGAAGTGATTCGCCTCGATCAAGTATCGCTGTTACGACGAACTCAAGAGGAGTTTTCGTATGACTTGAAAAAAACGGTGCTGTCGTTTGTGGAGGGCAAATACCGTAAACCAGCCAGCAAATTGGTGCTTGACAACATCAATCTGTCGATCGCAGTCGGCGAAAAAGTGGGCATCATTGGTGCCAATGGCTCTGGCAAGTCAACCTTGCTGAAGTTGATTTCGGGTATTCTACAGCCCACACGTGGTTCTCTACGAGTGAGAGGGCAAATTGCGCCGCTGATTGAGCTTGGTGCGGGTTTTGATGCCGAGATGACGGTGATGGCAAATATTGTCCTTTACGGTGTGCTGCTGGGCTTTCGGCGTGAAGAGATGCTTGCCAGAGCGCCCTACATTCTGGAATTTGCAGAGTTGGAAGACTATGCGTCATCCCCTGTGAAAGCGCTCTCGTCGGGGATGACTGCGCGGCTGGGGTTTGCGATCGCCACCGACGTGCAGCCTGACATTCTCATCCTGGACGAGGTGCTGTCAGTTGGAGATGAAAGCTTCAAGCAAAAATGTAAGCAGCGGATGGAGCAGCTATGGGATGGCAGCGCCACCGTACTGCTGGTTTCGCACAGCATGGAAGACATTTATCGCTCGTGCGATCGCGTCATCTGGCTCGATCGTGGTCGTATTCGCTCTATGGGTCACGCAGATGAAACAGCGGCAGCTTACTTAAGCGCTGTCGATCGCAAGCTGGATATGGGGTTACGTCACGTATAGATCTCTTAGCGCGATTGCATTTAACCTGCATCACTGCCAAAATTGCAGGTTTATTTCGGCAACCCAACGCGGTAGCCCAATGAGAATGAAAGCCGCCCAAGAGAGCGGGTCGGCATAGGCGCGCTCGGTCTTTAAGCTTGCCTGACACAAGGCTCTTGCGTTCCCGAATGGTTGGTTGCTGCGCCACTGCCGATAAAACTCATCCATCAACGCTATCCTTGAGCAACCAAGACGTTCTGTCGCTGTTTTAAGGGTGGTTAAGACAAAGCTTTGGGGCTGCTTGCTGAGAACAGAGTAGAGTGGATAGAGGGCAGAAACCCTCCCAGGAGAACCCATGCTCATGAGCTTAGACCGTCGCACAGGCACACTTCACACGCAGAAAAACGAGTATTACTTAGAAGTCGAGGGACTTAAGTACCGGATTTTCGAGTTTGACTACGGCAAAGTGAAAGCTGACGACAAATACGGCTCTGCCCAACTGTTTCCCTACCAAAAAATGATTGACGGGTTTGATGGCTCGGTCTACGCCGGGAGCCTCCAGATTGAAACGAAGCTGCTTTAAACTCAACTGGGCTTGAGACTGGGCTAGATTCGGCGCTTGGATGATTGTGAGTTACCCACGTATCCTGGCGATCTGAAACTGGCGTTGCTACATCATGCCCAATTGAACAATCATCCTCAAGCCAAACTTGTGTATCAGCTTGCTAGTGATACCAATTTGAGTTGAAAAGGCGACACATCTTGTAGGGGCGAGGCAATGCCTTGCCCCTACCCAGCGATTGGATCTGTAGCCGTCATGCTTTAGATTGGTATGACATTGCACGCCTGACCACTCAGTGCGATCCAGAAATTGTTTACTGGTTCTCGCGTCTGCTTGCACTGCTCGATGCTCACTAATGCGATCGACGTGCCTACTGTTGCTCCAGGCTATCAATCCACTGCCACCAGCGATTGAGTGGGAAGTAGACAACGGGTGCCCACAGGCTGCTGAGAATAGCAGAACTCAAAGCAATGAGCTGGTGATAGGTCCAGATTTCCACCAGAGAGCGATCGGCTTGAAAGCTATATTGGATTGCCATCACGGTCTCAGCGATCACGGCGGTACCAAAGGCAATCAGCGCTACCGAAATAAAATCTTCCTGGATGTAGCGCCCTTTGCGGAGCCGTGCTGTCAGGATGCCAACAACCATCAAGCTCAAGATATGAGTTGGTGCAGGCGCTGTCATACCGTCTTGAATTAAGCCCAGCACTAGCCCAGCCAGCGCTCCTTGAAACATCGTTCGGTTGACACTCCACGCGACCACCCAAATGAGTAGCCAGTTGGGTCCAATGCCCGCCAGTTCCATGCCAGGTAAGCGGGTCGGCAAAATCAATAAGCACAGAATTAAGGAACCTACCGTCACGGCACAGTTGACGACAAGCCGTTGCAGCGGGCTTTCACGCCAAGTGCCCACTAAAGATTCGCTTTTCATTGCTTAGACTTCTGGTCAGGCGTTTGACCGGGTTCCACGACGGGCTGTGTGGCTGGATCATGTGGATAAACCACCGCCCATTCCAAGAAGCCGATCGGAGCAGAGAGTTCGATCGTGGCTTCAGGCGCAGGACTCTTGTTGAGATTGACCGACTCTACCCGTCCGACTGGCATCCCAGCAGGAAACAGTTGGCTTAGTGTCGAGGTGGAGACCACATCCCCACGACGCACATCAGGCACTTTATCAAAAAACTCCATGACGGCATGGCTGGTTGACTGCCCGCGCATGTAGCCCATAAAGCGACTGCGGCTAATCGTGATGCCAATGCGACTGGACGGATCACTCAGCAGCAAGACACGGCTGGTATTAGGTGTGACGCTGGTAACACGACCAACGACCCCACCAGGAGCCATCACAACATAGCCAGCCTTCACGTTGTCGTTACTGCCCCGTCCCAGAATAAGCTGCTGCCACCAGTGGTCGGCACTCCTTCCCACAACAGGAACTTTGATACCGGGCTTCTTGGCTTCGGAAACATAGCCCAATAACGCGCGTAGCCGTTGATTCTGGCTTTCTAACTCCGTGAGTCGCTCCCGCAACTCTTGATCCTGGGCACTCTCAAGCAAATTTTGCTTTGCTAGATTTGGCTGGAAAGCCCGAGAGAGTAGTTGATAGACCTCAAACAAGGGGGTCGCTTGGGTCTGCCGGATAAGCAAGGCAGAGCCGACAGCCAGACTCGCTAAAATAACTCTTAGCCGGTGCCGATCCCACCAGCGGCGTAGGGTATACATGCAAACAATTTAGGCGCTAAGCGATCGTTAACTGAATCCGGAGCTTGGCAGACAAGGAGACGTGAAGGTTTCAGGATTAGGTGGAAAGCAACCGCTAATCAAGGGTGCTTTGACGAATTCTGGTTTCTAAAAGTTACGCGATCGACCGCTAAAGACCCGCTCCAGTTGCTTAAAGTTTTCCAGGACGCGACCCGTACCTAACACAACACAGCTCAGTGGATCGGCGGCTACGTGAACAACAATCCCTGTTTCGTGGCTGATGAGGGTATCAATGCCCTTGAGAAGCGCGCCGCCACCTGCCAACATAATACCGCGATCGATAATATCTGCCGCCAATTCTGGTGGAGTTCGCTCAAGCGTGCGCTTAACGGCATCTACAATCACCGCCAGCGGCTCTGACATGCTTTCGCGGATTTCGGGTGCTTTCACAGCAACGGTGCGGGGCAAGCCAGAGAGTAAGTGTAGCCCTCGGACTTCCATTGTGGTGTCGTCGTCAACCGGGTAGGCTGAGCCGATTGTGATTTTAATTTCCTCAGAGGTGCGCTCACCAATCACCAGGTTGTGCACTTTCTTCATGTATTGCGCGATCGCCTCGCTCAGCTCATCGCCCGCCACACGAACGGATTCGCTCAACACCGTGCCCTGCAAACTTAGCACTGCAACCTCTGTTGTACCGCCCCCAATGTCGATGATCATGTTGCCCGTTGGCTCGGCTACGGGTAGCCCAGCACCGATCGCGGCTGCCACTGGCTCATCAATCAAATAAACATCTCTAGCACCTGCTTGAGAGGCAGCATCCATCACTGCCCGTCGTTCAACGCCCGTCACGCCGCTGGGTATACCAATGACAATCCGAGGCGATACCAATGTTTTCCCATCGTGCACTCGCCTAATAAAGTGCTTGAGCATCAGCTCGGCAGTGTCGAAGTCTGCAATCACACCATCGCGAAGGGGGCGAAGTGCAATAACATTACCAGGTGTGCGCCCAAGCATCCGTTTGGCATCTTCTCCAACTGCCAGCGGCAGCTTGGAATCCTGATCCATCGCCACAACAGACGGCTCTTGTAGGACAATGCCCTTGCCCGACACATAAACCAACGTGTTTGCCGTTCCAAGGTCAATGCCCATATCCCGCGAAAGGGAAAAGCGACTAAAAAGTCCCACTAGCCTCTATGCCTCTCAAATAACGTTCGGATGACTGATGACACCGTACATAACTATAGATGCAATCAAGATTGAATCTTATTATGTTTTTAATTGTGCGTCCAGCTAGCCTAACATCTTCATAAAGTGGAGCTAGTGCCAACGATCAGGAATGGCAGTTAAAACCGCTTCTACAAAAACACTAGCGTTCGCGAAGCGAGTGCAAAGCACTCAGCCATGCCCGAAGGGCTAGAACCTGCCTCCGCAGGTGCGCATAGCCACAGTCGGCGGTGGCAAGCTGGGTTTGCAGCCGCAAGTTTGATACGCCAACTGCTAATCCATCAGAGATCTATAAAGCTAGCTTTGATTGCTAAAATACATTTGTACCAGTCAATCATTCGCTTTCCAATCCTAAAATAGAATTCGTTAATTGAGCTTCGTCTACACTAAACCTACGCAAAAAACTAACCGAAAACTATGAGCCTAAACGCTGTCACCCTTGTGGGTCGTGTTGGTGGAGATCCAGATGTGAAGTATTTTGAATCTGGCAGTGTAAAGTGCAGCCTCACGCTGGCGGTCAATCGTAAAACGCGCAACAATGACCAACCAGATTGGTTTAACTTAGAGCTATGGGGCAAAACGGCTGAAGTCGCTGCCAACTACGTTCGCAAGGGCAGTCTTATTGGCGTGACGGGCGCACTGAAATTTGATACGTGGAAAGATCGCAGCACTGGGGACGATCGCTCTAAACCCATCATTCGCGTGGAACGGTTGGATCTGTTAGGTTCCAAACGCGATAACGAGGCAGGCGCGAACGCTGGCGGCTATGAGGAAGAGTTCTAAAACGCCCGTGTCCGTAGGGACGTGACATGTCACGTCCCTACAGATGGCTAGTAGCTGATTTGCAAGGTTACGGATGCCTGTACTTCTTGTTCGCCACCGATCACGGGGCTGGGGTCTTTGAACAATGCTTCTCCTCGTAGTATTGTCCGAACGTTCTCAAGGGGTCGTGGTGGGGGTGCAGAAGCACCGTTTACTTGAATGCTGACAATCTGTCCTTTGCTCAGGCTGAGGGCACTAAACACGGCATCAGCCTGTGCCTGGGCATCCTGGGTTGCTTCGCGCAAGGCGGTTTTTTGGGTTGCCGCGATCGCCTCATCGGTGGCAATAAAGCTCACGCCATCGATCCGCGACGCGCCTGCTTTCACTGCCTCGTCTAGCAACAGACCCGTTTTAGGTGTAGCAATGCGGAAGCTCACAATGTTGCTGGCAGAATAGCCCGTCAGCGTTTGCTTGCCGTTGTCGTACTGATACGTCGGGTTGAGATTAATGCCTGTGGTTTCGAGTTTGTCTACCTGACGCGACTTGAGCAAGTTGACGACCGCGTTCGATCGCCGCGCGACTTCCTGCTGCACCTCGTTCGCCGTTTTGCCCTGTGCTTCTACGCCCAAGCGCACTTGAGTAATCGTGGTGGCGACCATCTCTGTCCCGCGACCAGTGACGGTCAGCGTCCGCAGCATTTTTTCTTGTGCCAGCACGGGGTTGGCGATCGCAAGGCTCAACAGCCCAGCGCTCACAACTATCGCTCTCAAGCAATTCCAGGAACCAGATTTTACAGTTGAAAGGGTTGAATGCATCACGGTAAGTTCTCCTCACAAAGAACGATGAAGTAAAAGTGTTTGATGTCTTCACTCTGCCACTAAATCGTCAAAGCGTATTTT
>Ga0163145_1000337_pt1 | contig 20051 bp, 10 predicted proteins | sample OliLakLV9_FD_161683 | JGI IMG/M metagenome (GOLD analysis project Ga0163145, IMG submission 161683) | Freshwater microbial mat bacterial communities from Lake Vanda, McMurdo Dry Valleys, Antarctica - Oligotrophic Lake LV.9 | ecosystem: Environmental > Aquatic > Freshwater > Lake > Microbial mats... | reverse complement strand
GGGGGAATTTCTCTGAAGGAATGGACGGGGAAAGGAAAAACGGTGCAATCTCTGGTTGAGTTTTTCCCAATAGCGATCGACCTGAGCAATACATTAGATATACTTTACCGCCACCGCATCATTCACAAAGACATTAAACCCGCCAATATTTTAATTAATCCCGACACCAAACAAGTCAAACTGATTGACTTTAGCATCGCATCTTTGCTACCAAGGGAAACTCAAACCCTGATGAGTCCCAACGTCCTCGAAGGCACACTCGGCTATTTGTCTCCCGAACAAACCGGAAGGATGAATCGCGGCGTTGACTACCGCACTGATTTTTACTCTCTGGGCGTGACTTTTTACGAGTTGCTGGCGGGAGAGTTGCCGTTTCAGTCGATCGATCCGATGGAATTGGTACACTCTCATATTGCCAAAGAACCGCCATCGCTGCATGAAATCAATCCGCAAATCCCGCTGGTACTGTCAGAGATTGTCAGCAAATTGATGGCGAAGAATGCTGAAGACCGCTATCAGAGTGCGTTGGGGCTGAAATTTGATTTAGAATTATGTTTGCGTCAATTAGAAGAAAGTGGTAAAATAGAAAGCTTTGCGATCGCAAGTCGGGATGTGTGCGATCGGTTCATCATCCCAGAAAAACTCTACGGGAGAGAAGCCGAAGTCGCCGAATTATTAGCAGCGTTCGATCGCATTTCTGGTTCCGAAACGCTTCCCGAACACCAGGGAAGGCGCGAGTTAATGTTAGTCGCCGGTTTTTCTGGGATTGGCAAAACCGCCATTGTCAACGAAGTCCACAAACCAATTGTCCGCCAGCGCGGCTACTTCATCAAAGGCAAATTCGACCAATTTAACCGCAATATTCCCTTCTCAGCTTTTGTGCAAGCATTTCGAGAATTAATCGGGCAATTGCTGAGTGAAAGCGACGCTGAATTAGCGGCTTGGAAAACCCAAATTTTAGCAGCACTTGGCGACAGCGCCCAAGTAATTATTGAGGTAATTCCTGAACTAGAACAAATCATCAGTCAACAGCCAACCGCCACAGAACTGTCTGGGACAGCGGCACAGAACCGCTTTAATTTACTTTTCCAAAAATTCCTGCAAGTATTCACAACCAAAGAACATCCCTTAGTAATTTTCCTTGATGATTTGCAGTGGGCTGATTCCGCATCTTTGAAATTGATGCAGTTGTTGATGAGCGAGTCAGATGGCGGATATCTCTTATTAATTGGAGCTTATCGCGACAATGAAGTTTCTGCCGCTCATCCTTTGATGTTGGCGCTAGAAGAGATTAGGAAAGCACAAGCTGCAATCAACACGATTACATTAGCCGCGCTGACTGAAACCAGTTTAAATCAACTCGTTGCCGATACGCTTAGCTGTGCGCCAGAAATCGCACAACCATTAACTCAACTAATTTATCAAAAGACCAAAGGCAATCCATTTTTTAGCGTGCAATTCCTGAAAGTTCTGCACGATGAGGGGCTGATTAAGTTTGACTTTGATGGTGGCAATTGGCACTGCGACATTGCCAAAGTAAAAGCATTAGCAGTGACGGATGATATCGTTGAGTTTATGGCGTTGCAGTTGCAAAAATTGCCGCCAGCGACTCAGAATGTCTTAAAGTTGGCGGCTTGTATTGGCAATCAATTTGATTTGGGTACTTTGGCCGTTGTTTCTGAGCAATTAGAAACAGAAACGGCGGCGGATTTGTGGAAGGCATTGCAAGAGGAGTTAATCCTGCCTGAAAGTGAAGTCTACAAGTTTTATCTGGGGCAGGAAAAACAGGATCAGGCACAAAATTCCGAGGTGGTGAATTACAAGTTTCTGCACGATCGCGTCCAGCAAGCCGCCTATTCCCTGATTCCTGAAGACCAAAAACAATCCGTCCATTTGCACATTGGGCAATTACTATTCGATCGCACCTCACCAGATAAACTAGAGGAGAGAATTTTTGCGATTGTCAGTCAATTTAATCTGGGCATCGATCGCATTGCACTTCAGGATCAGCGAGATCATCTAGCCAACCTCAATCTGATGGCTGGGCATAAAGCACGGCTTTCGGCTGCTTACCCAGCATCGGCTCAATACTGTGAGATTGGGCTGCAACTTTTAGCCACTGACAATTCTGATGAATGGATCAGACAGCCCATTCTGACTTTAGAAATGCACATTGAAGCTGCTAATTCAGCCTGTCTGATTGGCGCATTTGAGCGGGTAGATGCTTGCGTCGAGGCGGTTATTCAATATACGTCAAACCCCTTAGAACAAGTCAAAGCTTTAGAAATAAAGATTCAATCCTTGATTGCCCGCAATCAATTATCAGAGGCGATTCAGGTAGCACGGGCAATCCTTCAAGAGTTGGATGTTGAGTTGCCAGAACATCCTACCCAAGACATGGTAGCCCCTGCTCTCAATGCTATTGGCGATCGACTGATGAGTGTGGATGTAATGAATTCACCAAGGATGAGCGATCCAGAGAAGCTGGCTGCAATGAATATTCTCAGCAGTATGGCTTCAGCAGCCTATATCGGTTCGCCAGCGCTCTATCCCTTGATTGTGCTCAAACAAATTGAATTGTCACTGCTGTTTGGGAATGCGATCCAAACACCCTATGCTTATTCAACCTATGGACTAATTCTCTGTGCATTTGGTGGGGAAATTGTCGCCGGGAATCGTGCTGCGGATATCGCGATCGCCTTGATGGAAACATTGAAAGCATCGACTTTTAAAGCGAAAATTATCAATTTAGTTTATCCATTTGTTCGCATTTGGCAGGAGCCACTTCATACTGTACTGATGCCTTTGCTCGAAGGCTATCAAGCGGGTTTGGAAACGGGAGATTTGGAGTTCGCCGCTTACTGTGTGCATAACCGATGTGAACTTGCTTATGCGGCCGGAAATGAACTTCTACAACTGGGGCAAGAGAAAGAAATCTATGCCGAGGCGATCGCCCAACTCAAACAAACAACTGCTCTGAACTTTCACCAAATTCATCAACAAGCAGTTTTAAATTGGCTAGGTGAAGCCGACGATCCCCAGAAACTCGTTGGAGCAGCTTACGATGAAACGACGCGATTACCTCAGCATCAGTCAGCGGGAGATACTTACTCGATCGGGAGCGTCTATGCTCATAAATTGGTTCTAGCTTACCATTTTGGGCAACCCCAAGAAGCTCTGGAGATGGCTCATATTGCCGAGAAAACAATTGGTGCCATTATCGGGACTGTGTTCTATGGAGTCTTTTATTTCTATCATGCACTCACGCTACTCGCAAACACAAACACGTTGCCAATCAGTGAAGCGGTTACCAAGGATCTTGAGCAACTTACTAACTGGGCAACTCATGCACCCATGAACTTTGCCCACAAATGCGATTTAATTCGAGCCGAACAGCAGCGAATTTTAGGACAAAAAGCAGAGGCGATCGACCTCTACGATCGCGCGATCTTCCTCGCTAAAGAAAACCAATTCCTCAACGAAGAAGCCTTAGCAAACGAACTCGCCGCTAAATTCTACCTCGGCTGGGGCAAAGAAAAAGTTGCCGCAGGATATATGCAGGAAGCCTACTATTGTTACGCTCGCTGGGGAGCAAAAGCCAAAACCGATGACCTAGAAAAACGTTATCCCGATCTGCTGCGCCCCATCTTACAACAGGCAGCCCAACCCATCACTATTTTAGAAACCCTATCCACCCTTACCAATCCCACCTACTCAATTCATTCGAGCACCCACCACACTACCTCCAGTACCTCCATCAACCAGGCTCTAGATTTTTCTACCCTGCTGCAAATCTCCCAAGTCATCTCCAGCACGATCGACCTCGATGAGTTGCTGCAAATTGTCACCAAAACCATGTTACAAAACTCGGGAGCCGATCGCTGTGCACTGATGCTCTGCCAAGATCAACAATGGCAAGTGCGGGCGATGGCTACCTGGGAAAACATTAGCCTGCAAACGGAACCCCTAGAGAATAATCCCACCGTTCCTGTTAAATTAATCCAGTATGTCAAAAACACCCTAGCAGCAGTTGTCATTGATCACGCCAAAACTGATCTGCCTGTGATTGACGATTATTTAGATCGTCACCAACCAGAGAGTTTGCTGGGTTTGCCAATTCTAAATCAGGGGAATTTGGTCGGCATTTTGTATCTAGAAAATCGAATAACCAGTGGGGTGTTTAGTCGCGATCGCCTCCTAGTGCTGAATTTTCTCTCTAGTCAAGCGGCGATCGCTCTGGAGAATGCCCGTCTCTATCACCAAGTGCAGCAGACTTTGAATGAACTTCAGCAAACTCAGATGCAAATGATCCAAAGTGAAAAGATGTCAGCATTAGGTAATCTAGTGGCAGGGGTTGCCCATGAAATCAACAACCCCGTGGGTTTTATTGCCGGGAACCTTAATGAAGCTAATGCTGGACTCCAAGACTTAATTGATTATTTGCGCCTCTATCAAGAAAAGTTTCCTCCATCAGAAGCAGAATTGATTAAGAAAGCAGAGGAAATAGATTTAGATTATCTAGTAGAAGATTTACCCAAAATGTTGAGTTCCATGAAAATAGGATGCGAGCGCATCAAAAACATCAGCACCTCTCTCCGCACTTTCTCTCGCGCCGATACGGCACATAAAGTTGAGGCCAATATCCACGAAGGCCTCAATAGCACTTTGATGATTTTACGCCATCGCCTGAAAGCAAACGACAAGCATCCTGAAATTGAAATCATTAAAGAGTACGGCAAGATTCCCAAAGTCAAATGTTATTTGGGACAATTAAACCAGGTATTTATGAATTTGTTAGCAAATGCGATCGATGCCTTAGAATAATCGAATCAAGGACGGAGTTTTGCCGAAATTCAAGCCCATCCCAATCACATCACTATTCGGACAAAAGTAGAAAGTGAAAAGGTAAAAATTTCCATCGCCGATAACGGAAAAGGAATGTCAGAAGAGGTAAAAAATCGTATCTTCGACCATTTATTTACCACTAAAGATGTGGGCAAAGGAACTGGGTTAGGACTGGCGATCGCCCGTCAAATTGTCGAAGAAAAACATGGGGGTAAACTGAGTTGTATTTCTGCATTGGGAGAAGGAACGGAGTTTGTTATTGAGATTTTTATCGATGCCAACTCTTGATTTTTAAATAAGGTTTGTAGTGAGGACTTTAATTCTATGATTTATGCGGAATAAAGTCCTCACTACGAACTTATTTTGTTGTGGTCTAGCGGGTTTAATATGACTATTGCAGTGGCAAAAATATGGTCATCACTTCGCCTTTTTGCGGCCGCTGGCGTATTACTAACTTGCCGCCTGCTGCTCGAAATAAATTCTTAGTCACGCTCAAGTTTAAACTCAAACTTCCCGTCTCCGGCTGCACCATCAACAAAGGCCCGATCGAGCGCAAAGGAGCATTCGCCTTAGCTGCAAAAGTCGATGCGCCATTACCTTCAGGTAGGTGTTCCGATTCCAACTGCAACTTTAACTGATCGCCCGCCAATGTCACCTCCACCTGAATGCGACTCCCCGAGGGCAAAGTTCGAGTAAAATTCTCAATCAAATTAGTTAAAACCTGATCCAGCATCGTCGGATCGCTGACTACCGCCGGCAATTTTTGGGGCACAATAACTTCCAAAGTGTGGTTGCGCTGAATCGCCTGTTTTTGCCAGCGAGGAATGCTATTTTGCAGAACTTCACCGAGAGACATTGCTGTTAGCTGCACGCCAGAATTTTTAGCTTGCGACATTTCCAATTCCACGGCGCGGAAAATTAAACCGAAGCGATCAATCTGAGCGGTACACTCAGCATCAATCGTTTCCAAACGCTTGACCACTACCGCATCGAGTTTGGGGCGTTTCAGCAGCAGCCGAGTCAGCGTGCGAATGGTAGCCAAAGGGGTGCGGACTTCATGGGCGATCGCCTGTAGCAATTCCACCTCTTTAGTAGCTAGAGGAATTGGAGATTTGCAGTTGATATCTGTAGCCGATAACTTTTTATGCCTCGGGTTCAAACCATCATCAATTCTTTCATCCTTTATCCTGCCTGCTTCATCTTTCCCAACCGGCAAATTATGCAACAGCAAGCGGCTGAACTGCATCACTGTTTGATAATTTGGCTCCACAGGCAAAAACTGCTGGAACAGCGCGTCTAATTTAGTAGAATTATTAGTTAATTGGCTAACTGATAAATTGAAGCTACCGTCAGAATTGGCAAGCAAACATTCGCTTTCAGTCACCCGGCGCCGCAAAACCTCCCAAGCTTTGGCGACTACTTGCGGATCGAAAGAAAATAGAAAAGCTGGAATTCCTGCAGAATTTTCACCCAAAACCATCACCAGGCTAAAACTAGCAGTTAAAACCAAACAAAACTGCTCGTGCGCCAAAGGATCGCCACTTGCCAAAGCCAAAGCCGGGGCCGCCGCAGGCACTGATGTTTGCACATCAGCCGCCGGCATTAAAGCTAAAGTTTGTCTAGCCCGAAAAGACCACAAAGCTGCATCGTTGTCGGGAATACTGGTAAAAATCCAATTGGCAAAGCCGTTGGCCAAAGCGGGGTCAGTCAAAACTGATGATGGGCCCGACAACACCAATCCTTGACAGGAATTGGGATTTGGTGAGAGACAGTGTTTTTGCCGATCGAGCATTTGATTCAAAGTTGCGATCGCCCCGTACCATTCCTGTTCAGCTTTCAGCCGAGCAGCCCCACGGCTTCCAGGACATCGATGGCGGTTGTTTTCTCCCGCCAACTTAGGATCAAAGAGACTCAGGTCATTTTCTTGGCCTTCGGAGGCTAAAATTTCGCTTATTGTCGGTAAAAAGTAAGTATTCACAGTTATAAACCCACCTTCGGAGGCATGAAGGGTGAAGTATTTATGTATAGGAAAGTTCAGGAGTTAGGAGTCAAGCACCAGCACGATCAAAAAATCCCGCATAATTTCTTGCGCCTTCCTCCTAACTCACAGGATATCTATATTTGTCAACTAACGATATTGGCAGAACCGTACCAATAAGTCGCAATCTCCGCGCTTGGGGCGATATTTTGCACGATCGCCCCGGCAAAAGTGCAAAATGGATGCAGTTAACACCGTGCAAAACTCATGCCCACCTCGATCGCCGACTCGAAAAATCTGCTGTCAGACTTAATGGCACGCTACCGCCACCAAGTCGATTATCTGGCAATTCGACTGGAAGAAGCCGAAGGCACCGACATCCTGCTGCGGGGCGAAAAAATTGAAACCCTCAGCGAAGGAGTCTCAATTGGCGGCCAAGTCAGAGCTTGTCACAAAGGCGGCTGGGGCTTTGCCAGTTTTAACCGACTTTCCACCCTCGCCGAAAGAATCGAAGAAGCCATCGCCGCGGCAAAACTGATTGGTGAAGAAGAAACGATCCTGGCGCCTGTCACCCCAGTACAAGACATTTGCTTCCTGCCGCTGACAGGAACAGACCCCCGTCTGGTTCCCCTAATTGACAAAAAGCAATTGTGCGATCGCTACGCGGCCATTCTCCGCAGCATTGACCCCCGCATCGCCACAATCTCCGTGCGCTACGGCGACAGCACCCAGCGGATGATCCTCGCCACCTCCGAAGGCACCATGCTCGAACAAGGTTGGGCAGACATGGAAATGCGCTTTGCCGCCACAGCCCGCAGCGGGGAAACCGTACAAACCGGCCGCGAAACCACCGGTTCCCGCAAAGCTTACGAAGATTTAACCGATCTCGATGTTCAAGTTCGCAGCGCCGCCCAGAGAGCGGTAGATTCCCTAGCCTTACCCCCCGTCCAAGGCAACACCTACACCGTCGTCATCGACCCAATTTTGACCGGATTATTCGTCCACGAAGCCTTCGGACACCTTTCTGAAGCCGACATGGCCTACGAAAATCCCGACATCTTGGAAATTATGACCCTCGGCCGCCAGTTCGGCCCCAAAAACTTGCAAATTTTCGACGGTGCATCGCCAGAGGGACACCGGGGCAGCTATTTCTACGACGATGAAGGCACTCCCGCGACTACTACTCAGTTAATTAAAGACGGCGCTTTAGTCGGGCGACTGCACTCGCGGGAAACGGCGGGGAAGTTGGGAGAAACGCCTACTGGCAATGCTCGCTGTTTGAATTATCATTATCCGCCGATCGTCCGCATGACGAATACTTGGATCGAACGGGGTGACACACCGGTTGCAGACTTATTTTCGGACATCAAAGAAGGAGTTTATGCGCGCAATTGGCAAGGCGGCATGACTAACGGCGAAATGTTTACTTTCAGTGCCGGCGAAGCTTGGATGATCCGCGACGGAAAACTCGACAATCCGGTGCGGGATGTTACCCTTTCGGGTAATGTTTTCAGCACTTTAGCCGATATTGAGGCGATCGGCGACGATTTCTACTGGGATGAATCCGGCGGCTGCGGCAAGGCAGGACAAAGCGGTTTGCCCGTGGGCTGCGGCGGCCCGAGTTTGCGGATTCGCGATGTCGTTGTTGGTGGCGAAGCTGCGGAAGAAGATTAAAGCTGCAAAAGTTTAAAAAATAAAGGTAAAGCGCCAGATTCCTACTGGCGCTTTACCTTTATTTTTTGAGTGCAACATTTCGCGCCCGTTTGTGGTGTCGGATATTTTGACGATATTGGGCAAAAAAACCGGAATAGCCAAAAATTATGTCTTGAATCGTCAAATACCGCTGAAAAATCGGTTTTTTGGTACGCAATACGTAAGTCCTGAATTAATGAATCGAAATCTTCAAGTTTTCTCTTCTTCTTCCAATTTTCGATTCTCTCATTCTCCCCCTAATTCCCTAATTTCCAACAGACAATTCTCAATTTTTTCGGCTTTATCTCCCGGTTCCTCGTTCTGGTGGCGTATCTTTATCGTTATCTGCGTAAAAGGTCTGAGTGTCGGCTACGGCGGTTAAAATTTCGGAAGCAGAGTTGTCTTGAGTAAAAAAGGTCGATCGAGTTTCTAAGCTTTGAGCATTAACTGCGCCAGCACTCAGTAACAGGCTTGACATCAGGATGGAAGAGTAAACGCGCATCATAAATTTTGGTGTTTGTATTTTCCCCTTCTTGATACGCAGTCTGTACTCTGCTATCAGGATAAAAAAATAATTGCGGTGAAATCATCAATTAGTAAGTAAGGGCACCTGCAATCTTTTTGATTTTTGGTTAAAAGCGGGTGAAATCCATCATCTAGCTCGCTTGTTCGCTGGTAATTTCTAGTTCTCTGCTGCTTGCGGGCAATCAGCAGAATTCAACACCAGTTTTCCCAAAAGAATGCCACTTTAGACCCGTGATCCAAACCCTTAACTCATAAGTCATTCCCAATTTTTTCATCTAAAATCTAAAATTTAAATGGTATCACCCCTAAAATCGTTTTTAAACACTCTTCAAACAAAGAAACAAAAACGCAAATTGTATTTTTTTACTACTCTTCAGATTAATTTCATAATTTATTGCTATGAGGATGCAACCCTCTGATTAAAGACAAAACCGCAGAGTATAGAGGCCCGTCATCAGCACCTTACATATAAAGATTTTGGTGCATTAGATTCCTGACAGCAAGCAATAGACAAGATTGCATAAGTCTTAGATCGATACATGAACCGCAGATGTAAGGGAGATAAACACAGATAAACGCAGATAATTGAAGGAATTGAGATCTAATGAATGAAATTTTGTCTGATGTCTAATCCTTCAGATTAACTTCATAAATGGTTGCTATGGTATTTTTCAATGAATTGTGAACCATTTTTCTTTTTTTTCTTTTTTTTCTTCTCTTCCTTGGTGTTAAGATGGCTAGCGCGCCGCTCCGTAGGACGAGTCGAAAGCTGTTCGGAAAAAAAAGCCCGTTCACAAAATCGTGGAGTCAATCTCAAATCTCAAATCTCAAATCGACTGACTTGCACATCTACCTGTAATAACAGCGAGTCGAGGTTTGACGAGTTGTCCAAAATAACATCAGCTTGTTGACACTTTTGAGCTAGCGGCAACTGGGCGTTAATGCGGGCATTAGCTCGATCGTAACTCAAGCCGTCTCGCTGCATTAGTCGTTCTAACTGCACTTCGGGTGAACAGTACACCACCCAAATTTCGGTACACAAGTCAGTCATGTTAGCTTCAAACAGCAGCGGCACTACCAAAACCAAAGTCAACGTGTCAGTGGGGGCGCAGAAACCGGAGTTTTTTTCAACAATACTTCGTTCTAGCTTTTGATCGCGGTGAAAAAACCTGGTTTCTTGAGTTTTTGTACCTAAATTCTGTGTGTCCTGGGATACCGGAGTCAATGCAGCAATGCAGCTTTGAGTTTCCTCAACAAATCGGCGGCGCACGTAAGGGTGAATCTGTTGTTCCAACCACTGCCGCTCGTCTGCGTTACAAAAAATAATACTTCCCAACTCGGGCCGATTTAAATTGCCGTCCGGGAGCAAAATACCCGCGCCGTATCGTTTTACAATAGAGTCAAGTATTGGCGAACCGGGGTTCACAGCTTCGCGGGCGTAAATATCGGCATCTAAAATCGGAAATCCACAGGCATCTGCCAGATAATTAGATATAGCGGTTTTACCGGTGGCGATGCCCCCAGTTAAACCAATCAGACGGACAATTCGATCGCTCATAATTTTCTGGCGTTTAAACTTCCTGTGTTTCGACACTTACTGTCAGTCTTTGCTATGTTGGTGACACAATCAAATTTAGACTTAAAATTTAAGATTTGCGATCGAGAGTTCGCGTTAGGAAGTGTCAGCATTGGGGTGCGATCGACTCTTTTTTACCTAAAATCTCAATTTTAAACTCGAATTAAGGTCTAGACCGAGGCAAACTTATGAATGCTCAACGTGCTGTGCGGTCGATTCTGGCAGCAATTCCCCTTGCTGGATTTTTGATAGTAGATTTTTTCCCCAACCGGGTTTTCCTCAAAGAAAACAGCAGCGGATGGGTACTCGTGGCAATTTATCCCCAATCTCAAATTGCTGCAGCACAATCTATTACTCCAGCCCCAGACGGCACCGGAACCGCTGTCACCGCCCCAAATACAGGGTCGCCTCCTCGCTACGACATTAAAGGCGGCACTACCTCCAGAGACGGAGCAAATTTGTTCCACAGTTTTACTCGGTTCGGTCTGAATTCGGGCGAAACTGCCAATTTCATCTCCAACCCAAGCGTTAAAAATATCCTCGGCCGCGTTGTCGGTGGCGACGCTTCCTTAATTAACGGCCTAATTCAAGTTAGTGGTGGCAATTCTAACTTGTTGCTGATGAATCCTGCAGGCATTATCTTCGGAACAAATGCCAGACTCGATGTGTCCGGGTCTTTTTTGGCTACCACCGCTAGCGGTATCGGTTTTGACGATCGTTGGTTCAACGGTACAGGGGCGAACGACTACGCAGCCCTAGTTGGAACGCCGAATGCTTTTGTTTTTGGTGCACAGCCAGGGAGTATTGTCAATGCCGGTAACTTGGCTGTCGGCACGGGGCAAAATTTGACTTTGCTGGGCGGTACGGTTATCAGTACAGGGCAACTTTCAGCCCCAGGCGGTCAAATTACTGTGGCGGCTGTCCGGGGCGAAAATCTGGTGCGGTTGAGTCAAAACGGACTTTTGCTGAGTTTAGAAGTTTCTCCAGCAGCCGGAGTGTCGGGTTCGGAAGCTCTTCCCTTCTCTCCCCTGACTTTACCTCGGCTGCTTTCGGGCCCCGGCGTGGCTAACGCTACGGGTATAACTGCGAACGATCGTGGTGAAGTCGTACTGACAGGCGGCGAAACAGTGCCTACAGGTGCTGGAACTGCGCTGTTAGCGGGTTCTGTGGACGTGTCTGCGAAGGGGGGCGCAGGAGGAAGCGTCAACGTGTTGGGCGACAAGGTAGGGCTGTTGGGAGCGAAGATTGAGGCTTCGGGGCCGGACGGTGGCGGAACGGTGCGGATCGGGGGAGATTACCGAGGCGAGGGAACTGTGCCGAATGCCAGGATGACTTACGTGGATGGCAAAAGTTCGATCGCTGCCAACGCAACTCAAACAGGCAACGGCGGCAATGTTTTTGTCTGGGCGGACAACACAACAGCATTTTTAGGAAGCATCAGCGCAAATGGCGTTTCTGCAACGGGAACCGCAGGTGTTGGGGGGTTTGTGGAAGTTTCTGGCAAGCAAAGATTGATTTTTAACGGTACTGTTGATACCTCTGGGACAAACGGTTTGGGGACTTTGCTGTTAGATCCTGAAAATATTTTAATTACAGATTCCCCAGAAGGTGCGGGCGATGCGGAAATAATTGCCAACAATAATATTTTGGCAACAGGAACGCTACCAGGACAGGAAAACAATTCTGAGCCTTCGCTGACAATTTCGGCTAGAGCTTTGGAAAGTATGTCGGCTACGTCAAATGTGGTTCTCGAAGCGCTCAATGATATTACAATTGCTGATTTGGCGGACAATCAGTTGAGCTTTCAAGCAACTACTGGTTCGGTAACATTGAGAGCAGATGCCGATCGCAGTGGCGTGGGTGTTTTTTCGATGAATTCTGGAGATACAATTAGCACGGCTGGCGGTGCGATCGCCATTTCGGGAAGTCAAATTACTGCGGGCAATTTGTCGAGTAACGGCGGAAATATTAGTTTGATTAGTCAGGGTTCGACTGTTGCAAACAATATTTCTTCATCCAATCCCAGCACCGGCAGCAGCGGGAATATTGTGCTCGACGGCCTGAACGTAACGGCCCAAAAACTTGATGCCAGCGGCCGGGAAGCGACGGGAAATGTAACTGTGACGGCTCGGAATGTTCTGGGAGTTAGCTTCGTCGCAGGGGGTTCGGGAAACATTACTTTGACTGGTAATGAAATTAATTTGACTGGCGACAAAAATTCGGTCAGCGGTACTGGCTTTTTGGTACTGCAACCTTGGAGTCCCGGTCAAAATATTGCGATCGGCGGTTCTGGAGATGTCGGTACTAATATTTATTTGAATCTGACGGCAAGGGACCTCGGAAGTTTGGAAAATGGGTTTGCTGGAATTACGATCGGCCGCAGCAACGGTATCGGTTCAATTCTGATTGCCAACGATTTCACATTTTATGATCCGCTAATTATTCAATCGCCAGCGGGTTTGGGAACAATCACTACCACAAATTCCTTGACAGGGGCGGACAATGCCTCAATTACTCTCAAAGCTGATGGCAATATCAGAACCGGAAATATCACTACCAACAATCAGGAAATTCGCATCGTCAGCACCGCAGGCAATGTCACAACCGGTCAGCTACTTACTGGAACTGCCCGCACCATCAACACTTCTGTCAATTCTTCCGAAGATATAGGCAATTCGGCGGGAGATGTTAGTGTTACCGCACAGGGCACGGTGACTGCCGGGGCGATCGACACAAGGGGCGATCGCGCGGGGAATGTGACGCTGACGGGACGCAATGGAGTCACAGCAGGTGCGATCGAAGCTGGTGGCGCCCAAACAGGGGGAGATGTTACCCTGACGGGCAACGAAATTGACTTGACGGGTGACAAAAATTCGATCGCCAGCAACGGCAATCTGGTGCTGCAACCGGCTGATCCCAGTCAAAATATTATAATTCAAGGTTCTGGCGATACAGAAGCTTTGAAATTGACGGCTGCGGAATTGAACTCGCTGCGGAATGGGTTTGCTTCGATCACGATCGGCCGTTCTGACGGTAGCGGTGTGATCTCGATTGGTTCTGGAACGCCAGATTTAACGCTCAATTCAACGCCAGTGGCGGTGACATTTCAAGATCCGACGACGATTCGATCGCCGTCGGGCAGCGGCGCGATCGTGGGAACGGGTGCGATCGTCGGCACTGATAACGCCACGATCTCCCTGATGGGCGGTACTGTAGCCGTCGGAGACGTTACCTCGACTGCGGGGATTAACATCACTAGCAGTCAAGGCAAATTGACTGCTGGTACGGTTTTTTCATCTCGCTCAACTTCCGGGGTGGCGGGCCCTATCAATATCCGCAGCGCCGGTGCGGTAGAAACCGGCAACATCGATGCTTTTGGTGCCAGAAGCGGGGGAGATATTTCGATTGCGGCGCCGGGCCGGATCGTTACAGGGGTGATCAACTCTAGTTCGCAATCGGGAACTGCCGGTTCGAGCCAAATTACCGGGCAGAAAGATATTGAAGTTGTTTCGATCAAAGCTCGTGGCAATACCGGCGGCGATGTGGCAATCGAGGCTGGGGGAGCATTTCGGGCTGCGGGAACAGGAACGCCTGCAGAGCGCGCCCAGGTCAGCATTTCTACAGACGGGCTGGCTCAATCGGGTTCACAGACGCTGCTGCAAAGCACTTGCTCGTCGGGAACCTGCACGGCGGCGACTGTTGGGACGGGAAACTCGAAGTCGAACACTGCCACATCCTCAACTGCGATCGGGCCGCTGGCGATCGTGCCGAGTCCGGCACCAACTACCAGCGTGGAACTGAAAACAACAGGCAATTCTCAACAAATTGTGACTCAGACCCCCGCAGTGTCTGCGCCAAAGAGCAGTACCACAAATGTCTCGCCAGAACCTGCTGCTGGGCCTGTTGAGGCGCGGCCGAACGAGACTGCTGCCGGCCCGGTACTGCTGTCGCCGTCGGTGTTAAAAGACAATTTGGGTACGCCTGCGACGACAGAAAACGGCAGCGTGGCAACAACTCCACAGAAGCCGGCGAGTGCGGTGAGTGCAGAAAGTATCGGGAATGTGAGGGTTCCTGAGATTTCTCGATCGAGTTCGATCGCGCAACTAAGTCCGATCGACGCAGTGCAGCAAAGGGATATAACTCAGGGCCGGGAATTTGAACGTTACTTTGGGGGCAATCTCGATCAAAAGTCTGTCACGCAGCAAAGTATTCGAGATACTCTCAGCAGCGTCAATCGGCTGACTGGGGTTAAACCCGCTATCCTTTACGTGTGGGCGAAAGAGAAACATTTAGAAATTGTGTTGTTATTGCCTGACGGCAAAAGTGTTTTTAAAAGCGTGCCTGCAAGCCGCGAGACAGTGCTGCAAGTTGCTAAAGAATTCACTAATGCTATCAGAACTCCCAGGAGATTGAATGCTGCTGACTACAAGCAACCTGCCGAGCAACTTTACCGGTGGTTAATTGCACCCCTGCAACCAGAATTGGAGGCTAACAAGATTGACACCTTGGTGTTTTCGATGGATGCCGGTTTGCGAACTTTGCCTTTGGCTGCTCTTTACGACGGCAAGCAGTTTTTGGTAGAAAAGTACAGCTTGGGGCTGATTCCGAGTTTGAGTTTGACTGATACTCGCTATGCCGATGTTAGGGGTTCGGAAGTTTTGGCGATGGGTGCGTCGAATTTTCCTGCCAAATACGATCAAAATCCTTTGCCTGCGGTGCCGCTGGAAATATCGACAATTGTGGGCAAGATTTGGCCGGGTTCGTCTTTTCTCAATGAAGCTTTTACTTTGGCAAATTTGAAGGGTAAGCGCAATCAACCGCAATACAAAATTATTCATTTAGCTACTCACGGCGATTTTCAGCCTGGGGGGGCCGAAAATTCTTACATTCAGTTTTGGGATACTAAGTTGCGGTTGAATCAGTTGGAGGAGTTGAAGTTATCCAACCCGCAGGTGGAGTTGTTGGTTTTGAGTGCGTGCACTACTGCGGTGGGTGACGAACAGGCTGAGTTGGGGTTTGCGGGGTTGGCGGTGCACGCTGGGGTAAAATCGGCTCTGGCGAGTTTGTGGTATGTCAGCGATGTCGGTACTTTGGGGCTGATGACTGAGTTTTACCAGCAGTTGCGTACCGCGCCGATTAAGGCTGAGGCTTTGCGTCAAGCGCAGTTGGCGATGCTGCGGGGTGAAGTGCGGTTGCAGGATGGTTATTTGGTGCGATCGGGCAACAATCAAGCTCTGCCTTTGCCTGCGGAATTGGCCGCCAGGGGCGATCAAAATTTGTCGCATCCTTATTATTGGGCTGCTTTTACGATGATCGGTTCGCCTTGGTAATCTTGGTAATATAGTTTTGGTTAAATCTCTTTCCTGTTATGCCGAAATTTGAAGACCAACTCGACATAGTTTATACTAGCGATCGCGCCTGCTGGCGGCAATGGTTGGAGCAAAACTATGGAAATGCGATCGGAGTTTGGCTGGTTTATTACAAAGTCAAAAGTGGCAAACCAAGCGTGCGGTACAGCGAAGCAGTCAAAGAAGCACTTTGCTTTGGTTGGATTGACAGCAAAGTCCAATCCTTAGATGCAGAGAGTTACCGACAAATATTTACGCCTCGAAAATCCAAAAGTGTCTGGTCAAAATTGAACAAGCAATATATCGAAGAATTGATCGCCGAAGGGAAGATGACGGAAGCTGGGTTAGAAAAAATTATAGCAGCCAAACAAGATGGCTCATGGACAAGTTTAGATTTGATTGAAGCATTAGTAATTCCAGCAGACTTAAAAGCAGCTTTAGAAACAGACGATGCTGCAAACAGCAACTTTGCAGCATTCAACAAAACAACTCAAAAAAATATTCTATTTTGGATTCAAAGTGCTAAACGCCCAGAGACAAGATTGAGCAGAATCGAGAAAACTATATGTTCGGCGGCACAAAACAAAAATCCCTTGATTCGCTAGTATACCAGATCGAACTATACACTAAAAATTTAGAAAATGTTCCACACCATTCTTGTCGCAGGAGCAAGTCGCGGAATTGGGCTGGCGGTTGCCCAGCACCTCGCGCCGAAGTCTCGCCGTTTGCTAGCCGTATCCCGCACGCCTTCACCAATTGGCGAATGGATAAGTGCTGACTTGTCAGATTTGACTGGTGTTGAGACAGCAGTGCAGGCAATTAACAGCGATGTACTCGACGCCTTGCTGTACGTGGGAGGTACTTGGGAAACTAATGCTTTTACCAACCAATATTGTTTTGAAAACTGTTCGGATGAAGATATTGCACGAGTCATTGCTGTGAACTTGATTGCACCAATTCGACTGGTTAAGGGGCTGTTGCCTGCACTCAGGCGATCGGACAATCCGAAAATAGTGTTTATGGGCGCTTTGTCGGGGCGCGATAATTTCCCTGCCCGCGAGGTTGCAAATTCAGCATCCAAGTTTGGATTGCGAGGAGTGGTTCACGCGCTGCGGGAGGAATTGCGATCGCAACAAATAGGTGTCACCGTAATTAATCCGGGCAATGTGGGAACGCCGGAGGTACTGGGGGATCTGGAAGCGGAAGGAATGCTGGGCGGTCATGCAATTCCACTCGCTGACCTACTTTGTATTATCGACTGCGTGTTGTCCTTATCGCGTGCAACTTGCGTCAAAGAAATCGATTTACCTGCAATGCTTGGCACAGGGGCCTGATCGGGTGTGTAATATTATGTCCCCTTAATTACCCGCAATCAAAACGTTTCGTAGTAAGGACTTTAGCCATCAGAAAAACAAGGACTGAAGTCCTCACTACGAACCAATCTGTTCGATCGTGAGGACTTTAGCCATCAGAAAAACAAAGACTAAAGTCCTCACTACAAAGCAATTTCACTAATTGCTAGCTGCTATTTGACTCAAGCGTTTGAGGATGCGGAGCACATCATAAAGTTCGTTACCGGGGTTGCGGGTGAGATACCCCTTAGATGTGGTATATCGAGGTGATTCTCCTTGGACTAACTTGACAAAAATGAAACTGCCACCTGTAGCAATCATGCCGTAACTAGGGCGATCGGGATTGGGATTTGCCAGCATATAAGCTAAGATTTGCGCCAGCCCCGCTTCGATGGAAAATGAAACTCGTTTCGATTCGATTACCATCAGCCACAACTGGTCTTTCAAAACTAAAGTGTCTATGCTACCTTTGATGATTACCCCTTCGTCTTCTTCGGAAATTTCGACAGATTTTTCCGGTTTAATGTAGAAAGGATACAGGTAAAACTCGCCAGCAAATAACAGCGGAGAGACGATCGACAAACTGATGGTTTTTTCCAGCATCGGCGGATACTCCAGTAAGTTGAAGTAACCCGCTTTGATTTGATCTAGCTGTCGTTTCTGAAAGTCTGTGATTTCTGGTAACTCGTCTTGCCATTCTCGAAAAAATTGGTCGTCTGTAACAAGTTGCAGGTTAAAAAGTGTTTTTAATTCTGCTAATGTGACATTTTTAGCTTGAATTGTTTGAACCATAATTTTAATTTACTAATTCCAAATCTTTTGCAAATTAAGCACAAATCCCGGCAAAACATTTTCTCCAGAAAGGGTGAGAGGAGATTGTAAAACTTCCACATCTTGACCGGGGCGATAAATTTCAATTTCCCGTTTTTTACGGTTAATCAGCCAACCCAAACGGCAGCCATTATCCATATATTCTTGCATTTTTTCCTGAGTCTTTTTCAGGCTGTCCGTCGGAGAAAGCAACTCGATTACAAAATCAGGACACAAGGGGATAAATTTGTCTTTTTGTTCGGGTGTCAAAGCTGACCAGCGCGATTTCTCTACCCAAGACACATCAGGAGAGCGATCGGCTTTATTGGGCAAAGTAAATCCTGTGGAGGAATCAAAGGCTTCACCGAGTTCGGTTTGATCGTTCCATATCCAGAGTTGAGCGCCTGCTGTTAAGTTGCGTTTCCCTGTTTCTCCTCCGGTTGGCGGCATGACAATTAATTCTCCGTTGGCATTGCGTTCTAATTGTAAATCTGGGTTGTCTTCGCACAGTTGATAGAACTGTTCGGAAGTTAGTTTGATAATAGAATTTAGGTTTAATGTGATAGCATTCATTATTATTAACCTGCGGATTTTTTAAACATAATTAAGAATTAAAAATGGGATAATTCATTTTTAATTCTTAATGCTTAACTTCTAATTCTACTGCAATTGTTGGATTCTGTTGAGCGCGTCTTGATACGCACTTGTTCTGCCGCCTTGTTTGTAAAGTTCTGCTGCTTTCTGAAAGTCGGCAATTGCTTTTGGTTTGTCTTCTGTTTCCAGGTAAGCTAAAGCTCGGTTGTAGTAAGCGTCGGCAAAACCGGGATTGGCTTTGATCGCCAGCGTGTATGCTTGAATAGCAGTGGAACCGCGTGTGGGTTCGGTTTGGGGCAAGCCGGCGGTGATGAAAGTGCGGGCATTACCGATATTAAAATACAATTCAGGGGTATATTTGGGCTTGAAAGCGAGTGATCTGTTGAAATCCGCGATCGCCTCCCAAGCATCTCCTTGATCTAACCGCGAAAGTCCTCGAAAATAATAGGCTTGGGCATCTTGCGGATTGGCTGTGGATACCGGGCCGATAGTTGCGGGAGTATTGTCTACTTTCAACTCAGATTTGTTCATTCCCGCCGCCACTAACTTCGCGATAAATGTATTGATGGGAACTGCAGCATTAAATCCGGTTTTGATCGGGGCGACTTCGCCGGAACTGGTTTGGGCAAAACCGAATTCGCCTTGTCCGTGCAAACCGACGACTCGGCCTTCGGAATCGAAAACTGGGCCGCCGCTCATACCGCTCCAAGTTACTGCCTGATACCGCAAATTGTAACCTTCGGGGCGGTTGTGCGGGCGGCTGGTAACGAGTCCGGGAGAGAGTTCTGGTTCTCTTTCTGCGCCGAACAGTCCGCCGGTAGCGGGATAGCCGTAAACGTAGATTTGACTGCCGATGACGGCTAGATCGGAATCTGCGATCGTCGCGACTGGATATTCTTCGGGACTTTCAAATTTGACTACTGCTAAATCCGCGTCTGTGGCGGCTGCTTGCAAGCGGGTGACTGCGGTTGCTTGATAGTTTTTGCCGATCGAGGTGCGAACAGTATATTTCACGTCTGCTTTTTCTACAACGTGGTTGACTGTTAAAACTGTGTAAGTTTTGCCTGTTTTGGCAATAATTACGCCTGAACCGTCTCCTAGGGAACTGTTAATTTGTACTGTCAGCGGCCCGGCAATGTTGGCGACTTCTTGGGCTGTTTTGGCGATCGCAGGTTGGCTAATGACTATGGTTAAGGCTGCGGTAGTTCCTGCTAGCAAGGTGCTTAAGGTGTCGAAACGAGAAAAATTTATATTCATGGTATTGGTAATTTGACGTAAAGGCGATCGGCTTTGTTATTTACTGATCATTTTACTCGCTTTTTTGTTCCGCG
>Ga0163145_1000316_pt1 | contig 20900 bp, 14 predicted proteins | sample OliLakLV9_FD_161683 | JGI IMG/M metagenome (GOLD analysis project Ga0163145, IMG submission 161683) | Freshwater microbial mat bacterial communities from Lake Vanda, McMurdo Dry Valleys, Antarctica - Oligotrophic Lake LV.9 | ecosystem: Environmental > Aquatic > Freshwater > Lake > Microbial mats... | reverse complement strand
CTCCTTCTTCTTCACTCGTGTAGTCAATATACAGCACATCTTTGAAAGGGTTCGGATAGATTTGAACATTATGAATATTATCAGATTTGGCAACTATTATTTTTGCGCTTGGACGCGCTGTTAGCTGCTGTGTCCCCTCTTGAGGTGCTTCGTCTAAGATGTAGGAAATGTAAGCTTTGGTGTTGGCTTGAATTAGATTAGAAAACACGTATTTACCAATTGTTTTATCGCCTACGCTGCCGGTAAACTCTCCACCAAAGTACAAAGAACCATAATTGTATAACAATTGCGAGACATTTTCGTCTTCTATCGTTCCGTAAGTTCTTTGCCACTCAGACACACCGTTGGGACCTATTTTTACTAAAGCCAGATCTTCTCCTCCTTTACTTTGCAATATCTGATTCAAAAACGGTATGGTATCTTTGAAAGTTATAGCTGCAAACAAACTGTTTCCTTCACCATACGTTAAATCAAATTTGTCGAGATTAATGCTATCCGCTACAATGGATTCTGTCCAATTAACTGCTCCATTCTGGCTAAGACTGATAAGATTTAAACGGCTAACGCTGTCTACGAAAACAAATTCACCGCTTGTATTTAAAGTATCTGTACCATCGAATGCTAAAGTGATAAATGGATTTAAAGTGTCCGAAGAATAAGTGACATCTAATAAGTTCATGTTCTCACCGCCTTGCAATTCTTTGATGAGTTGCACCTGATTAGTAGAATCTATGCGCAATGCAAAATAGCCATTACTAAAAGCTAAGTTCAACGGCGTAGAATCCACTTCTACATTGCCATTGTGTTTTGCTGCTAAAACAATAGAACCTGCCCGATTTTCGGAGAAAGCCGCTTTATTACTAAGGTCAACGTTTTTGATGATGTGCATACTTTGTACTGTACCATCTGTTGATACTCTAAGCAGAAAACAAGCGGCACTGTCGCTGTTTGCAATTACAGTTGAGTCGTATTTTAATTCTCCAGAGAAAGTACCCCCTACAAATATATCTTTGTCAAGAGTGGAGAGATGACGTATTTTGAGTAAAGTGTCCGAAACAATAGATTTAACCTTAACATTATTTGTATCAATAAAAACCAGGTTTGATTCTTTATTTTCTATAACTCGCTGTGCATATATCATATAGTCATGTTCCCAATCTTCTATTATGTATTCGACATTAGATATGCTGTCTTTTTTAACCTCCTGCAAAAGTGGATGAAAATCACCTAAAACCATTTCTTGCTGCGTTGATATCAACCCATCAGGATTTACGACTATTCCGTCTTTTGAGATTCCAAAATTGATTAGTTCCTCGCTTTGATAAGCGTCATTTACCATTTTAACTCGCCGCTCTGCTTCAAAAATATCCTGTAAAACTGGGTATTCTTTATCCTCTCTTATAACAGTTATACGTACACAGCCACCATCATATCCATTTCCTCGACAATAAGTTACCCAATTTCCTGTCTCATCCGTCTCAAGTTGACATGTTACGAAAGGGGCACATGCTAGCAATGATTCACCACAAGATGTGGTTCCCAATGTATTACCAATCACCCTGAAATCGTCTTCGCAAAACGTAACAGAAGCACATTTAGCTTTCTCATTTGTACCATTGTTTTCAATAAAAGAAGCTAGCTCTGAATACCTAAATCTATCACCAAAGGTAATTTCTAAGAATCTACGTCCTTCATATAAGGAAAATAAATTAACTTTTTGTAGTTTACAGTTGACTAATATTGGATCATCCGGATTTCCATTGCTTCCACAAAAAATATAATCGTCATAAGGCCACTGACATAATACTCTATTACATCCAGGTTCAGTCAGTTCATAACCTTCGGCTCCTGCATCGCTAAAATCATCTTTACCCAAGAAATGAGGACTGTATCGAATAAACTTTAGATTCCCTTGGCAATATCGTACTTTTAAACATTCAATACCTTTAGCACTTTCAAATAAGCCTTTAGCTCTATCTGTATAATTCGTTGAGAAAAAAAATGGAGGTTCAATTCTAGCATTGTATAAAATTTGTTCATATTCGCTTGCCCTAACTCTTTTGGAGCTAAAATATATAGTTGCTCTGGCATCGCCACACTGAAGTATTGTCGCACAATCATTGGTGCTTGCTGCCAAAGTAGCACCCTCATGTATAGTTCCTATTTCTTGAAATAACTCTTCGCCCCCATAAGTATTACCATTGCAACTGAGCCGGTAAAAACATACCTCTTTTTCATTTTTTACAAATTCTCTATCAGGTTCCTTTTCTCCCAAATTAAAATTAAAACTAAAATTACAAGAACCAATCATGATCTTAATATCATAGTTTTTTATACCCGAAAGTCCGCCAATTTGGACACTGGCTGTTCCCCCCTGAATTTGAACAGGAACTCCGCTAAACGCTTCAATCGGTTGAGTTGCTTCTTTGTATTGAACATTTATTGTCATCCCTGAAATATTAGGAATTGAAAGCGTTATTTGACCACCTTGGACATCTCCTATACAAGGCTGAACCTGGTTAGCAATAAACGCATCTTTCAAAACCTGATTCCCCTGCGTATCACACTTCAAAATCGTCTTTTCAATCCTTTTTGTACTGCACCCATTTGATACATCAATTATCACTTTATCATAAGTTGTATTGTTATTTAATGTTAAAGCAAAGCCATTTCCCAGCACGGTTCCGTCCGGCGCTGACCATTCTATAGTAAATCCTGCCGGTAGAACGGTGCCAAAGGAATAGCTTGGTCCCGGTTTCAATAGCAAATTGAATTCAACATCTTTAGTTGGGTCCAGTGCTGAGCCGCCAAATACAGTTACTTCAAAATCGGAAGCTACATCCGCACAATTCTTGACAAAGTAATCTCGCTTGATGCTACACCCAGTTGCCGTATTCGTCACGGTCACATAGTAAGTAGCCGAGCTAAGATTGCTAATGGCATTGCCGGTGGCGCCAGTACTCCATTGGTAAGTATAAGTACCGCTTTTAGTAGGAGCTAATGTAAGCGCACCTAATGGCGCGTGTTGAAATTTAGTAGTTATTACATCGAAAGTTAAATTCTGTTGCAAAGGCACTTCAAAGCATTCATTTTTAATAGCTCCACACCTGTCTACTATTTTGGCGCAGTGGCTACCCGGCAGCAGATTAGCCAAGCGATTGCTTCCTTCAGAAGGGCTGTTATCCCAGTAAATTTCATAGGGCGGCACACCGCCGCTTATCTGCAATTGAATAGCACCTGCGGCTTCCTCCGGGCAAGTATTTTCTACGGTACCAGTTACAACCAATGGAGCAGCAGATAAACTCGGCACCGTAAATATTTTCGTAATGTCCAGACAAGTATTACTAAAATCTTCAATAGTGACGCTATACGTACCAGCTACCAATCCATCAATTCTGCTGGTAGGATTTGTACTTGGCACATCTGGAAACACTCTTCCATTACTCCATCTAAAAGTATAAGGACCTCGCGTACTACCGCCTGAAGACTGCCCGGTATATAGATAAACGGAAACACTGCCATTGCTGGTGTTACTACAAGTCCCTGTAATATTGTCAAAAACCTGCACGTCATTCGGCGCACTCAATGTGAATAACTGTATACTGGAACACCCACCCGTACCCGTCACGGTAAGCGTATACGTGCCGGATGACAAGCCAGTTATAGCGGGCGTGGTCGCTCCGGTATTCCAGAGAAAGGAATAAGGTGCTACTCCACCGGTTGGACTATTTCCAGTCAAATTAATACTTCCATTACTACTGCCGCATTGAGAAGGGTTTTGTATCGCTTGCGTACTGTTGGGGATCGTGATAGGTGCGCACTGGGTTACTACCGTTGTAATCACATTCACACAGCCAAAGCGATTGGTGAAGGCAACTTCGTAAGTACCCGCGCACAGATTTGAAATTACAATTGGATTAGGACTATTAACTCCGGTGATTGGTTGGGTAGTAGTAGGACCGATAGCGAGTACCTCAAAATCACCTGCCGAACCATTGGCTATAAAAGTGATGCTACCATCACATCCGCCACCTGCTGAGGCGGGCTTAGTAGACACCACATCAAGGGTAGCAAAAGCGGTGTAGCTGCTGCCTAATAACAAGACTATGAACAACTGCCGAAGGCAATGAGTAAAAAGACTCATCTGGTTTTTGTTTTATGTTTGATAGAATTCAAATTCAAAAAAAGCTAAAATCGGTAGCCCAACTTTAAGCTGGGTAAAAGAAAAAACAGATCATCTGTACTGTATGAAGCTAATAAGTCTGCTTCTATCACCAATCTTTCCTTTATCATCCATTTGTAACCAACCATGACACCCACACCTGTGGCGTTTTGGGGCTTTTTAAATGATACGTTTATTTGCTTATAAACAACATTAAATTGATGGTATGCTGTCAACCCTGCAAAAAAGCGGTCTCCTCCATGCTTTGGTGAAAAATAATATTTACCGGCTACAAATAAAACCATTTGCTTATTTTCCAAACTGACGTTACTGCTAACTCCCGTAGTTGTATCGGTATCGGTATAGCTAAAGCCGTCCGAACCGTACCAGACACTTGCCTCTACTCCAATGCGCTCTGTAAGGATATATTCTCCTGATAAGTTGATATCAAACTCAATTAAATACGGCACCACATCCGTTTTAAGCTCCCATTTACCTTGTGCTTGGGCACCGCAAAAAGTCATTATCAAACCACAGAAAACAAGTGTACTTTTCATCAATACTAAATTTTTTAACTTCGTAATCACATTGAAAAATTATTTATATTGCTATTAAAATCTATATCCAATCTTCCCATTGATCAGTAAGTCCAAATCATACGTAAGCTCGCCAAAACCGTTTTTGGGAAAACTCCAATTCCATCGAGTGCTTGCCTCGATAAGGAATCGTTGTTTAATCGCCCATTTGTAGCCCGGCTCTATACCAACAGCAGTGGCACTTTTAGGCTTTTCTACATCCTGACCATTGACGGTACGAGAGGCGTAATATTGATGATGCAGCAAAACACCTGTAAATAAACGATCACCGCCATATTTAGGAAAAAAATAATACTTGCCAGAAAGATAGTAGTTGATTAAACGACTTTCTCTTACCTCTCTAACAACCGTAGGTGTGACAAAAGGCTCGGCAACGCTTATTTTGAACCACTCGTACCCTATACCTGCCTCTACCCCGATGCGGCGGCTCAGGAGGTACTCGCCCGATAGCTCAATACGATCAAATAGCAAAGACAGCACATTTGCCTTGAGCTCTACTTTACCTTGCGCTTGGGCACTGTAGATGCTGAATAGGGTGCAATAGAGGAGGAAGATGTTTTTCATTTTTGTAAAGGTGGTTTGTATTGTTATCGTAACTAATTCATTAATAACTAATTTATAATATAATTGAGATGGCATAACAAGTTTACACAAACTAAAATTTAATTGTTGTACCGACTGGTTCAATGATTGTTAAGTATACACATTTTTCTAATTCAAAATACTTAGGCTTTTCTAAAGAATCCAAAACTCCCTTCCATGCTTTATAGCTAATATTTTTTTCGTCTCTTATAAATGGAATCCAATAAGGATTAATACCATATCTTTTTTCTAACTCCCAATTTCCAAAAACTATACTTTTGATTATCATATGTAAGTAGATGCCTATTGGAAAATACAACTTTTCATATATTGTATTAAAATCATATTTGTTTAATAAGGTTCTTATTTGTTTTGACACCTCCTTTAGTATAATTTTATCATGAGTAATATAAAGATTTTGTTGGTAATCAAAATTGAATTTATTGATAAGTTCTATGGAAGAATTGTTAATATCAATGATATTATCTTTTTCAAGTTGAAAAGGAGATTGATCGGTTTCTTCAATAGGTATACCCTGATGCCTTAAGACTTCATCTAAAACCTCCATACTCTTAAATATAACCCCAAAGTCAGTTTTGATAGCTGGAAATAAAACTATTTTACCATCAGAAAATTCAAATATAGAAGCCATGTTTTCTGGCATTTGATACTTGTAGATTGCCTTTTCATTTTTGATTAAGGAAAGCAGTTTTGCCGAATTAAGAACTATATAATCTTCATTCATAATAATAATATTTTAAAGTTAGGGTCGAGTGCAGTAAGTACAATATCTTGAATCTACCACCACAGGTAGATTTGTTTTTAGGAAGAGAGGACCAGTGATCCAATGTACAGGAGACCAGTCATTCCAGAGAGCGAAGTTTATTTCCATTTGTCCATTATCATTCATTTTGTAATAACCCCATATATGTTCAGTATTTATTGTTTGATAAGAATTGCCGTATTCAAAAACATCAAAACTAACTCCAGTGTCTGCTGTAGTAATAAAATACATTTGTGATATGTCTGTACTAACATTGAAAGCACCTATATGTACTGCTAAGTTGTCGTAATGTCCTCTTATTTGATAACCGCTTTGCGAATCAGACCAATAATACCCCCCACCTGCTTCTATACCAATGCGCTCCCCAAGCAGATACTCGCCAGAAAGCTCTGCCTGCGAGGAAAGCAACAAGGGCAGCACGTTGGCTTTGAGTTCAAATTTACCTTGCGCCTGGGCGGTGTAGATGCTGAGTAGGGTGCAGTAGAGAAGGAAGAGGTTTTTCATTTACTTATTTATTTTTACTGTTAATAATGTAGCTTTTTATTCCAATCATACGGCACAGCCGCCAAAATATTTTCACTCCCTGGATATAGTCCAGCGCGAGCCACCTACACGCGCGATGTGGACAGACCGGCGCGAGCGGGGAGCGGGTCACAGTCTCGGCAAAAGTGGCTAAAAAGGGTTTTGATCAATTACTGCCAATATGGCTATGTAAATACTAGGATACAATAAGAAACCGAGTATAATTAATCCAATAATAATCTTCATATAGTTATTATTTAAAATTCGTCCCTTGCGTATTTGATACATATTTAATAATATTATTAGAGATAATACAGCTAAATATACATGAACAAATACTGCCCAGCTATCTAAAAATTTACTTAGGTCATAGAGTTTTTCGTAAAAAAGTAAATCTGTAACCAATTTAAAGAAAATTAATGCAATGAAAATCAAGAAAGTAGAACAAAAATTCAAGAAAGTTTTTTTCATAATTTATGGTTCTTTTCTTATCATATCGATAAGCTCTTTAAAAAAGTTTCTTACCAAGTAGCTAGAAAGAGTATCATTGGATGGGCAAGATTCTTGCCATAGTCTGTGACCCATGATGTACTTTCCAAATCCTTCTCCACCCGCAACTGCAAATAATCCGGCAGCAGCTTTTACATCATATATATATTTCAACAATTCGTTTGCACTTATTGATTCATTAACAGGATCCAAACCTATTTGACTAGCAAACCTGCTAAATCTATGTTCTTGAAAATCTAATCCACTCTGAGTAAACCTTAGATTTGTTTTTCCAAGATAAAAATTCTCTAATATCTCAGATACTTTAGGACCAAAACCACATTTGTTAAATTCGCTACTATAAGCTGATGCTATAGCATATGCATCAATATTTCCTAACATGTCCACACCTGGGCTTCCCTCATCAATTTTTCTTTGTACAATTGATGCAGACATCGAATTGTAACTACATGGTTCACATGAAGCTGGTTGATTGAATGATTCAAACATTACAAAAGCCAACGAACTTCCCAAATCTCCTACCCATGTAACTGCATCTATATTATTTTGTATACCAAGGAAATTAGGGAGAAGGACTCTATCGGGATAGTTAAAAGCATCTAGCCCAGCAAATACATGCCCCATATCTATATAAGTACCGGCGCACATTCCCTTAGTTAAAACCACTTGCTGATTAAGGTATATCTCAGGTTTCTTTGTGCAGCGAGTGAGATTATATGGAGGACCCACAATAATTTCTTCTTCAATACAAGGATGATATTCCGTATCGATTAAATCAAATTCAGGAGTAGAATTTACTTTAATTCGCCCTCTTTCTCTCGTGTAATAATCATCCAATGTACCAAAAGGAGATTCCGTTTCACTTGCATCCGGTATTAAGAACTTATCCCAACCAGGTAGATTGTAAAAAATTTTTCTAATACGGGTAATCATTCTTTTTAAACATCTTTGTTCATAATCTGAATATGGTGCTTCAATTTCTTTTACTAATTCAATAAATTCATCAATTGTTATGACTGGTCTTCCATCAAAAGTAGATGGTGCCATTTCTTTAATATTTACTTTATAATTTCTAGGAGGTTGTAAAGCATTTGCCTGTTCTTCATTTTTTTTAGATGATGATATAAATATACTTGAAATTATATTAACTATTGCTTCACTGCTAGTGTAATTCCCTAATTCTGTTGGATCAATTTCGGATATTTCTGCAATCACATCCGACAAATACCCTGTAGATGATTGATCTACGTTGTTGCTTTCACCATTTCTAAAGCTTTTAACCATCAAGCAATCATTATCGCCTTCTCCATCCAAAATATGCATCCATATACCTAAGTCATTATTTGAAAAATTCCCTTTGTTTTGTCCATAAAAATCTCCTTCGCAGAAACTTTCATCGGCTGTTATTAAACCTTTAGGCGTTTGACTACAAGCATCTCCGCCGGTAAGATTTCCCTCTAGTAAGGTTTTCAATTCTTCTGTAGTAAGACTTTCACCAGTGATACCATCAAAAGAAAACTCAATCCCTGGAGCTTGGTTATCAACTACTTCCTCATTTTTCTCTAAATTAGGATTTTTTGGTTTTATTGGTGGTGGTTCTTCTGTTATCGTCATGGGAATGCAAACAAACCCTGCATTGGTTAAAGCGGTTTGAATATCTTCCAGGTCTTCATTGCTGACAACCTCGGCTGAACCTGTTGATTGGCATCCATTTGCATAAGTCACGGTCACCGTATAAGTTCCAACTTCGGTTGCAATGATCTTTTCAGGGTTTTGAGAAATTTCATAATCTCCGTCATTTGTACTCCATTGATAATCATTACCAGATTTGTGAGGAGCGGTTAATTCTATTTGTTGTCCTGCACAAATAATCGCCGGACTCGGCTGTATTTGTACTTCCACCTCTTCTGCTGCCTCTATCTCAATAGAAGCATCTCCTTTACAACCATTATCGTTGGTAACTGTGACAGAGTATGTATCTGCTACATCGACGTTGATACTCTGATCTTCTTCCGTTGTTGACCATAAATACGTCGTATATCCAGGGTTTGCGCTTAATGTAGAAGTCACCCCAGTACAAATAATAGATTCTGTTGCCGTAATTGTAACAGGTAGTTTTGATAGTACATTCACCGTAAACATTTTCGTCTCTATCAAGTCCCCCTGGTCATTCGTGATGTGCATTTTATAAATCGTGGTCTTATCGGGTCGCACTTCTATGAAGTTGGAGTGTGGGTTTTGTATGCCATCTGCCGGCTCCCAGGAGGCACAATGGGGCGTTTCCATGCCTATATCCGTAGGTTCGCCATAGCAAATCGTTCGTTCCGTCGCACTCTTGCAATCCACTGTACCATCATCGTTGCACTCGGGATCATCACAATCCACCAAGCCATCGCCATCATCATCCTGTCCGTTATTGCACACCTCTGTTGGGTTTCGCAAGAGTATCGGGTTATAGTCGTACGCCTTGTCACAGCCATTACATTTTATAAAAACGTTGTATTCGCCTGCTTCCAGATTATTAAAGGTTGCATTGGCTTGGTAGGTAATACCGCCATCTATGCTGTACTCGTAAATTCTGCTATCAGGGGGAGTGACGGTTATACTTCCCTTTACCAGCGTAGGCACAAAAGCCGGTTGCACCGTATCTATCGTAAAACTGGTAACACCACAGTTGAGTGTATCCAAGCAGTCTATCAGTCCATCCAAGTCATTATCCAGATTATCCCCACATATTTCCTGACAAGGTACGCGCCGCAATTGTAGTGGATTGCCGACATAAGTCAGCGTACAGCCACTGCCTCCCTTTTTCACCACTTGATATGTCCCTTCGTCCAAGTTGGTAAACCAGATAACATCGTGCCAAGTATTCATATTATATTAGCTATTTCCTTTTATATCTAGAATAAATCATTTCCAATGAAGGTATTTTCTCATCGGAATCAGGATTAATAGCATTACGTACTGCAATCATAATAGGTATTCTGTAACCGCGTTCCGTAATTACTGTAGGATAGTGTGGATATTCTTCTTCAAAACCCCATCTGCATCTCATATTTTGAACCATTACTTCTCCCAAATAGGCTGATAGTCCTAAAAAATTGTTTATAAAAAATAAATCATTTAAGTTTTCTTTTGCTAATTGCTGGTCTAAAGTGGACAAGCTCTCTAAAGAACCATTTAATATCTTTTTAGAAATCTGTAGATTTTCACTCAACTCTTGTATAAGACTATCAATATACTCTGTAAAATATCTTCCATAAATATTAATTGCGGCTATTTCATCTGCCTTGTATTTACGATACGCTTGGTAAAGAAACCGAGAGTCAAAAAGCAAAAATTCCTCTTGATATATATCTATTAAAATATGAGATGTATCTTTAAATGAGTATTCCTTACGTTTCTCGCCAGAGGTTAATTCCATTTCATTTTCCAATTGAGCATTGTGTCGCTGTAAAAAACTTAGTGCCTCTGTCTTAATAATATACTTGTAATGATAAACTCCATCCTCTCCTTTGAAATACCTTATCGGCTCGGGTTTAAATTCAATGACATTTCTTTGTAATTCATAGTAAGTTTCCCTATCTTCTATGGTTGTGAATAAAATAGCATGCTTTATTATTTCGTTTATTACTATGACTTGTAAAATGTATCCTCCCCTTAATTCATATACATCTGTTTTACGCTCTCCCAACTCCATAAGTTTTTTAGACTTGTAATTTTCTAAGATATTTTGAGCCTCTTCGGGTGGAATTTCGTAAAAAGTAATTATTTTACCATTAGCAAAAGTATTAAGTATAAGTTTATAAGATTGTTTTATTTCCACTTCGATTTAAATTTTATAATTCAATTTTATTAATCAAAGAATAAATTAATAGTGATATAATCATCTAAATTCTATATTATGGTTGATCTAAATCTATCAATTGTCTTCCTATAATTCCTAATCTAAATAATCTTAGCAAAGGGCTATATCCTGTTCCTCCAAAAGGACGCCAATCATAATAAACTTCTGTATCATTTTTTATACATGGTTTTCCCACTTTAATGACATAGGGGTCATCTACACTATAGTAAACTTTAGAATGAAGCACGGTAACATTAGCTAATTCTGCTTCATCCAAAATTCTCTGTTCTAATTCTGTTCCATAGGGAGTGATAAACCAAAGAATAGGAGTAATGTATTTAAATTGGGCCATAGGAGAATCTCCTAAACATCTAATGTACTCTGGTATTTGATTACGACTCTGCCCACTTTGATAATAAGTAATTAATTCAGAATTAGTAGTTTTTGCATCTACAAAAACGCCGTATGGAAAATACCTCCACCCTGGTATCAATATAGGGTGAATGCCATCGGGTTCTCTTTCGATACCCATGTCTTGGCAAAATGGCACAGGTTTATCGTGAGGTGTGACACCCGAACTTGCAATAACAGCGTCCTCAAATCTATTTCCTAGTTCAAAGCTAAACCGTCTATTAATTGATTCTACACTTTCAGTAGGATACTTTAATCTTATACTAGTCCATAAAGGGTCTCCCAAAAAGTCTGCTAAAGCATCATAAGTCAACGGCTCCCATTCATCAGAATTCTCTAAAGGATCATCATCGCAATTCTTCGTCCAAAATTCTACTATTCCTCCAAATTTGTAAAGCAATAAATCCTTACCATTTTCATCAGGATTTTCCCACAAATGTATCCATAACACGGCATCTTTCGTACTGCTTAAAAATGCTTGCTCCACACTCTCGTATGTGAAATTTTCACATTCATTCTTTGTTATAAACACTTCCGCTGAAGTGTATGTACCCTCACTTATTGCATCTAGAAATATCTGATTCAAATCTGCATCTAAATCAACAGTTTGTCCATCTAAATTAATAATAAGATTAGCATAATCGTGTATTGTGATTGCCTCGTCACGTTTCTCTAATTTTGAATTGTCAGGTTTTTGTAAAGTTGGGTCTTGACCAGTAATGTCAATTGTTGTAGATTCAAAACCTCTCCCATTGAAAAATTCAAGAACGGCTAAAGGGTCATAAGCATCTAGTACTTTAGTTGAAGCACTCGCTTGACATCCTCTTGCATTAGTAACTGTTACCGAATAAGTCCCAGCTTGATTGACCTCAATAGAAGAAGTTATTTGCATTGTTGGCGACCATTGATAAGTAGAAAATCCTTCACCTGCATTTAATGTTATAGTTTCTTCACCAATTGAGCAAAGAAGACCTCCATTCAACGAAAGTTCTATCTCTGGTTTAACTTCTACTTTACCTTCTGCAACGCAACCATTACTTTTTACAGCAGTTACTTTGTATATTCCCGGATATGCAACCATCAAGAAGCGCCCAGAACCAATTTCATTTTCTTGTTCGTTTTTCCATTTATAAGTCGTATAAGTATCTTCTACTACTGTCAGTGTGATGGGTTGTGAAGAACAAACTGTTGGGTTCGCAGGAGAGATAGTCAACTTTTCAATGTTAACTTTTATTTTATATATATTTCTTTCTACTACTTCCCCACTGTCATCTGTAATATTTAAAACATAATATTTGGTTTTATCTGGTCGTGTTTGTGTTACACTTAAATCTGAGTTACTCAATCCTTCCTTAGGTTCCCAGCTAAAACAGTAATTAGGATTAACGTTCTTTCCAATCTCTGCTTCTTGTCCCTTACATATTTCTATGGTAGTGAAAGTGATATTATTTTCTCCCTCTGTTCCAGCACATATTGTTTCAATTGTACAATCTGAATCATCACAATCCACCAAGCCATCGCCATCATCATCCTGTCCGTTATTGCACACCTCTGTTGGGTTTCGCAAGAGTATCGGGTTATAGTCGTACGCCTTGTCACAGCCATTACATTTTATAAAAACGTTGTATTCGCCTGCTTCCAGATTATTAAAGGTTGCATTGGCTTGGTAGGTAATACCGCCATCTATGCTGTACTCGTAAATTCTGCTATCAGGGGGAGTGACGGTTATACTTCCCTTTACCAGCGTAGGCACAAAAGCCGGTTGCACCGTATCTATCGTAAAACTGGTAACACCACAGTTGAGTGTGTCAAGGCAATCTACTAAGCCATCCAAGTCATTATCCAGATTATCGCCACATATTTCCTGACAAGGTACGCGCCGCAATTGTAGTGGATTGCCAGCATAAGTCAGCGTACAGCCACTGCTCTGGCGTTTCACGGCTATTTGATAATCGCCTTCTACTACATTGGTAAACGTTGGAGCATTCTGCCAAGGAGCACCGTTATCTTTCCGATAGCGATAATCTGCTATTGCGCCATAAGGAATGACCGTAATACTGCCGGTGACATCATTGGGCGGGCAGTCCGGTCGGATAAATTCGACGGCATAAGAAGGAACGCCACAATCCGTATCGGCGCAGTCGGCGAGTCCATCACCATCGTCATCAATGGTATTGTTACATATTTCCGGACAGGTAGGGGAGATAAATACCACTGGGTTGCCAGCATAGAGCACAACACAGCCCGTACTCTGATTTTTAATAGCTATCTGATACGTTCCGGGTAGAAGATTGGCAAATGTAGTGTCTGATTGGAAGGTCAACCCGCCGTCTTTACTATATAAATAGACAGGTCCATTCAGAAACTTTCTGGAAATCGTAATTTTTCCGTTGGCAGCGTTTGCCGGACAAATCGGTGCTACGGTGCGTATTTCGTAAGCACTGCTTGCCACCCCACAGTCAGCATCGTCGCAGTCTATGGCGCCATCTTTATCATTATCATAGCCATCATCACAGATTTCTGTACAAACCGGAGTCGTCAATACGACTGGATTATTTGTAAAAGCGGTTTCACAACCGGTGTTGTTTCGTTTAACTTTTACATTATAATTCCCAGGATTCAAATTATTAAAAGTAGTGCCTGCCTGCCAAGCAGCACCATTATTGATACTATATTGGTAAGAAGCACCTCCTGTGATGGATAAATTGATTGTTATTTTACCAAAAGTATCTGCTGGTGGACAAGCTGGTGCAACAGGCACCACTGCTACAGAGCCTACACTACACGCTACATCCATGCAGTCCGCTTTTCCATTTCCATCGTTGTCAATGCCGTCGTTACAGAGTTCGCTACAACCATATATTTGCACCAGATTGCTACTGTAAGCAGTAAGACAAGTGCCTTTTTTTACCACAACTTTATAGAAGCCTGGATTGAGATTGGAGAAAGTACCACTTGCCTGAAACGTTTCCCCCCCATTGATGCTATAAGAAATCGTATTATCAATGGTTGGCGCGGTCGTTGACCAGTAAGAGGTATTACCCACCGCTACTGCTGTAGTGCCATTCGTTAAGCCAGGAGGAATAGCCGAGGTTTTGTCAGTTGTAGCTCCCCCCGCATTCCACGTAGTTGCATTGGCATTAATAGCTGCTAAAAACACCAAGTTTCCTAAATCTCCTGTTGCAAAGGAAGTGCCACAAAGGGCTATAATTTGATCTCCGCTGCCAGTTAGATTAAAGTTTAGGTTAGAGCCATAAGCAGCGGCATTAGGTACATTGTTATCTTTTTTAACGATTCCTGTAGTAGTGCTTACAAAATAACTGCCAAAAACTTCAACACCCACTATGTCAACTTTTGTTCCTGCTAAGATACCAGCAGTAGGAGCAGTCCATTGAATAATGCCTTCTCCTGACCAAAAGCCGATGGTCGAATTGACCCATCCTTTATCGGTAAAAATAAGCGAAGTACCGCCTGCAATATTGACTAAGGGGACAAAAGAAAATTGAAAAGCTCCAGCACTCTTATCGTAATAAGTAAACTTGATAGCTCCAGCACTTAATGCAGCACAAGTTTTATACACATGTGCTGTATTGATGTTAATGATGCCTTTTGCGTTAGTTTGACAGTTGGTTTGGGTTACTTGTACTTGTATAGGAGTCAAGCTACAAGTCGCGTCTGGGCAATTATCAATGCCTCCCATTCCATCATTATCTACTCCATCATTGCAGATTTCAGGGCAAGATTGTGGGGATAAAACGAGTGGATTGGTGGAATAGTAAGCTGCACATCCGGTGGTGGTAGATTTAACCACGATGGAATAATTGCCCTGCATTAAATTAGAAAAAGTAGCAGAGGATTGAAAGGTCTGTCCACCATTAATACTATATTGATAAGTACCGGATGGCGTAACTGCAATCGTTATAGCTCCATTAGATAAGCCACATACAGTAGGCTTGGTCGTTGCTACGTTGCTGATTGTAATGCCCGATGGTGTTGCCAGCACGACGGGCTGATAACTCACCGGGCAACTTCCATCTGATTTGGATACCACTATGTTATAAGTACCTGCTCTTAGATTAGAAAAGACATTGGTGGTGACGAAAGTCGTACCGCCATTGATACTATATTTCACCCCCGTACCGCCTGTTGCATTGATGGTGATTTGTCCGTTGGCAGTCAGCGTATCACAATTAGTAGGAGCTACCGTATTGACACTATTGATAACAATGGAGCCTGCTCCTGCTACTTGCACGGGGTTATTGGGATAAGCCCTTTCGCAGCTTCCATCACTATTCTTGACAAATACATTATAACTGCCCGGCACTAATCCGGTAATTTTTTTTGAGTTTGCCACTGCCCACCTTGTATTTTGTAATAAAGCGTAGAACCACCAGTCGCATTCACTGTGATTTTACCATTGGCAGCCGAACAGGTCGTAGCAGCCGTAGTCGTTACGCTTGAAATATTGATAGAACTCACCCCATTCACGGTAGCCGTGCGCCGAATGACACACCGCTCATCACCCGATATTGCAATCGCAACTTGGTACGTACCCGGCGTGAGATTAGGAAAAATAGGGTCACCTGACCAAGTCACCCCGTTGTCAATGCTGTACATTAAATCATAAGTGCTGGTCGTATTAATTTGAATCTGACCATTCGGGGTGGAACAGCTATTAGAAGCAGTTGTGGTGACGCTATTGAGGGTTGGAGCGGTCAATTTCGGCACGGTCGCCATCTGGGAAGAAATACATCTTCCATCACTCGTACCTACTTCTATCGTATAATTTCCGCCTGCTAAATTGTTGAAGGTATTACTGGTATTCCATGCACCGCCATTTAATCGGTATCTCAAATCCGTATTGGCTCCGCCCGGTACACCTGTCGTAGCATCTATTATAATTTGACCATCATTAGCGCAGAAGGAAGCTTCTGTTACAGCAACATTATTGATAGTTGGCTCTCCACCTGAATATTTATAATCAAAATAAATTGGATTATTGACAAATGAAGTAACACATCCTGTCACGGTGTTCCTAGCAGTAAGATTATAGATCCCAGGTAAAACATTGTTAAATGTTTGTCCGCTTTGCCATTGACCACTACCAAGTTTAAATTGCCACTCTGAGGGGTCTACTCTACCTGCTGGAGCGCCTAGATTATCTGCAAAAAAATGTATAGTTCCTATACTATAACAATAAGTTGGAGATATGGTGGTTTTCGAATCTATTTTAATAATATAAGGAGTATTATTACTAGGTGAGCTGCAATCAACAGTTTGACCTTTCACAATTACGCAGGATACTACCAATAGCAATGCTACCGCACATGACTTGAACCACGACATTTTCATTCTGTTTTTCGTTTTGCGAAAAAAAATAGCTTATTACACCAATACAAGTACACGCTTGTATTTATGCAAGTACATATAAAGATGCTATTATTACAATAGCATAAATAAAATCAAAAAAATGTAATTGTTCCCTTTACTGACGTTCCGACACGTCAGTATGTTTCCCTATACTACCTTTAAATGGTTAGCGCGAAGTCTGCTAAATTTTAGAAATTCAGTAAGTTTAAAAGAACACTTATTGATGAGTAGACCTATTGAAGTATAAATTTTATAATTATACTGCAATATTAAAACAGATTATATGAAATAACAAGTTTTGGTCGCAGAAAATATAATTATTTTTAGAAAAGTTATAATATGAAGATTTTTAAGACTTTATGAGCCAATTATTTTATCATTGATGTAAAGTAATGTTGTAACATTGATGATTCCACTCCTGTGCTGGTGCTGGACTCTGTCCAGTGCCTCCGCAAAAAAAAGCCCGTCCCGCGATTCAGCGAAACGAGCCACAACCCCGCGAGCGCCATAGCTACGCTGCGGAGGCACTATGAGCAATATTGTAGATACCCCTGCTATTATTCTTTTGGAGCTTGTCCAAAGCTATGCATATCCTTACTCCCTTTCCTTTGGGGAGGGTCGGGGAGGGGCTAAAATCTCCCTATTCTGCTCCATTACCTTATTCACCGCCTTCAATAACTCCGAATTCTGCTGCAACAATCCTTTACTAATTTCCACCAATCCATCCAAACTCCCTTTCCCTAATTCATTTTGCGCATTCTGCCTGGTGATGGCTGCATCCAATTGCTTATCCCAAAACCCGCCAATATTGAGGTTCAGAGCCAGCAGTACCGTTACCCCTACCGTCAATAAAGCCACCCAAGCCCGCGCCCATGTTGGTATGTTTTTCATGAATTCTGGTTCGGTTTGGACACTATTCGCTGCCATTTGTCACTATTTTGATTAAAATATACGCAATATATTGACAATATCATATTTATGCAATATTTTTGTCTTGATTTTCAGATATTTATATTTTTCACAACACAACCCTCTTCGAACTTTCTTCTCGCTTTCCGGCGGGTGTTCCTCCCCTTTGGGGGGAGGTTAGGAGGGGGCTAACAAATTTACAATGGCACGTCAAAAATTTGGCATCAAAGTCATCGGCACATTAGATGACATCAACTTCCAGCGCACAGGCGGCAAAGACATCGTCAAACTAAAAGGCGGTGTAGAGAAAGCCCGTATTATGACCGACGAAAAGTTCGTTCGTACCCGCGAAAACATGAGCGAGTTTGGTCGCGCTGGCAACGAAGCAAAAGGCTTAACGGATGCCCTTGCTCCCCTCATCGCCCAAGCCTACGACCGGTATTACTTCTCCCGCCTCTTGGCAAAGATGAAGCAAAACCTCAACACGGATGTCGTCAACGCACGGGGCGAACGAACGATCCAGTATCTTGGGCTGGGTACTTTGGTCAACTTCGCTTTCAACGAGAAAGCGAAACTTGCCTCTATTCTACGCGCTCCATACGCAACGACAAGTCCAGGAGCCGGACAAATCAGTGTAGACTTTCCACAAGGCATCAATCCAAAATGGGACATTAAAGCACCTGCAAACAGCACGCGGTTCCAAATAGGCTTGGTCATTGCTGGCAAAGTCACAGGCGAAGACCGCTACGAACGAAGCATCATCATGGGACCCATCAGCAATTTAGACACCGTCATCCCTGCGGGTAGCTTCACGCTCACCACTCCCGCCCTTCCCAATGGAAGTTACGAAGTGTTAGTAGGTGCAATGGGTATCTTTTTCGGGCAAGAAGTCAATGGAGGAGATTATGCTTTTCACAATAAAGCATTCAATGCACTCGACATTGTAGCAATCTACGAACCGTAAGCAGTCACGATGTAATTCGACGATACAAACCCTGTCTCAACTTTTCTCCTCTTCCTTCGGTCGCCATCCGCGTGTCGCTGTTAGCTTTAGCGGAGGCGCAAGGCTTACCAAAGGCAATGCGGGGTTGGGAGCAAGACAGGGTTTTCTATTGGAGCATAACTTTTGGATATTAAACTTGAAACTTTGCTCGAAAAACAGGTATCTTTACATCAAAAACTTGACGAATGAGTGCTACCCATTTAAGAAAAGAAATTCATAAATATTTGGACGCTGTTAAAGATGAAACCTTCCTACGGGCGGTTCACTCTATGTTCAACACTTACTTGCAGCATAGCGAGGCAATAGTAGGCTACCGTCCAGATGACCAGCCCATTACACATCAGCAGCTACTTGCTGAATTGGAAGCCAGTGAAGCTCAAATTGAACGAGGCGAGTACCTCACCATTGAAGAACTGATACAAGAAGCTGAACAATGGTAGGAAAACTGTATCGAGTCATTATCTCCCGACTGGCACGCGAGCGTCTCAAAGATATATCAGAATACCTAACCGAGAAAGAATCGGCAGCTACTGCCCGAAAAGTACGCAGCGGCTTACTTAAAGCGGCAAAAGACTTGGAGAAAACGCCTGAAATTCAACCCTTATTATCATTACCTGACACCGAAGATAAAGACCCGCCTTACCGCTATGCCCGAAAATGGTCCTACAAAATCATTTTTAGAATCTTCGAACCCAAAGACGAAGTACGGGTACTCGACTTCTTTCACAGCAAACAAAGCCAAGACAAGCTAAAAGACTTGGAGTAAAAAATGACCCATTTGCAATGCTGCTGCGTCCCGCCGGATGGCAGCGGACTCCGTCCAAATACCAAGTACCAAATACTAAATACCCGATACCTTAATCACCCGCAAGCAGTCAAACTTCCCATTCCGCACCCGCTCATAGTTACTTCCCACCCTTTTCCAATACCAAATGCCAAAAACCACTACCAGCGTCCGCTTTTCATTCGCCATCCCCGCCAAATTGATGGTCAAATTCGGTACATTCGTACTCCCAACCTTGTACCTCGTACTTTCCCAGCACCACCCCTTCCAGCCCGAATAATACTGCCCCATGACCGTATCCTCCGTTGCATCCCAAGCCGCAACACCTGCCACAAACGAAAACCTATCTGCACTCCCCGGCGCCAACAAATCCATCCCCGCATCAAATGCCGACACTTTAACTTTGTGTCTCCCAGTCACTCTATTCAATACTACCTTCACTTCGCTTCCATCCACCGAAGGAAAGTTACCTGTGAGTGGACTATTACTATTAAAATCAAACCCATTCAAAAATGCACTCATCGTCGCCGAATTCAGCTTGCGCTCTCCACGTCCGCCCACTGGATTCGACCGAATACAAGCCAACAACTTCGCTGCCATCTTCCCGCTATTTCCCTCACTCAATAGCCCATACACCAGCTTACCCACTGCCCGACGTATTCCCATCCCGTGCCCCATCGCCGCCTTGAATTCCTGATTGATTTCCCGCGTCCTCACAAACTCTGGAGCCTCCCGCACCCGTTCTGCCTTCATATGCGGTTTTCGCTTTACATAAAACTGCCCATTCCGCTCATAAAACGTCAAATCCCCAATCGTCCCCACCAACATTCCAAAACCAACCTGTTTAGCCATATCTTGAAATTTTTGTCTACACCGCCGAAGGAAAGCCGACGAATACCCCACAAAAGGCGCGACGATTCTTTAGTTTTAATTTTCAAATTTTTAGCCGACGATGCCGACGCGATTTCGTCGAAAAAATACTTTATCGTACTATGGAGCCACTTTAATGTGCCTTGCTCTATGGGCAAGAGAAATAGCCTCCACATTATAATTTTGAGTTGGAAATTTTATGACGTTAAGCCACGTTCAAAATGGGTCGTCCATTTCATCAGTTTCGTTGTATTTTTTATAGTCAGTCACAGGAGAAAAAGTGGTAGGAAGTTCGCTAACCTCATTCGTGTCCAAAACACGATATTGCCAGCCATGCCGCTTTTCGTACTTGGATTCTACTAAGCCATTGCCTTGAGCAATCACAATCAATGCCCAAGCCTGGTGGTCGGTGCAGGCAAAAGTAGCTTTTACTAATTCTTCAAAAAGGCTTTTTGCTACCCAATTTCGATTAGCTATCAATTCAGGAATCCGCGATGGGCGCAAATGTTGCCGTTCTATCAGATTTGGAAATTTTAATTCATGTCTCGCT
>Ga0163145_1000273_pt1 | contig 22963 bp, 15 predicted proteins | sample OliLakLV9_FD_161683 | JGI IMG/M metagenome (GOLD analysis project Ga0163145, IMG submission 161683) | Freshwater microbial mat bacterial communities from Lake Vanda, McMurdo Dry Valleys, Antarctica - Oligotrophic Lake LV.9 | ecosystem: Environmental > Aquatic > Freshwater > Lake > Microbial mats... | reverse complement strand
CCCTACTACTTGCCGGTATGGCGGGCGGGTTTATGAATTTGTTGGTTGTGAAGTCGATATTTTTGGTGAACCCGCCCTACAAGACTTTGGATTATATATGAGCGATGAAGCTGCTAAATTTCGGCTGCGGTTTTCTCCCAAAGTCACAAAACAACTAAAATCACTCCCCATAAAAGTTCAAAAACAATACCGCAAAGCTTTTCAAACAATAGCATCCGCAGGGCCAGAATACAGAAGCTTAAGAACGCACCGATACAGACATAAAAAAGGTGAAGTTTGGGGTTCTGCGGCTTCAATGGCTTTGAGATTTTATTGGGAGTATGCGGGAGAGCAAACAATTTCGATTCAGGAAATTGATTCGCACTAGCAACGATAAATACAGTTGCCTGTAGGGCCGATGCAAAGAGTGTCCACCCCTAGCGCGAGAAAAATTTGGAGGTTTTTGAGAATGAAAAAGCCGCAGATTTTAACAGATAGAGAGCGCAATTTAATTACCATTTACAGTCAATGCCAATTAGGAATGACACCGACCAAGTTTTATGCTAAATGGGGAGTGAGTTATGAGGAAATCGCTTTTATTTGTTCCCGTTCTGATTCTACAGTACGCGGTTGGTTTAAGCGCGGGAAAAACCGTCGAATTCCTACTGCTGTGGATTTGCGTCATTTAGCTTTAATGGACTTTCTGCTAGAGCATTTTGAGGAGATTCCCGACGAACTTTGGAAGCTGCTGTGTTCGCGTTCTGAATGAAGACTCGGCTGTTGAAACCCCGGCTACACAAACGAAGAAGACTCGGCGGTTGAAACCGCGTCTATACAAAGAAGACTCGGCGGTTGAAACCGCGTCTACACAAACAATGTCCGCCTCCGCGGACTGAAGAAAAAAGCAGGATTTAGCGGCATACCACAAGTTAGGGAATTTGTCAATATCAGCGTGACCTGTCTTTGTGAGTGTTGTGTCAATTACTCTATCAGCATGGCTTCTTGGAAGTCGAATTAATGGAAACATCTGCGTTAGTTTAGGCATCCCTAAAGTGAAAGCCGCTGGCAATTTTGCCAGCGGTTTTTATTTTTACTCGTTACCAGAAACAGAGGGAGAGTAATACCAATTTGAAAAAGCAATTGTTGAGGTTATGCAAATTATCTTTCATTTGCATAACCCCCGACGGACACGGCAATGCCGTTTCCCTACAAATGAGATTCTCTAATTTCTATGTAGTTTGTCAGGTGCGTCGCTATGATATTATTAATATTTGTTTTGGAATTTTTGATGGCGACACACCCTACAAATAATTCACAAAAAACATCCAAAAATCTTGTAGGGGCGGGTTCACCAACCATCTATGACACCCACAAACAATCTCATAAACCCGCCCCATTTTCGCCATTATTTACATCAACTATCTCAATTTGTCAGTTTCTAGGTGGTGGAGTACCCAGTCGATGATATCAGAGTAAATATAGTACGGTGCAGTGCTGTCGTACCCCAGACAAGATTTATCGTCCAAACCTAACAATTCAAAAGTTACGCTGCATATTTCACTCATTACCTGCAATATTTCATCCGGGTTGCAAGCTTGTATTGCTTCATTCTTTACTTGTTTGTCTGTCGATTCGCGGTCTAATTCTAACATTTCCCACATAGTTGTTTTTGATATACCCTTAGCAAGATGAATCATTTTATTTCTTTTTTTTACCCAATATTCTAACATCAGCAATGATTCTTTAATATATTCCCAATCTGCACTCTCTTTTTCATGGAACTCCACTAAAGCTGTGACCAATCTAGACTTACCCCAACGGTCTTTTAGCCAATAGTTTGTTTTTTCAAAATCATGGTTTTTAAATTTACTATCTTTGCTTGCATACGGATAGAATACATCCCAAAATTTTGTTTCAAACAAGCTTTTTTGCAACTGCAAATCATAGAAATCGCCGACAAAGTATTTACTGCCACCTAAAATAATAATTAAATAATTTAGCAATTCTTCATAAAATGAAGTCAAGCGCGATAAAAAGTTTGCTACCTGATTTAATTCCCAATAAATGCGACACTGAGCATATAAATTCAGCCAAGGTTCATAATTGTGTTCTAACTCACTCAGCACCGAAATTGCTGGATTTAAAGTAAGAATATTTTTGGTTTTAGCGCGGTCTAAGTTGATAAAAGATAAGCCTAAGTTGAGGGCTGCGTTCGCGGATTCTATAGCAATTTTACTTGCTTCGATATTAGTCTCATCTACTATACCACTGGGCAGTAAATCGAGATTTTTTTGCCAGTCATCCAGAATCAGAATAGCGCCGTCAAAATCCCAGCGTAAGAGTAATTGCCTTACGGTGTCGTACTTTTGACTCCGCAGGTGCCGCCAATACAAAGTTAGTTTGCACTCTGAAGGTTCCCCTTTCAAAATATTCTCTAAGTTTAACTCAGGGTCGATAAAAACTAAATTCTTAAAATTTGAATCAATGGCTTGAATTTGTAAGGCTGTTACCATTGTGCCTGTTCCGCCTTTGATACTTGCCATAACCAAGTCATTTTTAGGTTGAAGTTCAGCGGATAATAGGTTTAGCTTTTCAACATTCGCAATCTCTTTGAGGTGTTTTTCGTAGTCGCTGAGTAGGGGTTCTAATCTGTTAGCGTCTATTGTGCTATCGATAAGTTTCCGTTCAATTTTGAATGGTATATTTTCCAACTCTAGCCATTTCAATAAAATCTCATACATATAAATTGTATCTTTTTCGTGGCCTTCTGGATTTTGAGGTGTCACTTGGTTGGTTACAAATATGTAGCCTTTGGTTGCACCGAGGCCAATAGCTTTTTGAATTACACCCCAGATGCGGGCTGGTTTAATCCGAGGATGCCAGAGTATCTCATTTGCTTGGTACTTTTCCCACACTATTTGAGTTAACTTGCGACTGGTTTGTTTAACGCCTACCGGAAATCCCAACTGAGGGTAAAGGATAGTTTCGATATAGTTACGCTGTGTTTTGTAGTCCCACAGTTTTTGCAGATTTGGCTCCAATTTAGCAATCTTTTCGCCTATGTTGGCTTCGTTAGACAAATAATCAATGGGTAAATAGTAGTTTTCGCCTTCTATGGAAATTTGGATGGTGAGGTCGGAAGTGCCGATGTTTGCGATTAAGATATTCATGGGATTTTAGATTTTGGATTTTAGTGAATAACCGCGTTAAATCCGCAGTTGGGCGGGGAATTAATTCCCTGGCGATTTTTCGGGTGAAGCCACGGCCACAGGATACAACATTGTTGTGTCCCTACAAATAATATTTATTGTACGGTTTGTAGGGAAACGGCACTGCCGTGTCCTGATTACCGCGTGCCGATAAATAATTTAGATGCACCATATGTGTTAGTTTTTGTCTCGCTTTTGGATGCGTTTCAAAATCCAATGCCAGCCGCCCGTACTCAACCAAGTCACAACTCCTGCTGCTACGCCGGATGCTACACTTAATAATAAGATTAACACCGATGGATGAATTGTATCTATTTTCCAGGTAGGTTTCAAGCTGAGCGGCTGTTGGATGTAGTTAGCAATGCTGGAGGCAATAATGCCGCCTGTACCTACGGCTACACCGATAACTTGAATTGTGGTTTCTAGGCGGCGCGTTTGCTGCATAAGGGTGTATTCGTACATATCGCGCACTTCGTCGTTTACTTCTTGATACAACTCTTGTACTTGAAATATTTCATGCCACTGACAGTAACAGCGGTGGTGGTGTTGGCGCTGCATTACTTGAGCGAAATAACCCCGCGCTGTGAATACTAATAATTGGTTCCGAATCTCTTCAAATACTTGTTCGCGCTGGCTGTTGTCCTGCGTATCGCCGTTAGCTAACCAATTTAGGGCTACTTTTGATGATAGCATCATTAGGGTAAAGCGCTGGTGCAGGGCAATTAGAAATAGCAAAAAATATTGGTCGCGCAGGTGAGATGGCAGCGTTTTGCGGAAAAAATCAGTTTGAGGGGCATCGGCTGCTAGGAAGCTGCCCCCCTCTAAGGAGAAAATAAACCACTGACGGCTGGCGTAAGGCAGCCAAGCTGGATTGTTTAATTCTAAGTGTTCTGGGGCTGGATAATTTCCTTGTTTTTCATGGAATAAGTTTTGCAATTTATAAAGTAAAATTTGGGTTTCGTCTACGGGCAAGTTGTCGGCAAATAAGGCTGTAAATGGTAGCATTTGTCCGGGGATAAAGACTTCACTCCACCATTGTTTTGATGTTGGTTCGGGTAATTCTGTGGGAGGTAATGCTGATTTTTTGAGTAAGGCTGTCACTATTTGGCCGAAGTGAGCTTTGTTTTTACCTGCTTGATATTGGGCATTGCCTCCTGCTATTTCTGGAAAAAATGGCTCGAATTGAGGTTGTTTTGTGTCGGGGTTTAAACCGATGCGCCGCTGGGCTTTGATGTGGGTTCCTTGCTGCCCTTCGAGAAAGCGAAAGTAATGCAGAAAGTTGAGCCATTGATTGATATTGTTGGATTCTGGCTGGGTTCTGATTGTTAAAAATCCGACTCCTATTTGAAATAGTGCTAGTTGGACTACTTTGTTGCCTTCTCCTGCTTCGCCAAAGTTAAAGGGGATTTTACCTATGGGGGTAATTAATTCCCACTGTGCTCGGAAACCAAAGATGTCGCGGGCTGCTTCGTTGAGTTTCCACAGGCTGGCTGTGGGGGGGTGATTGTCTGTGGGGTTGAGGTAATTGGCGACGTGGAATAGCAAGTCGTCTTTGGGGAATGATTGGGATTCCCACAGCATTTGGTTTTGTCGCGCTGGGATTTGGGTTTGGGATATGGCGTTTTTGAGGGTTTGAAAGTTTGTGGTTTCAAATAGAAATGGGTAAACGAAATATATGAACGATCCGTTTTGGTCTGCGGTTGCTCCGTTAAAGTTCACTGGTGTTACCTTGTGGGATGGGAGGGAAGGTCGATCGCTCTTGATGGTACATAATAATGGAAACAAGAGGCTTCATCTACAATTTTTGCTGAGCTTAAATTTTAATTTTTATACATAAAACTGCTAAAATAGCCGAAAAGATGTTTTTTCTAGAAATTTAAATATATGTGTTGATAGTTACGATCGCACGAATGGATTGACTCGATCGCACAAAAGTATTGCAGATATTGGTGAACCCTTTCAAGGTCTGACTCGAATATGCTACGCTGGTTGTTCGAGTCAGACGTTGAACCCTACAAGAATGACGATCGAGCTTTGGGCATTGTACAGTTAAGCAAGGGCGATCGGGGTAGGCACTCTTGGTACTACCCCTACAAGTCTGGAATTACAGTCCTGGACGCATTAAGACTCCTCGAAACCGGGTTTTTTAGTGAATCTGGGAGCTCCAACGAAGGATTTTCGTAAAAAACCCGGTTTCTGACTGCGCCTGCGTTCAGGGCTAAATTAGTAACTCGGATTGCCGGTAACAAACGCCCCAGATACCCACTGATCTGTATTTTGCAAGCGGAACCAGCGGTTTTCATTCTTTCCTTCCCGCGCATCCCAGTGAGTTGTACCCACAGTGGTAGCGTCAAAAGTCCGGCTGTTATTGGTACCCAGAGAACCTACAACCGGGAAATTTGTCCCCGGCCCGCTGCGGACGTTGACATTGCCATCGGCGGTGCCGTTAAATAGGGGATTACCGGTGATAAAGGCGGCAGAAACCCACTGATTTGTATTTTGCAAGCGGAACCAGCGATCGTCATTGCGCTGTTCGCGAGCATCCCAAACCGTTGTACTGCGGGAAACCGCGTCAAAATTGCGGCTGCTGTTGGGAGTAAGCGAACCTACGATGGAATTGTTTGTCCCCGCGCCACTGCGGACGTTAAGCTGTCCGTCTACTGTACCTCGGAATAACGTGCCAGTTACAGGATTCTGTGTGATGGGATTTTGTGTGGGATTTCCTGAGAGATATACAAATTTAGCGCTATTGAAAGCATTGGTACCAGGGTTAATAGTACGCGAGTTAAAAGACATTTTGGCAGTACCAAAATTGGCTTCGGAAATCACAAAAGAGCCGTTAGAATTAACTCGTTCTACAAAGCCTACATGACCGACACTACCTGCACCGCCTTGATTTGGGTCCCAGACTATTAAACTGTTAGCTTGTGCTTGACGGCCCCAGGTACCGGCTTGGTCGTCCCAAACACCGGCATTACCTGAAATTTTTCCTCCCAAACCGCTATAGTTTTGAAGCAAGCCTTTTTCTAAGGCTCGACCAAAAGCAAAGTCAGTGCACCAGAGATAGGTGCCGCCAGTGCCGTTACTGGCAACAAATTTATTGCCGGAACGACTGTAACTAGCTGAGTTGAGATTGATCTGAAATTCTGAGGGGGATGATTGTTCGATGAAAATAGTTTTGCCGCCTAGCAGAATAGTTGCTGTATCGTCTTCAGATTTGAGAGCGATAATTTCTGGTTGGCTCAATTCTTTACCTCGAACAACGGCTGCAAATATTTCGCCTTCATCCCCAGCAGCATCGGTAATATTGATTTGGGAGTCTATGAAATGTCCTATTTCTTCTAGGAGGACGGTTGCTACTGATTCGGGATTGTTGGCGTTTTGCTGGATGTACTCTTTTGATAGATAAATCTGGCCGCTTAAACTGTCAAAGGCTCCGTTAGCATTGTTGATTGCAGAACTAGAAACAACCATTACGGGCGGCAGATTTTTGGTGTTGCCGCTGGCTAAGGCTTGTACTAGGGTTTGGGAGGTTGCTAGGTCGATGTTTTCTCCAAAGGCGAGTTTCATTTCTTGGTTAAAATCGGCAGCATTAGCAAAGCTCTTGAGGTAGTTGCTGGCTATTTGTTGAGCCTGTCCCAGGACTGAGCCTGTCAGTATATCGGCGGGTGCATTAGATGGGACGAGGTTGGTAGTGATGGATGTTAAAGAATTTACTGAGGTGGCTGGGGATGGTTCGCCAAGGATAAAGTTGCTGATATCTGGTGTTTGATGGTTGAAATTAAGTTCTGGTACAAAAGTCGCGATATTAGGTAAATTTTGGGTTATTCCGGTAGGATTTGTTTTGGCAAGTGGGTCTAATTTTAGATCTAAAGCAGTAGGGTCAAGGTTGGTAGAGGTTTGCCAGGAGTTGTTGTTGGTTGACAAGTGTGAATTTAACATGATTGTGTGGTTTTGAGAATTGATAATTGGTTGTACATCGCTGTTGTTATTGATATATTAATTCTCTGTTCCAGGACTGAAGTATGGAGTTGGTGCGAATGACAATTGGTGCGAATGACGAGTTGAGGTGACACATTTGGCTCTGATTTTGCAAGCCTGTTGGTGCGAATGACAATTTTTGGGGTTTTGTGTTTTTGTCTTGGATGGACGCTTCAATCTGAACATCCTGGAATGGGTACGATCTGTAGGTAAAATGGCAATATGATGTCTTTAGGCTTCTTCGGAAGTCGAATTAATGGAAACAATGACCAATAGACCGTTACAGCCTGTCATGTCGTAACTTTAGGCTTCTTCGGAAGTCGAATTAATGGAGACAAGAAATCCCTAGATATTAAAAAACATCTAGGGATTTTATTCGGTCGCTAAATTTGGTCGGACTGTCGGGCTTACCCACAATTTTTGGCATACAATAGTTCTGGCATTTACCCAACAGCCCGCCGGGGAATCAATTCCCCGTCTCATAGCAAAACTCGGTTGAAAACCGACTGCCAATTCTGAATTAAATCGTGGCTAATTCTAGTCCTATAACTTTCGGATTCGCACACAAACTCTCAGATTTATTCGCCATAAACCCCCACAATTCCAACGCCAATATTTTTAATTTTCTCCACCAATTCCGGCGGCTTAACTACCTTGACACTGCCGCCAAACCCAATAATCCACTGTTCGAGATTAACATCATTTAGCGACCACTTCGGCAACACAACTCGAAACCGATGCGGAAACTTGGCATCTCCCGTTGGCTGCAACGAAAATAAGGATTTAGATGTTTTGAACTTTTGATAACCGACGGGAGGCGACATTTTCATTACAGGAAATCGCTTGGTTCCCTCAGCAACAAAGCGAAATTTATTGTCAGTAAACCAAAGTTCCACAGTGATTACAGCGCCCGATCGCACTTTTTTATCCTGACTGAGAAACTGCTGCTGCAAACTAACGTTGTCACCGAGAAATATCCCCGCACTTGCTGCTAAAAGTTGGTTCATTTTTTGTAAAGACAGTTCTTGAGTTGCGCGATCGCGCTTTCTCCCTTGAGGTTGACGTAAAGCCAACCTATCCAACCTTTCAAACCGCAACAAACCCTGATCTTTTTTACTTTCACACTCAAACCCCAAATACCAAGCAAAGTTATAAAAAACTATTTGCAGGGGCCATGCTAAAAAAAAGTCATCTGTATCACCAGAAAATCGGCCGCCCCCGGAAATGCGACCTAATTCTAGAAGCTTTCCACTAATAATAGCTGTTTCTAATTCGTCTAATTTATTTGACAGTACCCGATCGGGAAGGCTGTCATTATCGATGATGCAGCGATTGGCTATCGCCCTTACAGGGTAGGAGTCAGGCGAATTCAGCTTGCTGAGTTTCATCCGTTCTTTAAATATTTCAAAAACGGCTACATCTTCGGAATTTTCTAAACTTTTAGCTTGAGATTGCAGGATTCCGAATACTTGATTGAGTTCGCGTTGCGATAAAATAGCCGTTCCTGCAAAGTAGCCGTGTCGCAGGGGAAATTCCGGCAAAATTTGATAAGGCTTGAGAACATTTTCAATGTCTTTCTGTAAAGTATCCAAGAATTCACCGATCAGAATCTGGTTTTCTTTGAGGCCATCGATTAATGCTTGTTGGCTACGATTTTCGGAATTTGGTAAAAAGGGATGTTGCAAGATGAATCGAATAATTTTCAGCAGCCGATTGAATATTTCTAAATCCGAATAAGCGTGAGCAATCAGGTGCGAATCTTCAATTAGCGTTACTTCCATATCGTTGTCAATTCCCCCCAGCCGGGGCGGACAGGGGGACACCGCCCCTACAATGTGGGTAGCAGTAATATTTGTGCGATCGTCCGGGGAAATACTATTATCTCCGATGCTGACTAATTTATTTTGTTGCAGCCATTGCAAATCCCTGGAAATTGGATTATAATCGGCATAGATATTGCCTTTTTGGTGGTGCATTATAGCACAAATTTCCTCAATAGAATTGGTAAAAGGAGTAGCGGCAAAAGAAGCATCAGCAGAAAGTGGCATTTTCCCCAAAATAGATGCTAACAATTTTGGGTCATTGATATGTAAAAATCCGATGCCGGGATAGCGGATAATCAGTGCTATCAAATGCAGCAGGCGATCGAAATCTTGCAGTCTAGAGTATTGGTGGAGGGTAATTCCATCGTGTTTGGTGCGGTTGCTGCGGTTGGTGAGAGTGCGATCTAAATTTTGAATTTTGTTCTGAATTGCTGTCATGTCAAACTCACCGTCATTTGCGGGAAGATTGTTGACGGCTGCAAATCCTTCAGCGGGAAGTGGCGGGAAGTTTTTTAGGGATTTGAACATACTGACGATAACTTCTTCGGGTACAGTGCGATCGCGCTGTAGATTGCGCTGCTGGCAGATTTCTAAGGGAGTTTTGAGGTGCCAAGCCATCCACAACGTAGGATTATCGGGCTTTCCATCCCCATTGGGGCTGAAGGATAAGTCAGAGTTTAACTGCATGAGGAGTGACATCCGCCACGCGCGTTTGGCGTTGGTAGCGTCGTAAATGACAGGTTGCTTAAGGGCGATCGCGCTTTGAATTTGCTGCAATACTTGAAGTGATATCTCGTTCCAATCTCCCTGAATGCTAGCGTCACCGTAGAGTTGCCGGCGAATTTCGTCGGTGGAAACAATCTGATAGTTTGCGAGGGGTGCTAATTGTGCGGCAAAGGTAGATTTGCCGCTGCCGGGAGGGCCGATGAGAAGGTGGCAAATTAGAGGTGAGTGCATAAGAAGGAAGTTCGGCAACGGATTTTGTAACAAATGTAACGGATAGAAGGAAGAAGAAAGAGTTGTCAGGAGTCAGAAGTCAGGAGTCAGGAGTCAAGAGTGCGATCGTCCCAACTTGGGAACCTTATTGCAATCCTTCCTTTAACAATTTATCGATCGCCCAATCTTTTACTTCACTATAAATGTAATGAGGGGTTGCATTGCCGACAAACTTATGCAGGTATTCATGTCTGACAATTCCCAAATCGCTGGTGAGAATTTTTGCCATGTGTTCAATAATGCGATCGGGAGGACAAATGCCTGGATTTTCTGCTTGGACATTGAGATACAATGATTTCATTCGTTTTTTTGACATTCCTGTACCGTGGTGAATCAATTCATTTCGGCGATCGCACCAGTAGTCGAAACTTTCTAAAACCAATAGAATTTTAGACCAAGCTTGAAGTTCTGAAGCGTTGTTGCGATACCGTAGTTTTTCACCTATAAAACTGCGCTTATCAAAGCGACCTCTTTTGTTGGGAAAACTTCGCTCTACTTTTATATTTTTAGCAATTTGTTCTAAAACTCCTTCACAAAAAGAACTCATTCGGGACAAAAAGTTAGCTATTTGGTCGAGGTCGTAGTAAATGCAACACTGCGAGTAGAGATTTAACAGGGAGTCATAATTTAAGACTTTCTCAACCAACTTGTTCGATAACTTAGAAGTTAAATTAGGATTATTTCGTAAGAAATCATGAGCAGTTTGAATGTCTAAATTAAAACAATAATCCCCAATTTCTAGAGTTTTGGCAATCCGAGACAGCAATTCATCGCTAGCCGACAATTGAGAGTCCTTGATATATAGCTTTAAAAATTTCAAGGTTTCCCGCCAGCGATCTAGAATAGAAATAGCGCCTCGAAAATCCCAGCGAGATTCTAGGATAACTTTAACATCTTGATATTTTTGACTCCGCATATACCGCCAGTAGGAGGTAAAATCGCATTCTGATGCTTTGCCCTTGAGAATTTTTTTTCTCGAAAGCTGAGGATTGATAAACAGTTGCTTGGTGACAGATGAGGCGATCGCCTGCATTGTTAAAGCTAACTGCATTTGAGGAGTCCCGCCTTTGATACCTATTAAAAGAGTTTGTTCGCTGCGAATGTGCTTGAAAAAAAACTGATAGTAATAGTTTAGCAATTCGTCGCGTTCGACTGCTGGGATATGTTTAGGAATGACTTTACATATCAATTTCATGTCTGGCATTTCCTGCTTAAACCACTTTTCAAGAATGCTAAATAGATGGATGGAATCTGAAGGATATCCCAGAAAGTTGAATTTTTCTTGACCCGATTTAGGATCTAAGATAAACTCAGGCTGGTCAGTAACAAAAATGTAAGCTTGTTTGACTTGAAAATTAGGGTCTTGCGTCGCAGTTTTCAAGACACCCCAAATTCTACCGGGACGAATGCGATCGTGCCATATTCCGGTTTCGTCTTTTTCGTAGACTTCTAAAAGTTTTTGAGTTAGTTCTCGAAATGAGAATGATTGTTGACCCTTTTGATTTTCCCTGACAGTCACTCCCAATTCTGGACAAAGTTCGCTGATGATGTAACTTTGCCGCAACTCTCTTTCCCAGACAGTTTTTTCATCGTCGGTTAATTCAGATTCGTCTAGGTTTGGTTCGTTGCGATCGAATCCTACGGGAATGTAGTAGTCGTCAATTTTTATAGTTAAGTCAGATGTACCGATGTTGGCGATGAGAATTGCAGTCATAGCAGTTTCCACTAAAATTATTAGACTTGTATGAATCAAGTTTAAAAGATTAAAGGCTGTTGCCTTAAACCCTTCTTACGGATTAGATAGAGGCCAAATTTGGAAGTAGCCAAAACGCGATTTTTTCTCTAACTCTTTAACAAATTTTTCTCGCTTGCCACTTGTTACACCAAAAACAGTCACAACGTGAAAATAATTTTCTTGAGTATCTTTGATTTCACGAATCCAAACAGGAGAAGGTTTCCCAGGATTTATTCCTCCGCAAAGCTGCCGATCGTATTCTCCATTATCTTTTAATGGAGTGCTGTGCAATATCGATAAAGCATGACCTTTCCCTTGTTCTCCACTGCCTTTACCTTGACAAACAACAATCCGACAATTTAGATCCACTGCTTCAGCCCAATCTTGCTGGGTTGCTACTAACTTAAGATTGGATGGGTCGATTCTAATTCTACTAAAGTGTTTTAAGGCAGTATAAAACTCTTCCAAACGTTGTTGAAATAATCGGTGAAAATTGGTCAAATCATTTGGTAGTTGCCAAAAAATATCATTTTCTGAACATGAAATGAACGTGGAACCTCGCCAAGGTGGATTACTTCCGCTTCTTTTATAGCAAGGTCTTCTCGCACCTTGTCCAACCCCTCCTAAGTGAAACATCAACCAAGTCAACGTTCTGAGCAAATTACCTAAGTTTCTGCGTTTGTGTTCGATGCGTTCTTGACGTTCGTCTAAAGTTAGGTTCTCTAGTTGAGAAAATTGACTCAAAATAGATAACTGATGAGAAGATGACCTGATAATTAATGTCCCTGATAAACTACCAGCAGATCGCTGAGTAATTTCATTGTCAACGTTTCCAGCAATTACCTCCAAACGGAATAATCCAGTAGTAGGGTTAGGTTCAATTCCTCCAAAAATTTCTAGTTCTAAGTCTCGTACAGACTTACTTTTCAATACTCCCAAAGCTAAGGCACGAAACCAGTATCTTAGCATTGAACGAAATGCGATCGCCCGTACTTCAGATTCAGCTATACCCGGAGGCTTGTATTTGGTATCATTTTGATTTCTTTCCCATCCATTAAACCTCTGTCTTCCGTGAATTAACTGCCCTTCCAGCTCAAATGGGATGCTTAAAATAGGTTTTAATTTAGTTATTTTTCTGCCAGCTTCTCCAGTTGCTTTCAACGTACCGTAACCGCTATTTACTCTCGCTCCAATTCCTTGACTTAATCCATTAATCAGCCAAATCTTTACTTGCTGCAAAGTGTCATCCGAACACCCCAAACACCGCCTCAAGCCGATGACAAAAGTAGGTTCTTTCAAAGAAATACAAATGTTAGGATTAGTATTATATTCAGGTGGTGCTTTATCTTCCCATTTCCATATGGAATTAGCCATGTCGGGCATCAGCCCGCCTTGCTTGCGTTCTCCTGGTAATGGGTAAGCATCTAAAAAGATGACTTGACCCATACTCGATTCAGGATTAATATCGCCAAAAATCTCTTTAAGTTTACTCTCTGTCATTGTGGCATCTTTGACTGCCATTGCCCTAGCTATTCCTTTGAGAGTGCTGCTAGGAATATAGGGCATCCCCAAAGCATCAAAAGCTGGCAATAACATTGATTCTGGCCCTTTCGTTCCGCCAACTCGAATTCGCCAAGGACACTCAGCTTGAAACCAGTCTTCAGCTAATTTTTTTGTTCTCTCTGTGAGACGGGTTAAGGTACTAGAAAAGTCATTGTCTTCAAACAGCTTAAACAGTTCTAAAATTGTACCGCTGTTGATTGTACCACTATCGGGAATACTATCAACCAACTTCACTCGCATCCAACGTAAATATTCAACAAAGCTGGCAGAATTAGACGGTTCGATATTAGAATTATTGGGATGATTAAGCCAAGGAGAGGGTTTAGACATACATTCTTCAATTTGATTAGTTAGTAACCGTTGGTGGATTTTGGTTGATCTGAGTTTTCGGATAAATAGCTTCTGCCCAGAAAGCAAATTCGCGAGCTACTTGCAAGGCTAATCCAGTGCAGCTTAAATACTCAGAAGCATCTTTTTCAGTTAGATAATTTAACCCCTGTCTGTCTAGGAATGGATTTTGTAGATCGTCGGGAAATGCAACTTCACCTAAAGTTTTAAAGAAGCATTTAACCACGTCTTTTTTGCTGCTTTGACTTAGGGCGAACTCTTCAGCTTTCATGCGAAGTAATCCCCACGTTGCTACATAAGTGTAAAGCTCGACAGCTTGGCTTTTCTGTTCTTTGCGATCGCTTTCGTTAGGTGTTGCGTTTTTTAAATTATTCAGGTTTTTGTAAACCTTACTAGAAATGGTACGCGGATCGTAAGTTAACATTTTAGTTCCTCCTAATTGCTCCAAAGTTCTACAAAACCTCTACCAAGACTTTCTTGTCCTCCTAATTGCCAAACTGCGTCTTTTTTCTGCAAGATGGATTTTAGAGTGGCACTAGCATCACTTGCTTGACCATTAGTTGCCTCTGTACTTCCCCAAGGAAAAAACATCACTGTTTCCGGTGGAATTGCTTCTTCATAACGGAACCCCCCATCAACATTTTTTTTATCATCTAACTTCACTTTCACCTGTCGCCATAAACTCGACTGGATTAACACTTGACAATCTTGGTCTGACAATACTAACACCTGAGAGATAGTATTAGTTTCCTGACTGCCAGGAGGAAGATATTGTCGCCATTGGTTTTTTTCATTCCATTTTTTAAGGTCAGTGGCTTTAAAAATAGCATCTTTAAGATAAAGATTTTTGCTATTAGCTTTGCTAAAGCTTCCCACTTCTGGCATTGGGAGTTTATTGTTAGTTAAACGCATCCACCGACGCAACAGAAAAGGTGAAGATACCCACACAACTCCATGACTGAGGCTGGGAACGGGAAACCAAAGCAAGGCAGCGTCACCCACCCATAAAGCACCTTGAATTAGGTTTGTTACTGCTGTTGAAGTAGTGGCTGATGTTGTCTGATTCTCTGTTGATGCTTGAGTTTGAGTAGAGTTTGTGGTAGCTGACGTAACGTCCTCAATAGTATTTCCCCATAATTTCGTGCGATCGCTCTTAGGAGTAGCTGCCCGTAATCGTCCTCGAATACTACTAGAAGGTAAATAGGGCAGATCGGTATGAGATTCCCTTGCAATACCGACAAGATTTCCCTCTTGACTTGTGCCGCCAGTATGCAGTGGCGAAAGCAAATACAAATAAGCAAGGTTAGTCATTTTTTAGTCCCCCACAATAACATTCCGTAATTCAACATTCTGAAAGTTTCCAACCATCGATCGCCCGTAGGTGGTAGAAGTAAAGATTCACTGGGAGGTGATTCTTTAAACGCATAAACCGTCCCCGGCGGCACAAATGCCCGTTGTGGCAACAAGGCAAATTCTAATTCTGCTTCCTGTTGTGAATTAGGAGTGCGCCTCTTGATACTCGATACGCCACCCCACAGCAACGGGCGACTGGTAGCGCATCCAGCAAGGCGATCGCGCCACTCGTGAGGATAAGCACCATAAACAGGAGCATCAGCTTCGGCACGAGCGAGTCCCGGTGTCAGCAAATAAGCGGTAGAAGTTTCGGTTTTCGGAGTTAAAAATTCCTTCAAAGCCTCCCAATCTGGCCAATGCCCATTTTTTAATTGGAATAAATCTTTTAATGGCGATACTAAGGCTCGATGTCCTTCACCTCCCAAACGTACTACTTGAGTTTCTGCTATTTCCTTGCTAATACCCGCTACCAATTTCCAGCCCGGTTTTAAACGAATCGCCACTTCCGTAAAATAACCATCACTATCCTTCACTTGTCTAACTCCTGTTTCCATGTGAATGTGCGGTAATACCTGCACTGACCAAGGATCGCTGCAAAAATCATCGGGTGATGTAGAATTTTCTCCCAGAAGATACTGACATAATGCTTGTGCTTTCATCCAAGGTTGGGGACTGCCACAAATAAATTCTGGCAATTGATTTTGCATTGCTAAAGCCCGTGCCACAATTTGAGAAATCCAAGGCTTTTGTCTCTTGCTATAGTTCCCCTCTGGCAACCGAGGTGGGACCATTGGCGGTAATTCTCGATTATCAAAAGAGATATGTCTCCAGTCCGAATCTTCCCGATCTTGTTGAGCGGGAACGATCCGTACCAGCTTATCCCAATCTTCCACACGATCTTTGCTGTATTCGGGATTGCTCCTGTCCCCAACTAAACGAATACAGCACAAATCTTTAGGAGTTGGTAGCCAAAGCTGATTTTTATTGTCCATCAGAAACGGGCCAGTAAAAGTCAGATCGCGTCGCTTATCTTTTTCTTCGTTGCCATAGAAACTTTCAATTGATCGCAAAGCCTGAAAAACCGTAATAGGCATTGGTGGAAATTGTCCTTTTGCCCAAGCACCTTCACCAGGACTAAAGGGTTTAGCTTCCCGAAACAACAGCACATCTAAAGGCTCGATCGCATACCAGAACATTTCCATTATCTCACCTGTCCCATGAATTTTGCTGTGCCATCTTATCAAGCCAAAATGCACTAAATCGCAACAATTTTGCTAAATCTTGAATGCTGCAACCTACGGGTTGAGGTTCTTCTGGTTTTTGTTTCCGCAGTTGTTGCCAATTCATATCAACGCGATAGGCCCAATCTTCCCAATTATTCAGCCAATCACGCAGAGCATCTTGCACAGGTTGAGGAAGCGGTTCGTCTCGTGAGTTTATAATAACCTTAGCAGCTTTAGTCAAAAGGCGATCGCTTTCAGTTAGAACAGCATGAGTCGGTAACTCTTCAGCAAGACGGTAAAGCACAGGTGCTAAATTATTAGGATCTTCCGAAGAAACAAACTCCCACCACTGAGATAGCAGATGACCTTTCATCGTCGCTTCTAAAACATTTCCACCCCCGTAAATTACCCGAAAACAAAGCCCGTCTTTAGGTTCAATTTTTTTATTCTGACTTATTGTTGCCCCTTGCATCTCCTTAGCACGATCTTCCTCAGCACTCCAGAGAGATTCCAGTACCGTTGGTAAGGGAACGCTTTTGTGAGCAATGACAATTCCCGCGCTCATTGTTGCCCCTTCTCCCATTGTAAATAGGGGACGATTTAGCAACCCGCACAACTTACCGGCTTTTGCTTCAGGTTGCCAATAGCCACCATTCGCAAGAAAACGGATGTTGGGATCTTCTTCTGTATAAGGATCTTCACCTCCACACCAAGCAGCCCGCAATGATAGGAGATATTCTGGTAAATCTGCTAATGGTAAAACAGCTAATACATCATCACCACCACTATAAACAACCTTGCCACAAAATCGTTGTTCAGTGAGATAGGGTACGAGGCGATTAGAAAAGTCCAACAAGGCGCGATTGAGTCCGACGTGAGTTGCAGGGCCCATGCGCTTGCGCGTTTCCAGCAGTTCGTTAAATTTCTCCGCGGGTTGACTGTTTAAAACATCAAGGTTTAGATACTCCTGATAAGGCTTGAGTTTAGAGCCATTAACGTACTTACCCATGCCATCACCATCAGCTACAACAATTGCCCACCAATCCGCCGGTGAACTATCGCCAAAACCGCATTCTTTATGTGCCTCTGTCACTAAATTGCGTAACAAGGTTAGTCTAGAGCTATCTTGAGGCTCTCTTGATGAATTTTGTAACTTTTCATTCAGCCCCATATCATCTATCAACCACTTGCTGGAAAACATTACCCCGTTATATCCACGCAAATTGTCAAATCTTGCTTTGATTGCTTTATCGGCATTAGCTACTTGAAAACAGCGGCGAGTTTTGGAATAAAAAGCTTTGCGATGTTCATTCGTCAAATTGCCATTTCGAGTCTCTTCCTTAATTCTTGACCATAGATAATCCCAATACCTCTTGAGGATCTCAGGATGTTGTTTAGCAAACCTTGCTGCTGCAATTGAACTCAGGTTAGGGAAGCGGATTAGTGTTTCATAGTCAAGCTGTGTTTGGTCGAGGTTATTTGCATCTTCTACATCAGAACCCAGCTCTGGAACCTGAAACGGATCAATCCCTAAAGATTCAGCAACTCCTCCATCTTGCCAAGCCATTCGTTTTGTCAATTCCAAAGCATTCAGTTTTTCCGAACCATTAAATAAACCGGGATAAACTAACGCCATTAACTGCCAAAATAACTGCATGGAACCAGAACTAACTCCTGCTCCTTCTCTTAAGTCTCTTACTACACTTTCCCCTCGTGGTTGATACGTACCATACCGCAATTGAGGGTGAACGGCGCTAAATTGTCCCGATATGGTAGAACGCTCTCCAGGTGCAGCAGGAATTCGCCAATTGCGAGTATTTTTTACAGCTTGAATGGCTTGTCCCAATCTGCTTTGAGAGTTTGCCCACCAAGTTCCTATGTTGAGTTTTGTATAGGCAAAATCTTCTGCTTCTGTTGGTGTAGGCTGGTCGTTACGGGAAGGAGCAATAGTTTCCTGATCCTGTATCCAAATCCGATCGCGATCGCCAGATCGAACGTTTTCTTGACCTGTAATTGAGAACGTTCTCTCAGGATGACCTAGGGGAACTGCTGTCCAGTATGGTTCCCAAGTACGATCGATTTGCGCGTCCCAAAGTTTACGCCACTCCCAGCTACTTTCTTTTTTCCACTGTTCAAGTTCGTGGCGGTTTGGATTGTCTGGACTGTCCAATATTCCTTCAGATCTGGCAAGTTCGGCTAACAAATCCTCAATTTTATCCTGCTTGCTTTCGTCATTTAAATAATCAATGACTGACTCGCGAATCTCTGATCGCACCTTAAGAGCAATTTTTTGCCATTGTTTATTTAAATGCTTTCCCAGCTTTGATCCTAGTTTCTGGGCTGCTACTTTTCCCGGTACAATTGCTGTAATCACGTTCGGAAAACCAGCGGTACTCAAACTGGTAGATTTTCTATCTTGAAATCGACTCGCTGGATTTGAGCCATCTTGTTGAAAATGAGCAAAGTCTGTTTGAAAATTAGGATATTGCTTAGCGATGAGCGCATCGATAATTTCCTGACTCCATAAAGAAGGCGTAATCACCGCATCCGGCCCATAAACACGAGCAATGTACCAGCAAAGTCTCGCACTCAAATAATGCAGCAAATAAGAACCAGCCCAAAAATCAAGGAATTTGCGCGACGATTTGATAAATTCTTGTACGGGTGAGAAGGTAAACAGTAACAAATAAGGATGTTTATCTGCGTCTTCCTCTGCATAATCTTGAGGAATTGCACCTGCGATCGCAGAAACGGTACTGTTATAACTATGTAACGGACAATCTGGGATCAGGCGATCGGCAGGGTAAAGCAAAGCATCTGACTGCTGTGCCGCCAAATATTCTGGATAAAAGCGCCATAACCACCAAAACGCTTTTCTAGCATCATTGCCAGCTACTGTGTTGAGCCGATCGATAATTGCGTCGCTTAACGGTGGTAAATTCTCGACAGTGCGATGTTGACCGCTGATTAAGTGTCGAACTGAAACAGGATCGGCCGTATTGAAAGTTGTTCGGGATAGGTTTTCAAAGTTTACGCGATCGGAAGCTTTGCTAATTTCCTCTGCCATACATCTTATCTCCTCCAATTCTGATAGGTTAGATCCACAGTTGGATAAGCAAGGTATTCTGTCGCTATAAGGGCTTGTATTTGTTAATAATCCCGATCGAACGAGTAATGTATAAAGTTTGCGTTGATATAAGGTCATCCTTGTTTCTCCACAAGTTGATTTTTACTTTCTGTGTATCTATCAGGGGCTTCAAGAAACTTTTACGCATTCTGCCAATATTTGTCACAAATCTTTACTAGAACTGGCGCAAAACTGTTTTTACAGGCGCGCCTAGACCTGTTAAAGTCCTGTGGAGCCACTGGATTGCTGTTTGTCACCTTTCAAAATTCACGCGATCTGAAGAATGGGCGATCGCACATGACAAAGACAATAGATCCAATATATGCTCTAATTGCTCCTGAAAACACTGTAACTTTCAGCATATAGACCAACACGTTTCTGGATTTTATGAGTCGTGCAGCAAGGCATAAAGCTTGCGATGGTAGTAGTTCATTTATTGCAAATTCAACCAATACAGTTAAAGTAACACCTGTAAATTATACCTGAGTCTGTTGTCGTGCGAATGACGAAATATCTAGTCTGACAGGTAAATACAGTAGAACTGCGATCGCCCGAACAACAGGATCGACACGGAGGCATCGCGCGATCGACTGTGACAGCAGAACGTTCAAAAACTCTTAGAATTTACCTACAGCCTTGATATATGGTGTTCGGGATTAATTTGCAGTTGTCGTGCACCCTATTTCTATCAACACCACATACTTCAAATGGCGAAATATGTCAATAGCAAATATTCAATAAAAATCCCTACATATTTTTGACAGCAATTTTCAGGTGAATAGACCAAGCGTGATTTAACCACCCAATAGCATCCTCTTCACGATCCGGATGCTACCACATCCGTTATGGCTTGCTCGATATCGCTTCACGAGGAATCCTAGCGTGCGATCGCAAAAATTGCTTCAACTTAGACCAACATAATTCGATAGAAGAAAGGTAGCAGTGATAATGGGAGCAAAAACACCTGTTTAACTTCTACGGCTTCGAGTGCTGTCTGTACTTGCGCGAAATTATGTACCTTGAGGTTATCCATGACAACTATCACCCCGCGCACAATTGAGGTGTGAGAACTTCGGTGACATAAATTCATAGCCTTATAAGCTTGGGTTAGCGCTCTCAAACGAATTTGATATCACGACTTTATGGAAGATACAGGCATCTTTTATAGATCAGGTTATTGTTATTCCAAGCGTATTGATTCATAACCTAAACTGATGCAATTTAAAATCTATTAAACGGTTTGCCGGTTGATAATTTCGACTATACAATGATTTTTCAATCCCCATCAACACTTCTCGGATGCAAAATAAGCCGTGCTTTTAGTTGCCGGAGCGCAGACAAACCAGAACATATTGCCGGAGCCATCAACTTGGCTCTCCTGATGTATCGGTGATAACCTAACCTGATTAATCATTAAGCCGTTGTCCTGTAAGGCTTTTAGTCCAATATGAATAAGGAAGCTATCTGTTACCCCCCCTCTTTTTTACCAAAAGTCCAGGAGAGCTGGTTTGTCAAGAAATTAGAACTCTGTTACGAACTCAAATGTTGCGGCATCAAGGAAATCTCGTACCGCTGGTTTGTCAAGAAATTAGAACTCTGTTACGAACCCTCACCATCGTTGCCTCCAGAGACGAGAATAGAACACAATCAGCATCAACCCGAGTGCTGTGCACTCTCTTCCATTGACTAAACTATGATTGACAGCACGAGTTCAGAAAATCTGGCTGATGTTAGCGATACCCCAGACAAACCCATTACAGAACCTCGTCTGTATCAGAATAGACCTATCGCCCCTGTCGCCACACCCCCTCCTGTGGTATCCAGCCTCCACGCACAGCTGAGAACAGACTTGTGGCAGCAATACCCTTCAGGTGTTGGCTACTACAAACACCAAGCCAAGAGCAACCCCAGCAACATCATTGAGCATTACATCACTACCCCCGGCGACATCACGCTGCTGCCTTTAAACGAGGCTGTACAAATTATTGACAAGTTTGGGCTGACGGCTGCCAAGTTGCACCTGATTTTTGCCGCTCACGTAATGAGACAAGAAGAGCCGTGGAAAAGCTTATTCACTCTCGAAAGCAGTGACTTAATCAAGGAAATGGGCTGGGACAAACGCACAGACTTGCCCAGGTCTCAAAAACTGAATGAAGTAGCTAAAACTGCGTTTGCTCCCTTGTTGCCTAGCCATCAAAGCCACATGGGTTGAAGGCAAGCATAAAAAAGGTGGAATTAGAGTCAGCGTTGACATCTCGCGAATGTGGAATGTTCAAATTGAGTTAACAGGTCAGCAAAATCTGGAGGGCAAAATAGACCAGCCTGATGAAGTCTACATCACAGTCCAACCGGGGCTTTGGACTCATGCCTTCTTGAACAAAGCAGGTTGCTTCGCCAAGGAAGCCTTGTATCAGTTTGGTTATTTAGCTCAGGACATTCTCAAGATCGACGCCTACCATGATGAACTGGCTTTGCGCTTAGCACTTCATTTGACAATGGAAAGCCGATTCTCGCGCGAGTGGCACTTACAAAGTGGAGACCCTTCTGAAAGCGCTCCTACCCCAAACGGTAATTGATGTAGCCCGGTTCGACCGTAGAAAAACTTACACGCTGATGAGTAGCTGGAATCGCTCACTGGAGGTACTGTTGAAACTCAAGCGAGGGTTTCAGATCGAGTTTGACCAAGAGACCTACCCTGAATGGCTCAGACCAGGTAGCAAGTCTCGAAAAAAACCAGGATACTTTGACACGCTGTTATCCGCCAAAATTACCATCCATCCGCCAGCACCTATCCCCGAACTGCTGGCAAGCAAAGCTGATATCAAACAGCTTGGGCCCTACCTGAAGGAAGCTCCAAAACCTAAACGGACAAGCAATGAGATAAGAGAAGCAAGAGCAGCAAAAGGTTGGAGTCAAGCACAATTGGCCGGTTGGTTAGGGGTGTCCCAACGTTATGTATCCATGTTGGAACATGGGGAGCGAATCCCTGCACCAGAACTGGAATCCCAAATCTGGCACCTGTTAAGCATCTCAGAATAGGCTTCATCCAACCTGCTCTCATCAAAGTGGCGCTACAGACCAACCGTTTCCCGGCTGGTTTTTTTTTCCGAAAATGATAGTCGTACTGTTCTGAAAGTTGTTCTAAAAAAATACATACTTAAAATCGCTCTCAAATTCATACTCCATATAAGTTTGACCGTTAGAACAAAACCTCTAGAATGCCGCGACAAAACCTCTAGAATGCCGCGACAAAACCTCTAGAATGCCGCGACACTTGATTTTTGAAACCTTCACTACGTATAGTCTTCAGCTTTTAGAACAACTCTTATTAGTCTGATAAGACTAATCCGCCACCAAATCCCGTGTCAGCGGGTCTGGCAGGATTAAAAAATAGTTGCTCACCCTTTCTCATTCTTCAGCGGGGCGATCGATCTAAACACTGCCGGAGTTAACACAACTTGTGGCTGTTGCGGAAGTGGGAGTTAACTCGGGCGGATTGCGATCGATCGCCCTGCTGAAGAAGGAGTTAGCACAACTGCGTCGCTACGAAAAAGCGATCGCAAAAGTACAAGATAAAACGGCTTCGCTGAAGGCAAAGTTTTGCCGACAGTTCAATCGAACTGCGC
>Ga0163145_1000271_pt1 | contig 23153 bp, 34 predicted proteins | sample OliLakLV9_FD_161683 | JGI IMG/M metagenome (GOLD analysis project Ga0163145, IMG submission 161683) | Freshwater microbial mat bacterial communities from Lake Vanda, McMurdo Dry Valleys, Antarctica - Oligotrophic Lake LV.9 | ecosystem: Environmental > Aquatic > Freshwater > Lake > Microbial mats... | reverse complement strand
AGCGGGCGCACGCACGCGTGCCGGCGCGCGGTGGGGCGGATCCTGTCGACGCTGCTGCCCGTCGAGCGCGGAGTGGTGCAACTCGTGGTGGTGCAGGGGCGGACGATCGAAAGCGCGCTGGAGCTGCCGATGCTGAGGGAAATGGTGATGTGCCGCGCGAACAAAGCGCTCACCTACGCAGCGTCTGCGCTGCTGGCGGCGGCGCTTGAGCGTATCGCAATCTGCTATGGAATGTAGATTGACCGAACGCGCGCTCGACTGTACATATTTCACCACGATGTGAGTCGTATGCGGCGGCGAGGGCAACCTCTCCGCCGCTTTGCGTTGTGGGGTCTCGATGCCGTTTGCGCCGCCGTCGCACCGCAGTCGCGCCCCCTCTCACCAGACACAGGCGGCCGATAAGGCGCGCGGCACCGCCCGGCAGCGCGGCTACGACACGAAGTGGGAGAAGGCGCGACGCGCCTTCCTCGCCTTGCATCCGCTCTGCGCCGCCCACGCCCGCCACGATCGCGTCGAGCCTGCGACCTGCGTCGATCACATCGTGCCGCACCGCGGCGATCGGAAACTCTTCTGGGACCGGAAGAACTGGCAGTCGCTGTGCACGCCGTGCCACAGCGCCAAGACGGGACGCGGCGCATGATCAAAAGCCTGTTCGGCGGCATCCACGTGCGCCTGGATGCAGCGACACTCACGGACGCGTTGCGCCCGCTTTTCAAACACCTGGAGAAAAATCTCATGCAAAAGTTAAACGAACTGCGCGCCGAGATCGCGGCGAACACGTCGGCGACGCAATCGGTCGTCACGTTGGTGAACACCCTGGCGGACCGGCTCGACGCCGTGGCGAACGACCCTGTCGAGATCGCGGCGATCACCGCCGAGCTGCGCGCCAACAACGCAGAGATCGCGGCCGCCGTCACCGAAAACACCCCGGCCGCAGAGCCGCCGCCGCAGTAACCCCGTCGAGCTGCGCAGTGAGGCGCCGCGCGACGCTGATGAAGGTTTCGCGCGTAATCCGCGCGACGACAGTGGTTACGGCGGGTTCGACCGCGACAGCTGAAAGTGACGATGAAGTGACGCAAGTGACGATGACCGATCTCCCCCGCCCTGTTCAGAGCCGCCGGAACACGCGGAAAGCGACGACGGCGCGTGTCGCGCGACGCGCATCGTCACTTGCGTCACTTTATCGTCACTCGGCGCGGCCCTTGCGCCCCACGGCCCGGCGGCACGAAAGTGACGCAAGTGACGATGTTTCGCCGTTCTCCCCCATGCAGGCGCGCATGCGCACGCGCATATGCGCGTAGTTCCTGCGTCACTTGAGTCACTAGAGAGAGAGAGGGTAAACAATCTACATTCCATAGCAATCTGCTATGGAATGTAGATTGACCGAACCCGGGCTCGACTGTACATATTTCACCACGATGTGATTCTTGTGCGGCGGCGAGGGCAACCTCTCCGCCGCTTTGCGTTGTGGGGTGTCGATGCCGGGCGGTGCCGCGCGCCTTATCGGCCGCCTGTGTCTGGTGAGAGGGGGCGCGACTGCGGCGACCGGAAACTCTTCTGGGCCCGCAAGAACTGGCAGTCGCTGTGCACGCCGTGCCACAGCGCCAAGACGGGACGCGGCGCAGTAACCCCGCGCGCCACAGCGCCACACCGGGGGGGGTGGGTCAGACCTAAGGCCCGCTCGTTTCGGACCGGCGTGGGAAAGAAAAAAAGTGGGGCGCGAAATTTCGCTAAAGTTTTTTGAGGTGCAGTGTGGGGAGGCAGCGGAAGCCGGCTGAGGAGCAGATGCTCAAGGGCAATCCTTCGCGGCGCCCGGTGGTCGTTGCGCCGACGGAAACGCTTGCGCCGGATGTCGCCAAGGCGCCGAAACACCTTTCTGCGGCTGGCCGGAATATCTGGGACCGGCTCGCGCCGGACCTGGTGCGTGCGAAGATCCTGCGCGTCACGGACCGTGAACTGTTCGCGCTGCTCGTGGACGCGCTCGAGGACTTCTACAGCGCGACGAAGTTGTTGAAGAAGCAGGGCCTCTCCTACGTGTCGTCGAGTCCGCACACGCCGGAAATGCGCCGCCTCAACCCGCTCTATCTCATCAAGGACCGTTCACGGCGCGAGGCGATCCGGCTCATGAACATGTGCGGGATGTCGCCGGTATCGCGCACGGCCGTCTTTGCGCACCTGGCGCGGGAAGCCGGCGGCCAGGTGCACGACGCCCTGCCCGCGAACGCCGCACCGCCTGAAGAGGCGGGCCTGTACGGCCAGCGGCACTGAGTGTCGGTCACCTTGACCGGAGAGACCGGAGCCGCGGCCGGCGGCGCGACGCGCGGCGCGAGCGGGTCGGGACGGAAGGGGGACGCGGCGGGCGATTCTGTGACGGGCGCCTTCGCCTCCGCGCGCCCGTCGCGCAGCTTGTCCTCCACGCGCCGGCGCTGCTGGTCGCGGGTCGCCGCGACTGACGGCGTGTCGGAGAGCCCAAGCCTGCGTGCCTTGCCGATCACCGCGTTGCGCGTGACGCCGCCGAGGATCTTGGCGATGTCGGCGCTGGAACGGCCCTCCTTCCACAGCGCGGCGAGGCGCTCTTCACGTTCGGCGGTCCAGATCACGGGCGCTCTCCCGGTTCGGCGCCGCCGGACCGGCGGGGCATGGTGACCTTCAGTGTGGTGAGCACCTCGGTCGCGCGGGCCAGCCGCCCGGTCGTGATGTCGGCCCCGTCGCGCAGTCGCGAGATCTGGTCGCCGGCCTTGAACACCAAGGTGGACAGGCGCGCCTCCGACCGCCCGGTGGAGGCCGAGACCTCCTCAACCAGCGCGAGAAAAGCGACGACCGCTGAGGACGCAGGGACGAACTCGGTTGTGCTCACCCGGATTTAGGTGCGCTGTTTTTAGCGCATCGTCAACAAGGGAGACGCGCTAAAAATGGCGCTGACGCTTACCCGGCCGTTTCCGGCATCGCTGAGCGCAATGAACAAGATCTCGCCCAGCCGCCTGCAAGCGCGCCTCGACGCCCTCAGCCTCACCGCGCGCGCCGTGTCGATGGCCGTGGCGCGCCAGCCGAACCTCGTGCGTATGATCCTCAACGGAACACAGCGCGACACGGCCACGCAGAAGGCGCACCGGCTCGCCGTCGCGCTGGAGTGTTCGCTGGAGTATCTCTACGAAATTGAGGACGAGGTAGGCTCACCGCCCGAAAGCGTGAAATTGCTGCAGCCGGTGACAAAGGGCCGCGCCCGCACACCAAAAGCGTTCACCGTCGTGAAGCCGCCACGCCCGCCCGTCGATCGCGGCGAACGGATCGACGTGCCGGAGTACGACGTGCGCCTCTCCGCCGGCGACGGTGCGTTGATCACCGAGGAGAACGTGCGCCGCTTCTGGGGCCTGCCGCTCGCATTCCTCGAATCGATGGGCCTCGACGCCGCGCACATAGCCTTCGTGGAGATCGCCGGCGATTCGATGGCGCCGACACTGTTGCCGGGCGACCTGGTGCTGCTTGATCTCCGCTCGCGCAACCCGAGCCTGCCCGCGATCTACGCGGTGTGGGACTCGAACGCCACGGTGTGCAAACGTCTGCAGGCCGTGCCGATGTCAGACCCGCCGACCGTGCGGCTGATCTCGGACAACGAGCGCTACGGCGCGTACGAGGTGCCGGCGGAGTGGGTGAACGTCATCGGCCGCGTCGCGTGGTTCTCGCGACGGATCTAGGGAGGGCGCAAGGTGGGGCGTTCAGTGCAGGAGGCGTTCGAGACGATCGCCGTGGGGATGAGCCAGCACGACGCGGTGCTCGCGCTGGCGGATCTGAAAATGGCGGGCGTGATCCAAAGCGCCGGCAGCGAGACGATTTCCTGGGCCGCGCGCGACGGCGTCGTGATCCTCACGCTCGCAGACGGCGTGGTGAAGGACAAGAGCTTCGTGCACACCGGCGCGCAGACGACGGGTCTCGACGGTGCGACCGGGTGCTGGAGTTCGTTGCTCGGCGCCCTCGTGGCGCTCGGCCTCTACTTCGTCTGGAAGGGTGGCGCGTGAGCACTGCGCTAGCGTTCGCCGCCGCTGTGGCACTGCAGGGCGCGCCCGTCGTCGTCGACGGCGACACCTTCGACGTGGGCGCAAAGCGCTACCGCGTGGAGAACGTCGACGCGCCGGAGCTGAGCGCCACGTGCCCGGCGGCGCGGGCGCTGGCGCGTCTCGCGACCGCGGAGCTTGCGCGGCTGCTGCGGAGCGGCGTCGTCACCGTCGAGGTCGTCTGCGTGCAGCCCGCGACGACACGCTACCGCGAGCGCCTGCGCGCGAAGGTCTACGTCGACGCCGTCGACGTCGTCGGGCCGATGATCGCCGCCGGCGTCGCGCGGCCCGGCGGGCAGCGCCCAGCGTGGTGCTCGAACGGCTGAACGTCAGCCGCGGTGCGGACTGCGCGTGATCACGACCTTCTGGTCCGGCCGCGAGCACGTGATCAGCACCGAACCGTCGCTCGTGTTGAAGCGCACCATTCTCACGGCGGTCGTCTCGACGATGTTGATCGGAGCGACTCCGATCACTTGCGCGGTGCGACGGATGAGTTCGAGGCAGGCCTCGAACTGCAGCGGTCGCGAGACTGATTCGACCTTGCCCTTGGGTTGTGCGGCGGCGCCCGGCGCGAGCGCGAAGGCGACGGCGGCCAGCAAGGCAGTGACTGCGTTTTTCATGAAACGTCCTCCCGCGCGCACCCTCACGGCGCGGCGCGCGACGGTCAAGTCTCACTGCGCGCTGTTTTTAGCGCACCTAATTGACGCGCTAAAAAAAGCGCATTAGCGTCGGTCTCCTCAACCAGGGAGGTCCGCTTGAACCCCACCACCACCCGTCGCACGGACGACTTGGCCGGCGCCGCCTGCGCCTGGAGCCAGGGCGAGCCCTGGCTCGGCGTCTGCCGCGCCGCCACGCCCACGTCGATCCCGCACACCCCTCGTTTGACGGCGCGGTCAATGTACGCCGCACCGGCAAGCACGCCGCCGGCCGCACGCTCGACGGCGTCACCCACGACGCGAGGCCGCTGTGATCGACGAGGTGGTCAGGAGACTACGCGCACGCGGCGACTCGCTGAGCAGCGAAGCGGCGGCGTTGATCGAATCGCTTCAGCCAAAATCTTCGATTCCGGTCACGCCGCATTCGCGCGCACAGTCGTGGCTGTTCGATGAGCGCTACAGGATCGCGAAGCGCAAGGGCTGGCGCGCCGGCGAGCCGCTCGCGCCTTACATGGACGCCCGCACGCGCTGGCGCCTGCAGCGTCGCGCGGGAAAGCTCGAGCTGTGGCTGACGCTGTTTCCCTACCGCTGCACACGGGAGAGCCAGCCTTGCGCGTGAGCATCCGAAGAGACGACCCCGGCTACACCGGAGACCGCCGCTGGCTGGTGACGCTCGACGGTGTCGAGGTCAAATACTGTGTGACAGCCGACGACGTCGAGGGGTTCGTGCTGGTCCACGAAAGGGGATTGCTCCGTTGGGAGCTGAGCCTTGTGAGGAAGGAGGGCCGGGTAAAAATCCGTCCCGTGCCTGAGTCGTGACGCTCGACCCCGCTACGCGCGCGCAAGTGGACGCGCTCTTCGCCGGGGCGTTGCGGATCTCGCACGCCAGGCTCGCGCGCTTCCTCGTGGTGAAGCCGGCGACGCTCGCCGCCGAGGGCGACCGCCGCGTGCTCGCCTTCCAGACGACGCCCACGGGCCGGCGGCTCTACACGCGCGAGGCCGTCCTTGCCTACCTCGCCCGCGCAGACGAACCGCCGCCGCCGGCCGTCGCGACGGGACGCCCGCCGCCGCCGCCCAAGCGCCGCCGCCGACAGGTGAACGACGCCAGCGTCATCGACTTCCAGCAGAAGCTTGCGGCTCGACGCGCGCCGCAACCTTGACAGGCCGGCCTTGACTCCGGCCGCCGCCCGCGCGACGGCGCCCCCGAAGACGTGAGGGGACAGCGATGAGCGTCTACGTGCGCGGCCGCGTGTGGTGGTGCGAGTTCCAGGTTGCAGGCGACCGCCGCCGCCAGTCCACCGAGGTGCCGGCCGACCGGCCGCGCCGCGAAGCGCAGAAGGCCGAGCGCGCGATCCGCGCCGCCGTGGAGGCGCAGGCCAGGCGCCGCGCCGCCCGCGCCTACACGCTCTCGGAGGCGTGCGCGCTGTGGCTCGCCGAACGCGGCGCGCTGCTGGGGGAAGACCGAACGCAGCAGGAGACGATGCTCCTGCGCCTGTGCACGCTGTTCGACGGCGACCCGCCCGTGGCGTCGATCGACGGCGCCGCCGTCGCCGGCGCGCTCGGCCGCCGGCGCGTCATGACCTACGGCAGGAAGGCGCCGAAGCGGGTGAGCGAATCCGCCGTGGTGCGCGACACGATCGCGCCGCTGCGCCGCGTGCTGAACTACGTCGCCGACGTGCATCAGGCCGAGATCCAGCGCATCAGCTGGGGCAAGCTCACCACCGGCCAGCCGAAGGGGCGCGGGCGCACGCTGCGCGTGGACCAGGAAGAGGCGTTCTGGAACGCGATCCGGCCGGACTACCGCGACTTCGTCGAGTTCGCGATCCTCGCGACGCAGCGCCGGTCTCAGCTGCTGGCCACGTGGGATGCCTGGAACGCCGCCGCCGCGACGCTGCGCGTGCAGCGGCTGAAGAAGAAGCCGGGCGCCGCGATCGAGCACCGCGAGGTGCACATGGGTCCGCGCGCCGCCGCCCTCATTGAGGCGCAGCGCGGCCGCCACCCAACGTTCATCTGGACTTATGAGGTGCAGGGCTGGGCCGTCGACCCCCACACCGGATTGAAAATCCGCGTGTCGACAGGCGCGCGTCGGCCGATCACGAAGGAGGGGCTGAAGCAGATCTGGCGGCGCAAGGCGCGCGTCGCGGCCGCGCCCGGCTTCCGGGTGCACGACCTCCGCCACCACGGCGCAACGGCGCTCGTGCGCGAGACGGGCAGCCTTGAGCTCGCGCGCGATCGCCTCGACCACTCATCGATCACCGTGACGTCGCAGTTCTACGCCCACGTGCTCGACGACGACGCCCGCCACGCCGCCGGCGCGATCGAGAGCGCGATCGCGCGCCCGCGCGTCACCAAGGATTCGGAAGGGGATTCGCAAAGTCCCCACAAAAGTCCCCACAAGCCCGCGTCGAGAAAGCGCCAGTCAGCCTGAAACCCTTGGGAGCCATGGTGCCGCTTAGGTGACTCGAACACCTGACCCCATCATTACGAATGATGTGCTCTACCAGCTGAGCTAAAGCGGCGCTCCCGCAGGGCGGGCCCGGCGGGAAGACGGGGGTTCTAGCGGGGGTCGGCGTGGGCTGCAAGGCGCTGGCGCCTACTCCGCCGCTTCTTCCCGATAGTCCCCGTCATTGGCCGTCCAGGCCATGGGATCGTTGGCCGACGCGCCGCGCAGCGCCGGCGGCAGGGCTAGAACCGAGCCTGCGCCGACGTCGCGGCCGCCGCGTTCCATGCGCGGATGGATGAGCTGGCCGGCGTCGCCGAACATATAGACGAGCCGCGCCCAGTCCTGGTCGTCATAGAGGAACGCCGGGCCTTCGGGATCGAGGTCCGTCCAGTCGGCTTCGCGGGGCGCCACGGACGCCTGCGCCATCCAGCGGCGTGCGCCCTCATCGTCGCCGCGGCCTTTGCAGGCGCCGGCGAACAGATTGCAGATCCGCGACGAAGGGTTCTCACGGTACGCCTGCTCGAGATTGTCCCATGCGCCCTGCCAGTTGAGCTGCTGCATGGCGATCTCGGCGGCGATGATGCGGCTTTCGCGGTGATCGGGCTTCAGTTCGACGAGGCCCATCATGCGGCGTTGGCGATCGACGGCGGGTTCGTCGGACTTGATGTCGCGATAGGCATGCGCGATGGCGGGGTGCGGCGCGGTTTCCCACGCTTCTTCAAGCACCGCCTGCGCTTTCCACGCCTTGCCGTCGAGCACGAGCAGGCGTGCGGCGATGGCGGCGGCCGGCGCGAAGCCCGGCGCGAGACGCACGGCGCGCTGCGCCATTTCCGACGCCTTTTCCGGATGACGCTCGCGTTCATTCTTGTGCGCGGCGGCGGAGAGCAGAACGGCGCGGCGGCGCGTGGCGGCTTTGAGGTCGATGAGCTTGCGGCGTTCGCCTTCGTCGAGCGTCTCGATGGCGCCTTCCCAGATGCCCGCCTGCACCTGCAGTTCGAACAGCGTCGTGAAGGGCCAGGTCGCCGACTTCGACAAGCGCAGCGCCGCTTCGGCGTGGGACATGGCGGTGATGCGGTCGCCGCGCTTTAAGGCTGCTTGCAACAGGCCCTTGCGACCAAGGATTTCCGTATCCTCGTTCTGCAGCATGCCCGAATAGGCGCGCTCGGCGGCGGGAACGTCGCCGGCGACTTCGGCGGCGCGCGCTTCGAGCAGCTTCGTGAGGCGCGGTTCCTCGACCAGTTCGGCGGCTTTTTCTGCATGCTTGCGCGCTTCGTCAAATTCGCCCGCTTCGGCGGCGATCAGCCCCAGCGCGAGCGCTTCCTGACCCTTCTTGCGCTTGGTGATCTGGTTGGCGCGACCGAGGCGCCCCGGCGCATCGACGAGCACCATCAGGAAGCGCAGTACTGGCAGCAACACCGCGAAGAACAGCGTCACCGCGATGACCGCGAAGAGCGCGCTCGTCTTGATGGTGGTGCCGAACCATTCGATCTCCACGCGCCCCGGCGACGTCGCCGCCTGGAACGTGAAGAGCGCGGCGAGCACCGCGACGACGAGAAGGGCTGCGACGCGGATCATGTGGTGCGGCCTCGCGAAAGGTCCTGACGGATCGCAGCGAGGCGCGCGTCGATCTCGAGCCGCGCGCGCGCGCGCTGCACCCATGGACCGGCGACCTGCGCCGCAGATCCGGTCAGGCGGGAGAGTTCAGCGACCGCGCCGGCGACATCGTCGCTCGATAGTCGTCCGCTGGCTCGTTCGACCATGCCGACGGGGGTGTCGCCTTCACCGGTGCGCTGCACGGTGACGAATTGCGCAAGGAAGGCCTGCACCTGTCCCCAGAAGCCGGCGCCGGAGGCGCTGACGCGGGCGGCGCGGACGATGTCGTCCTCCATGGAGGAGAATTGCTCTTTCAGCTCCTGCCGTGACGGCGCGCCGGCGCGGGCGAGGGGCGCGAGCGCCACGATGTTCGGATTGCCGGGAAGGATCGTCTCGAGCGTGGCGTAGGCCTGCTCGAATGGACCGGAGGCGCGCGCGGCTTCCGAAGCGGCGGCCACGGCGAAGGCGGCGCGTGCGGCGATTGCCGCTGATTCAGACTGCGCGCGGATGGTGTCCGTATCGGCCTGCAGGCGCTGCACCTGCGCCGACATCGCTGCGAGATCGGCGCCTCCGATGCGGGTCTGCAGCGATGCGATGGAGTCCTGCAGCGCCATCATGCGCCCAGTCAGTGAAGGGTCGTCGGGATCGACGGCCGCCGTTTCCACAGCGGTGAACCGGGCCTCGATCTCCTTCAGCCGAGCTTCAAGCGCACGCACGTCGTTGAGAGGAATTTGCGGCACGGCGTCGGCAGGCGCGTCGCTCGTCTTGTCGAACATGGACGAATTGGATGCCGTCGCGCCCATGCCTGCGCCTGCGAAAGCGGCGACAACCGACAGTGTGATCGCGGTGCCGAGATTTACCCCGCCTTCTGATGATGCTGACTCGCGCCGGCGCGCACGTTCCGCTGCCGTCGGCTCCCATTCCGCATCGATCGGCTGATCGCTCGCGCTCATCGTCGCCCCTAGGTGTGTCCGCGTCCGCCGAATCTGACTGATTCGACGCTGACACCACTACAGGTGTTCGCGTCGGGGGAAGCTTAATTTTCCACGAGGAGTCGCAGCAGCGCATCTTCGCGCGGCGCTTGCGCCACAACGACATCGCGCCAATTCAGTCCGCGCGCGATTTCCGCGACTGCGGGGCTCAGGCACAACGCCGCAATTCGTTGCAGGGACGAATCTTTTTCAACCGCGTCACGGAAGGCCGCGCAGCCGCGCGCGCTGTGAAACAACACGACGTCGACGGATTCGCGTAGGGCTTCATGCACGCGTTGCGGCATATGGCCGACAACCGCCGCGCGGTAGAAGACCCGACACACCGCCGTGAAACCTTCGCGCTGCAACGCGCCGACGAGATCGCCCGCGAGATCGGCGCCCGCGACATGCATCAGCGCGCCGCCGTCCGGTCGTAGCGTTTGCGCAACGAACGACGCGAGCGCACGCACGTCGCCGCCCGCAATGCGAACATTTCCAAAACCGTTTGCGGTTGCAGCCTCGCCCGTGGCGTCTCCGACACAGAAGGCCGGCAGCGTGCGCTCACGCGATTCGCGCGCGAACGCCGTGACTCCGTTGGCGCTGGTGAAGAGCAGGGCCTGGAAACCGTCCGTATTTGCGTCCGTCGCGACCGGCTTGATGATCAACATGGGCGCCACGATCACGGTGTGTCCCAACGCCTGTAGCCGCGCCGCCGTCTCCGAGGCGCCGGGTTCGGCGCGGGTGACGAGCACGCAGGCCATCGCGGTCAGTCGTGCACGATCTTGTCGCCGGCTTCCGCGCGGATCGAACGGCCGAGCCGGTCGCCCAGCGTGATCGCCGCGCCGAGCATGTCCGCCGACCGCACGATCTTCTCCGTCCGCCGCCAGCATTGCCGACCGTCAGGCGTCAGCGCCTCGCCGATAAAGAAGAGGCCGTCGTCGTCGAGCCGGGCGTGCGCTGCAATCGGCGTGCGGCAAGAGCCGTCAAGCGCGGCGAGAAACGCGCGCTCGGCGGCGGTCTCGATGGCGCCGGTCGTGTCTTCGAGCGCTTCAAGGATGCTCCGCATCTCCGCGTCCTCGGTGCGCGTGGTGATACAGAGCGCGCCCTGTCCGGCGGCCGGGGGCATGGCGATAGGGTCGAGCAGGCTCGCCACGCGATTATCGAGCCCCAGTCGCTGCAGCCCGGCGAGCGCGAGGAACGTCGCATCGAATTCGCCCTCCTCGATCTTGCGAAGACGTGTTTCCACATTTCCACGCAGCGTTTTCACGACGAGGTCGGGTCGCGCGTGCAGCAGTTGCGCCTGTCGCCGCAGGCTTGCAGTGCCCACGACTGCGCCGGCGGGAAGGTCGTCGATGGTCCTCGCCTTCACGCTGATGAAGGCGTCGCGCACGTCCGCGCGCTCCGGCACACAAGCGAGCGCGATGCCGGCGGGCAGACGCGTCGGCAGATCCTTCATCGAATGCACTGCCAGGTCGATGCGCTGGTCCAGCAACGCCTCGTCCAGTTCCTTCGTAAACAGCCCTTTGCCGCCCGCTTCGATGAGGCGGCGGTCGGTGATCTTGTCGCCCGTCGTGACGGTCGGGAAAATCGGGACGCGGTGATCCTGGTCGGCCGGCTCGATCTTGAGCGCCTCGGCGATCCGCGCCTGCACGCGACGCGCCTGGGTCATCGATAGGGGGGAGGCGCGGGCGCCAATGCGGAAATTGCGTGTCATGGCTTGGCGCGAACCTGAATCCACCCCAGCTATCGGTCGCACATGACCCCGACGCAAGTCCGCACACCGCCCCTGACCGTTCTCGGCATCGAGACAAGCTGCGACGAAACAGCCGCCGCCGTGGTGCGTCTGGCGGACGGCCGCGCGGAGGTCCTCTCGGATGTCGTGTGGACGCAGTTCGACGAACACGCGCCGTTCGGCGGCGTGGTGCCGGAAATCGCGGCGCGGTCTCACGTGGAAAAGCTCGATGCCGCGATTGCCGAGGCCATGGCGCGCGCGGGACTCGGCTTCGAGGCGCTCGACGGGGTGGCGGCGACGGCCGGCCCCGGCCTCATCGGTGGCGTGATGGTCGGGCTCATGACCGGCAAGGCGATCGCGCTGGCGCGGGGTCTGCCATTGCTGGCGATCAATCACCTTGAGGGGCACGCGCTCTCGCCCCGGCTCGCGGCGCCGATGCCGTTTCCCTACCTTTTGTTGCTGGCGTCCGGCGGACATTGCCAGTTCCTTGCGGTGGAAGGGCTCGGCCAGTATCGGCGGCTTGGCTCGACTGTGGACGACGCGGCTGGCGAGGCGTTCGACAAGGCGGCCAAGGTGCTCGGCCTTGGTTTTCCGGGTGGTCCGGCGGTGGAGCGGGCGGCGCAGGACGGTGATCCGCGCCGGTTTGCGCTGCCTCGATCGTTCCTGGGGCAGCCGGGCTGCGACATGTCCTTCGCCGGGTTGAAGACGGCGGTCATGCGCGCCGCGCAGGCCATGCCGGAGGCCACTACTCAGGACAGGGCGGATCTCGCGGCGAGCTTTCAGGCCGCCGTGGTGGAGGTGGTCGCCGACCGCGCGGCCAACGCCATGGCCATGGCGGGCTACGCGGCGGCGCGGCTCGTGGTGGCCGGCGGCGTGGCGGCAAACCTGCCGTTGCGGACCCGGCTGGAGGCGTTGGCGGCGGAGCAAGGGGCTGAATTTCACGCGCCGCCGCTGCGCTACTGCACCGACAACGCCGCGATGATCGCGCTCGCGGGCGCTGAACGTCTCGCAGCTGGTTTAGTGGATGGGCTCGATGTGCAGGCTCGACCGCGCTGGCCCCTGGACGCCGCAGCGGCGGCGGCGCGCCCGGTCCACGTGCCCGGCAGGAAGGGCGCCAAGGCCTAGAATCGGAAGAGACGGACGGCGATCCCTCGCCATCCGCCTCTTCAATGTGATGCCTGGCATCACGATCCCTGGTCGTGCGTCGCGGGGCCTATCAGGCCATCACGATCGCGGCCATTTGCAGGAACGGCGTAGCCGCAGCCGCAAAGACCACGGCGGCGACAACGATCGCCACAGCGCGCAGGGTCTTCGGGTTCATTTCCTGGCTCATGGTAAAGCCTCCTCTGTTTGCTGCATGTGCGAACGTCTGCAGCGAGAAGACATATGACGCTTCGTCACGATTCCTGAAACCGACGACTTTCTGGGTCAGATATGCAAATGCGCATGCATCCAAAGTCGAATGTGTGCAAATTTACACTTGTGGGGCGGATATGGCCTGAAATGGCACGCTTCGCACCCGCAGCAATCAGCTTCAACCGAGGAGCGTGCGGACGATCTCGATGGCCGGCAGGACGACGAAGCTGCTGGCCGCGATGAAGATCAGCAGGTTTCCGAACTGGTGGAAATGGGCGGCGGCTTGGCGGGCGGTCATGGGAAGTCTCCGAATTTCAATTGGGGTTTTGCAATCACGCAATCACGGCGGCGGCGGCCTGCCAGAGGGGCAGCATGGCCGCGGCGACGGCCATGAAGCCGAACAGCAAGGCGCTCAGCCGCAGCGTCGCGGGAAGGTAGGCTTGGTTGTTGGGGCGGTCGTTCATGGCGTCATCTCCGGTCCGGCGCGTTGGCCGTGACAGGTATATGCCACGAAGCTATTCGATGATCAATGAATAAATTCGATTTCGTTCAATTTTTTTCGGACACCCTAGGTCGAGCGGACTTTCCGGCGCCCATGGAGCTTTCCGGGCGGGCATAGATGCCGTTCAAAACGAGGCCGAGGACGCCCGAGAGCTCTCGCTCAAGCTTGGCGAGGGTGAGCTGGGAGAATTGATGCGGAAAGCTGAACTTGACCGTCGCGGACTGCAGCATCTCGGCGATGAATTCGAAATCGCCCTCGATGAAGAGGCCCTGGCCGGCGCCTTCTTCAAGCAGGGCCGACAGGAAGACGCGCTCCGACGCCAGCATCTCGTTGGCGAAAATGGGTCGCTCGCGGCTCAGAACCTCCGCCACCTCAAGGATTTTGGCGTTCTCCGCAACGAGATTGTAGTTGTCGCGCATCTTGCGCGTGAAGATCTCCCGCAACCGCTCGTCGGGTGACAGGTCCTTGCGGCGGGCGATGGCGGCGCAATCGAGCTGCTGCTCAGCATAGTGCCGGCGGGCCATGGCTTCAGCTATGTCGATCTTCGCTTCAAAGAAGCGATAGATGTTGCCGGGCGACATCCCGCAATCGGCCGCGATCTCGGCCATGGTGGTCTTCCCGTACCCGTAATGCTTGATACGGGTCATCGCGGCGTGGAGGATGCGCTCGCGGGTCTCTGCTTTCTCGTCCATAAACTCAACCTTACCCTTTGTGCATTGAACGATCAATGAAGAGTTCAGCGGATTCAAACGCTCTGCAACGTATCGGGGTCCTGGGCGGGGGCGCCTGGGGCACGGCGCTGGCCAATATCGCCGCCGGCGCGGGGCGGGAGGTCACTCTGTGGGCCTTCGAACCGGACGTGGTCGCCGCCGTCAACGAGAACCGGGAAAACCCGCTTTATCTACCTGGTCACCGGCTGGACGGGGGGATCAGGGCGGTCACGGACATGCGTGATCTCGCCGCGCTGGACGCCATTCTTGCGGTGACGCCCGCGCAGCACCTGCGCCCGGCTCTAAGGCGCCTTGCCGCCGACCTGCCAGAGGGTGCGCCCGTTGTGCTGTGCGCCAAGGGGATCGAGCAGGGGTCGCTGGCGCTAATGACGGAAGTGCTGGCGGCGGAGGCTCCGCAAGCCCGGGCAGCGGTGCTTTCGGGACCCGGCTTCGCCAAGGACGTCGTGAAGGGGCTGCCGACCGCCACCACGATCGCCTGTCCGGACGAAGCGCTGGGCGCGGCCCTCGTTGCGGCGCTCGGACGGCCCACCTTCAGGCCCTATCTTACAGATGACCTCGTCGGCGCCGAAATCGGCGGGGCGGTGAAAAACGTGATCGCCATCGCCTGCGGTATCGCGGAGGGACGCAAACTTGGCGACGGCGCCCGGGCGGCGCTGATCACGCGCGGGTTTGCGGAGCTGTGCCGCCTGGGGCTTGCGCTCGGCGCACGGCAGGAAACACTTTCCGGCCTCTGCGGTCTGGGCGACCTCGTGCTGACGTGTTCGAGCCTGACGTCACGCAACATGTCTCTTGGCGCGGCGCTCGGTGAAGGTCGCAAGGCGGCTGACGTGCTCGGCGAGAGACGGTCCGTCGCCGAAGGCGCCGCGTCAGCGCCGGCGGTCGTGGCGCTCGCGGCGAAACACGGCGTGGAAATGCCGATTTGCGCAGCAGTGGACGACGTCATCGCCGATCGCCTCGATGTAGATGGCGCCATCGTGGCGTTGCTGATGCGGCCCTTCCGGGCGGAGGGCGTGTGAATCCGGCGCGACCGATGCCGGGCGCCAGGCTCTTCGCGTTCGCCGATCTCGACGACGGCGAAGGTCGCGCCTTCGATTTCCGGTCGGGCGAAGCGCTGTTCTCGCTCATCGCAGTCCGCCAGGGCGAGCGCATCATCGCTTATGAGAACGACTGTCCGCACGCGCGCCAGCCGCTCGAACGGTTCGACGGCCGGGTTGTCATGATGGAGCAGCGTTATCTCGTCTGCTCGGCGCACGGCGCGAGCTTCCGAGTCGAAGACGGCGTCTGCGTCGGCGGTCCCGCGAAGGGCGGTCTGACCCCGTTCCCCGTCGCCGTGCGCGACGGGGACGTATTCGCCGCCTAGTCTTTCCTCTCGGCGGGCGGCACGAGATTGCGGTCCTCGGCGATCTCGTCCTTGCGGCGGCGCGAGCGGCCGACGAGCCACGGGATCAGCGCCAGCACGAGAAGCCCTGCGCCGGCCCACGGCAGCCACTTGGTTAGGCTGGCCATGTTCAGGGCCGACTGCGGCGCGGCGCCTGGCTCACCGGCCGGTTCGACGGCGGGCGTGACGGCGCCGGCGGGACGGCCCTTCAGCGTGAGGAGGCTAGGCAGGTCATAAGCGGGCTGCGCATCGGTTCCGGTGACGTAATCGCCATAGGCCTTGCCGGGTGCGAACGTCACCATGCGCCCGATCTCAGGCAGGGCGGCGGTGATGGTGGCGATCTGGTCGGGGCGACCATCGATGGTCACGCCGGCGACGGCGTCGCGGCCGAGAATGCGTTGTTCCGAGCGCACCGAGCGGGCTGTCGGGGTCGCGGCGGGGTAGCGCTCGGTCCACGATGTTGCATGCCGCACCGGATCGTGGCTCGGCAGCACGGCGAAGGACTCAAGCCGCGGCGCGGGCGCCGGGCGGGCGGCGCGGACTTCGTCGGGAAAATCAGGCGCCGAAAAGCGATCCGAGCGCTGTTCGGCGACATGGCCAAGGGGGTTGTAGCTGATCACCGCGCCCCAGAACGCGTCGTCGAGGGGGCGCGAATTGGCGGGCGCGATCATGCCCAGCACTTCGCCGGCGGGCGTAGGGGCGTTGATGCGCTGCAGGTGCGCGCGGGCCTCTGCGGCGGGCATGAAATAATAGGTGGTGGGCACGAAGAGGCGCAGTGCTCCGTTCGCCAGCGGGATGTCGCCGTTCTTGCCGACGGTCTCGGGCGGGGCGGTGACGCCGCCGGGCAGCACCGTCGTGCCGTCCTCCTTGGTGACGGAGCCGGGCGGCAAGGGAGTCGCGGGGCGCACAGTGCCTTTCGGCGCCGCAGGACCGGGTCCGTCGGCGGCGGCCGGTCCGGTCAGCATCAGGCCAGCCATGAGACAGGCCGTCGCCAACGTGGCCGCAATCGTCCGAATCATGCCGTTCTCCGTGAGATATCGCCCGCGCCACCCGACTGGCTCGTCCTAGGCAATGCGCGAAATTAACCCTGAACGCACCCCCGGTCGCGTTTAAAGCGAGTCAGGCCCGTGAAAGTTCCACAACGGTCTTTGCGATCCCTTCGTCGATGGCGTCTCGCCACGCGGCCATGGTGCCGGCGGCCTGGGCGGCAGGTGGGTAAAGCACTGATCGCGACGCGCTGACGACGCCGCCAAGTCCGCCGACGAGACCGGCCAGAGCGTCCGCCGCGCTCGCGCCCTGAGCGCCATAACCGGGCACGAGGAAAAGCGCGTTCGGCAGGATCGCCCGGATGCGACGCGCTTCCTCCGGCCAGGTGGCGCCGGCGACGATCATCAGATTTGACCAGCCGGATGCGCTCGTCATGGCGTCCATCGCGGGACGCAGCATTTCAGCGACGCGAGTCCAAAGCGGTGCGCCGCCGACGTCCAGATCCTGTATATCGCGCGCGCCGGGGTTGGAAGTGCGCACGAGCACAGCGACGCCTTTGCCGCCGACTTTCGCGGCCTCGATGAAGGGTTGCAGCGAATCCAGGCCGAGATAAGGACTGACGGTCACGCAGTCGGCGTCGAAGCCCGGAGCGGCGCCGAGCGTCGCGCGCGCATAGCCTTCCGCCGTCGTGCCGATATCGCCGCGCTTGGCGTCGAGGATGACGGGCACGCCGCGCGCCGATGCCGCGGCGGTGATGTCGCGGGCGATGGCGTAACCTTCGGGACCGTAAGGCTCGAAAAAGCCGAGCTGCGGTTTCACCGCCGCACACTTGCCGACGGCGCGTTCGAGAATGGCTTCGCAAAAATTCGCGACGGCGTCTGCATCTTCGTGCGCGTCGCCGAACAACGCGGGAATGCGATCGGGCAGCGGATCGAGACCAATGCACAACGGCGCACCGCACGCCTTGGTCGCGGCGGTCAGGCGATCGGCGAAGGTGTCCGACATGCTCAGCCCGGCGACTGTTCGACAGGTGCGGCGTCGTTGGCCACGCACACGACCTGCGCGACGCGCAGCGACCTGCGTAGTTCGTCGGCCTTCGGTCCGTAGGTCTGGCGAGTCATGAGGGGCGCAGGATCGCCCTGTGGCTTGAGATTCGCAAGGCCGAGCAGGCGCGCAACCGAGGCGGGTGATGCAGTGTAAAGGCGTCCGCGTCGTGGCGACTCCGCGATCGTCACGCCGATCACATTGCCCTTCTCATCGAGCACGGGCCCACCGCTCATGCCGGCAAGCGACCCGCTCATGCGTTCGGTATGGCCGAGCACGGCCCACGACAGCACCGGCTCTTCGACTTTGTAGCGGCCGCGCGCGATCAGCTTTTCACGTCCGTAAAGTTGCGACACTGCCTCACCGGGCTTGCCTTGCGGGAAACCGATGTGAAACGCGAGCTGGCCGATGTGGAGGTCGTCTTCCTTGAGATCGAGCGCGAGCGCCTCCGGTGCACGATCGGTCTTGAGCAGTGCAATATCGGCGAACGGCGCGACGCGGACCGAACGCACCGGCACGGCGGCGCGGCGACCGACGATGATGCCGACGTCCTTGCAGTCGCCGACCACGTGACGGGCGGTGATCCACCAGCCGTTCTCGTCGATCGCGAAGGCGGTGCCGACGCCCGATGAAACGGGGCCGACTTCAACGAGCACTTCGGGGTCGAACACGGACGCGGGCTGGAGGGCCGGGCCTTCGTACTCGACTCCGGGGATTTCCGTCGTCGTGGAGTCGTCGCGGCGGCTGTCGAGGCGGAAGACCGCCCAGACGATGGCGCTGACGACCAGCAGATAGATCACCCAGTCGGGTATGCGCATCGGATCAGGCGGTGCGGAAAAGGCTGAGCGAAGGATCGGTCAGCGCGCCGGCGAGGATGATGCCCACGCCGAGTTTTACCGACATGAGGAAGATCGCGGCGGCGACGTCGCCCTCGGCAATGCGGCGCGGCAGGCCGCGCAAGAAGATGTCGGTGAACCGGAAGGTGATGAGTTGCACCAGAAGCGTGACCACACCCCACACGATGAGATCGAGCACGCTGTAGCTGTGCGCCAGGCACGCGCCGAGCGGGATGGCCAGACCCACGACTACGGCCCCAAACGCGAGCGCCGCCGAGGCGTTGCCGTCTCGGATGAGGGCGAGTTCCTTGTGGGGCGTCAAAAGGACGTAGGTGGTCAGACCGACGACAAAGAGACCCAGTGCCGTGCCCAATTGTATGAGGAATTCTGGAAACCCCGAAATGAAGGCCTGGATCTCGGAAAAATACATGGCGGGCGCCTCGTTCTGCCCACTTCAGTCGGGGCCACTTCTGTCGGACAACGGGCGGGCGTATCGCCCGGGGGGCTGCGGCGTCAAGCGGCCCGGTAGATAGTCGGTCAGCACGAAAAGGTCAGCACCCATGAGCACACGGAAGTCGGCAGTCGTCACTGGATCGACGAGCGGCATCGGCCTCGGCATCGCTCGGGCCTTCGCACATGCGGGCATGAACGTGACCCTCAACGGCCTCGGCGACGCCGGCGAGATCGAGAAGATCCGCAGCAGCCTCGCGGCCGAGACGGGTGTTGATGTCCGCTATGACGGGGCCAACCTGATGACGGCCGAAGGGGCGGGCGGGCTCGTGTCCAGCGCCATCGCCGCGTTCGGCGGGGTGGACGTGCTCGTCAACAATGCCGGCATCCAGCACGTGTCGCCCGTGGAGGATTTCCCGCTGGAGAAGTGGGACCAGATCATCGCGCTGAACCTCTCATCCGCTTTCTGGACGACGCGTGCGGCGCTCGGTCAGATGAAGGCGAAGAAGTGGGGCCGAATCATCAATATCGCTTCCGCGCACGGGCTCGTCGCCTCGCCGTTCAAGTCGGCATACGTGGCGGCCAAGCATGGCGTTGTCGGCTTCACGAAAGCAGTGGCGCTCGAAGGCGCGCGCGACGGCGTGCGCTGCAACGCGATCTGCCCCGGTTATGTGCTGACGTCCCTCGTTGAGAACCAGATCCCCGACACGATGAAGGCGCGCAACATGACGCGCGAGCAGGTCATCAACGACGTGCTCCTCGCCGCGCAGCCCACGAAGGAATTCGTGAAGGTCGAAGATATCGCCGCGCTCGCGGTCTTCCTCACCACCGAGCCCGCCAACCAGTTCAACGGCGCGGCGATCTCCATGGATGGCGGCTGGACGGTGCAGTAGGACGCCATGACGAAGGCAGCCGTCAAACGAATCAACCTGGCGCTGCAGGGCGGGGGCGCGCTCGGCGCCTACACGTGGGGGGTGCTCGATCGCATTCTTGAAGACGATCGACTGGAGATCGCTGCGATCTCGGGTGCGTCCGCCGGTGCGATGAACGGCGTGGTCCTTTGCGAGGCGCTGGTAGAGGGCGGCAAGGCCGAGGCGCGCGTCGCGCTGCGGGTGTTCTGGGAAGGCATCGCGCGCGCGGGTGCCGCGAGCCCGTTCCGTCGTTCGCCGCTGCAGGCGATGATGCTGTCGTCGCTCGGGCCGCTGATGGGCCAGGCGATCACGACGCCGTGGATGTGGTGGTGGAACGCCGTCATGGATGCGTCGAGCCCCTACGACTCAAACCCGCTCAATCTCAATCCGGTCGGCGACGTGCTCGACGAGCTCGTCGACTTCGATCGCGTGCAGCACTGCAAGAGCATCCGGCTCTATGTTGCGGCGACGAATGTCGAGACCGGCCGCGCGCGCATCTTCACCAATGCAGAAATGACCGCGCGGCATGTGCTCGCATCAGCTTGCCTGCCGCAGATGTTCCAGGCGGTGGAGATCGGCGGCGCGCATTATTGGGACGGCGGCTACATGGGCAATCCGCCGCTCTTCCCCTTGTTCGACAAGCCGAAGTCGCGCGACATCCTGATCGTGCAGATCAATCCCATCGAACGGCCCGGCATCCCGCGAACAGCAGGCGACATTGCGGCGCGCGTCAATGAAATCACCTTCAACGCAAGCCTGCTGCGCGAATTGCACGCGATCGAGTTCGTCGGCCGCCTGCTCGATCAGGGCAGACTGGAAGAGGGGCGCTACAACAAGATGCTGATCCATGTGGTCAGCGACGATGCAGCGCTTCTGCCGCTGGGGACGGTGGCGAAGCTCAACACGGATTTCGGATTCTTCGAGCAGCTTTTCAGGATCGGCCGCATGGCCGCAGATCGCTGGATCGACGATCATTTCCACGATCTCGGCGCGCGCTCTACCGTCGATCTGCGCGAGCTGTTCCAGGGCGAGATTGGGCCGGGACTTCCCGGCGCACACTGAGGTCGTTCATCGCAAATCCGACCCATGTGCTTTGCGGTGCATGTGCGCGCTCGCTTTAGCGCCAGCAGGCGATCAAGTCGCTCGCCGGCACGTTCGACCTGCGCGACTTCAACGACGCGGTCGTGCGAACGGGCGGCACCGCCATCGACGCCTTCACCGCCGTAAAATGCTGAACGCCCGGCCGGCTGGCGGGTTTACCGCCCGTTAGCCGGTCGCGCCGATAAGCGATGCATGTCCCGATTTCTCGCAGCGGCGGCGCTTTCAGGCGCGATGATGTTCACCGGCGTCAGTATCGCCAGCGATCCGCCGAAGTCGGACGCGGGCAAGGGCGCCACGCGCCTCACGAGCGCGCCGTCCTACGTGCCGATGCCGCCACTCACCTCCGCGACCCCGCTGGGGCGCGGCATTGGCGGCATGATCACTGCCGAGTTCGGTTTCGATATCCCCGATGCGCGACTGCGCACGCGCGCCCAAGCCATGCGACCGCGCCTGCAGGATGCGTTGCGCAGTGCGGTCTCGGAGTACTCCATGAGTCACATCCGTCCGGGCGCAGCGCCCGATCCGACCCGCCTGTGCGTCATGGCGCAGGGTTCGGTGGATCGCGCGATGGGCGGGCCGGGCGTGAAGGTCCTCATCACCAACGTGATGATCACGGACCGTCGTTAGCGACCACGCGCGCAGGTCGGACCTACCAGCGCGGCAGCGACTCCCCCTTCCTCGATCGGCTGCAGCTCCACTGTCGAGGCGGCCATCGGCATCGTGCGCACGGAGTCTTCCGGCGCGTCGCCCATGATGCGGCGTTCCAGCATCGCGTAGCGCCGGCCCACGCAGTCGATGCGGAACTGATAACGATCGCGGGTGAAAGAAATGGTCTCGATCGTCTTTTCGTCGTCGAAGGTTTCCTGCTCGGGACGTGAGCGTAGGATCTGGATCCAGATGTCGCGCTCGCCGGTCTCGGGGTTGCACGAGATGGTGAAGGGGTTGAACTCGATGGTGGAGCCGTCGCGCTGCTTGCGTAGGTGCTGCCAGTCCGACGAGAGGCCGCGGAACTTCTCGAAGTGCGGGTTGGGCGTGCAGTCGACGACCTTCGACGCTGCGATCTCTTCGGCCTTGCGGTCCAGCGCAGTCTTCGCGCCCGGCATCCGTTGCGGCGCGATCAGCGCAAGGATCCCCACCGCGATCAATCCAATCGCCCCGAAGGCGAGCCAGCGAACGCGGTCTTCCATGCTCATGCCTCCCGAGTTTTCACATAGATCGGTCGTTCAGACGCCTGGGGCAAGAGCTCTTCCTCACATCGCCGATATACCGCCGTCGACCTTGAACTCCGCGCCGGTGACGAACTTCGCTTCGTCGCTGACGAGGTAGAGGACCATGTAGGCGACATCGTCCGGTTCGCCGATCCGGCCCATGGGGATCTGCCGGGAAAGCTTGGCGTGCACCTCCTGTTCGCCGATCTGCTTCTTGAAGACGTCGAGGATGGGCGTGTCGATGAAAACGGGATGCACCGAGTTGCAGCGGATCTGCGGGCTCATGCGTGCGCCGTGCAGCGCCACCGATTTCGAGAGCATCCACACGCCCGCCTTCGCCGCATTGTAGGCCGCGCTATTGTGCGCGGCTATCAGTCCCGAGATCGAGGAGATGTTGACGATGGACCCGGGAACGCCGCTCTCGCGGATGACCGGCATGGCGAAGCGGCAGCCGAGGAAGACGCTGTCGAGATCGATGTCCATCACGCGCTTCCAGCCTTCGAGCGTCTCGGTCTCGACGGAGCCCGCGCCGGCGATGCCGGCGTTGTTGACGAGGATATTGAGCCCGCCCATGTCACTGGCGGCGTCCTTCAGCACGCTCTCCCAGCGCGCGGCGCTGCACACGTCCTGCTCGTAGGCGAAAGCCTTGCCGCCGCTGGCGACGATCGACGCGGCCACATCGCGCGCCTTGACCACGTTGATATCGCTCACCGCCACCGTTGCGCCCTCGCGCGCGAGCATGCGGGCCATGGCTTCGCCCAGGCCCTGCGCCGCGCCTGTGATGAAGACTTTCTTCCCTGCGACCCGTCCGGCCATCATGCGTCTCCCTAAAACGTGTCGGTGAACTACACCCCTACATGCGCCAGGCCAAAAGCCACACAATGATTGCGGCAAATGGGCGCGCGGGCTGGCGTCGCATTTGTTGACTGGCCCCGCGTGCGCACATTCGGCGTTAGTGGTGCAGCGCGCGCTGATCATCCCACAGTAATGCGCATGCGTTCTCGTCCGCGAAAGCGTGTGCTTTCGCGGCGGAGGTCGTGCGGATTTTCGCGATCGTCATGACGTATCCCACAGCCGCCGCACGGCGGCGTCGATCTCGAAGCGCGCGTCTTCCCAGACCGCGACCATGTCTTCGTAGTAGTCGCGGCGATCCGTGGGCGGCGGTCGCTTCGGCGGCTTCCAGCCGATGTGCACGAAGCGGC
>Ga0163145_1000260_pt1 | contig 23458 bp, 25 predicted proteins | sample OliLakLV9_FD_161683 | JGI IMG/M metagenome (GOLD analysis project Ga0163145, IMG submission 161683) | Freshwater microbial mat bacterial communities from Lake Vanda, McMurdo Dry Valleys, Antarctica - Oligotrophic Lake LV.9 | ecosystem: Environmental > Aquatic > Freshwater > Lake > Microbial mats... | reverse complement strand
CCTCACCCCCGCCGATGCCCACTATCCCCCCTTACTCCTGGAAGTTGTTGACAGTCCGCCTGTGCTCTATCACCGGGGACCCCTTCCCCTCTGGACTCCTGCCATTGCCATCGTCGGTACCCGCCACGCCACCAGTTATGGACTGCGGTGGGCCAAAAAACTGGGTTTTGAACTGGCACGAGCCGGCTTTTTGGTCGTCTCTGGGCTCGCCTCCGGGATTGATGGGGCCGCCCACGAAGGAGCCTTAGCCGCCGGGAAACCCACCGCCGCTGTACTGGGTTGCGGGGTAGGCCGCTGTTACCCATCCGAACACCAAGCCCTCTACGAACGGATTGCCCAACGAGGAGTGATTCTCAGCGAACACCCGCGCACGACTCCGCCTGACCGCAGTAATTTCCCTCGGCGCAATCGTGTCCTCGCCGGGATGACTCGGGCTACCCTCGTGGTTGAGGCCGGGGAACGCTCCGGGGCACTGATTACAGCCCGCCTCGCGGTGGATTACGGGCGAGATGTATTTATCCTCCCCGGCAACCTGGATAATCCTCAGGCCCAAGGGACCCTGAGTCTGGCGAACCAAGGGGCACAGTTGGTTCTAGGCGTAGAAGACCTTTTACAAAAGTTGGGTAGTCCTGTTTTAGCCCCTCTGCCGCTGCCTGCCCCACCACCACCAGACTTAACCAGCGTCGAACAACAGGTCTTGGCCCGACTCACCCCAGAACCACAACTCGTCGAAATTTTACTCCAAGCTACTGAGTTAGCGACCGGGGACCTGACGGCGGTACTGTTACTACTGGAACTCAAAGGATTAGCAGTCCAGCTACCGGGTCTGAAGTACCGCTCAGTGAGTTAAGGCACGGTCTCCCAAACTCAGCACCTCATTAAGTTTGCCCCGGCGGTAGCCCTCTAGGTCCAAAGTGACATAGGTATAGCCGAATGACTTAAAACGGTCCACCAATTCGGGTAGAGGTACAGTCTGGACAAAATCTGATAGTTGGTCGGGCGTGAGTTCGATCCGGGCGGTATCCCGGTCAGAGCGCACCCGGAAGTTACGCCAACCCAGTTGTCTGAGGTAGCTCTCCGCTTGGGCCAGCCGCTGTAATTTAGCCGGGGTAATCTCCTCACCATAGGGGAAGCGGGAGGCCAGACAGGGCATGGCGGGCTTGTTCCACCAGGGCAATCCCAAATATTCTGAAAGTTGGCGGACCTCAAATTTGGCAATCTGGCACTCAATTAAGGGCGAGCGCACCCCCCGTTCACGGGCTGCTTGGAATCCGGGCCGATAATCTCCTAAGTCATCTAGGTTCGCACCGTCTAGCACCACGCCGTAGCCGCGTTCTTGGGCTAGGGGGACAAGACTGCCGTGGAGTTCACTTTTACAAAAATAACAACGGTTCGCTGGGTTGCTGGTGTAGTTAGGGTTCTCTAGTTCGTGGGTCTCAATGACCAGATGGGGCATCCCGATAAACTCAGCTTGAGTATAGGCTTCATCCAGGTCTTCCTGCATCAAAGAAGGCGAGGCCGCCGTTACCGCGAGCATCCGTGGCCCCAAGACATCAAAGGCCACCTTCGCCACCAAGGTGCTGTCCACGCCACCCGAGTAGGCGATGACACACCGTTCGAGACTGGCGAGTAGGGTTTGTAACTGCTGTAATTTGACCGGCAGCACGGGGGTCCTCAAGTCTTCTTCTTCATCTTGGCACTCCCCGTCAAGGAATCCGTAGCGCAATCGTAAAGCCAACCCTTAAGGATGAGTTTATTACAGTCACCTTCTTCCCCATGACAGAAGCCCCTGCATCGTGAGGAGAGCCAAAATTCGAGGAGACTACCACGGCTCCACATGCTGCTTGCAGCCTGACTGGAACCTTTCTAACCACGGAGATTTGCCATGACCACCAAGCTAGACACTACCCTTGCCGCCTTCCAGGACAATATCACCGAGTTCGCCATTGGTAAGGCCCTGCGTAACGTTGAAGCGTGGCATAAGGACCTCGCCCAAATGGAAGACCCCAAATTCGAGAAAGTCGTCGCTGACCTCGAAAAACTGAAAGGGGAACTCGAAAAAGACAAAGTTAATGGTAAAACTCTAGGTAAACTGCTGAGCAAACTCGGCAAAGAAGTTGCAGCAGTCTCTAAAGAGCTCACTTCCGCAACCGGCGAAAAGCTCCATGTCTTGAGCGAGTACCTGACTCAAACCGGCGGCGAACTGACTACCGAAGAGTCCGCAGCGAAAGAAACCGCTAGCAAATAAACGTCTAGGGTGCGTGTCTTTAAGGATAGGCACCCTTTTCAGTCAAATCCATCAGCGACTCCCCACGGGCTGCCAACCAATCCCGCGCCGCCAGACTATCCAAACCACGGTGGTGCATGACTAGAGCAACTTTGACCCGGTTCTCAGCACGAACCAACAAGCTCTCACAAGCAGAGCGGTCAAGGGTTGTAAGCCGCATCAAAATCCGCACAGCCCGGTCCCGGAGCTTCTCGTTCGTAACTGCCACATCCACCATCAAGTTGCCGTACACCTTGCCCAACTGCACCATGACCCCGGTGGAGAGCATATTGAGAACGAGTTTGGTGGCAGTCCCCGCCTTGAGCCGTGTAGAGCCAGTCAATACCTCGGGGCCAACCAGGGGCCGGATCTCAAGGTCATAACGGGCCGGGACCTCTTCCACTGAGACGCAGGTAAAGAATAGGGTCAGAGTACCGCGCCGACGAGCCTCCGCCAGAGCCCCATGAACAAACGGGGTTGTACCCCCAGCCGTAATCCCCAAAACCGCATCGGCAGCCGTGACCGGGGTCATCACTAACCGTCCGGCCTGCTCGTCATCCTCCGCGCCCTCAACACTCCGGGTCAGTGCAGAAACCCCACCCGCAATAATGCCTTGCACTAAGTCGGGGTCCGTGCAAAATGTAGGCGGGCATTCCGCCGCATCCAGCACCCCCAAGCGACCACTAGTTCCCGCACCCACGTAAAAAAGCCTTCCCCCCTGCCGCAGTCGGGCACTCACCTGACGGATCGCCTCAGCAATCACTGGGGCAACGAGGGTGACCTGCTGGACAGCCTTCTGATCCTCTTCATTCATCAACTGGACAAAAGCTTCAGGACTCATCTGGCCTAACTGCTGACTCGCTGGGTTGGGTTGCTCGGTTAGCAAAGAACCCCGGTCGGTTAACTTCATCAGAACTACACCATTTGTTTAATGGGACTTTACGTAGCTTAGGGGACAACACGGAATCATGATAGCCATACGATTCCACCGGTCATGACCACGCTCTTTGCTAAAGCCCGCGCTCACTCCAACCGCCTGTACGCCCTCAGTCCGCGCTGTACCCCCAACAGTTTGTTCCCTATCACCGACGTCCAACGGCATCCCCAAGGCTGGAAATACCTGTTGCGCCTCTCCCCCACTCATCACGCTTGGATTGATACCCATGAAGTTGAGTTGCTTGTCATCCACGTAACCGATGACGGGATAGTTTAACTTTAGAAATTTGTATCAGTACACGCGCTCTAACACATAGTCCGTCACTTCCATCAGCGCGTGACGGGCAGGCGAGGGCGGCAGGGCTTCTAGGGCAAAGCGGGCGCGTTGGGCGTAACTCTGCGCTAGGGTCATCGTCTGCTCGACCCCGTGGCTCCGGTGGATTAAGACCAGGGACTCTTCAAAGGAACCGGGCTCCTCAAACTGGCTCTCAATCAGCCCCCGCAACTCGGGATATTCGACCAAGGCATAGAGGACTGGGGCGGTCATATGTCCACTGGCAAGGTCTGAGGCCACAGGCTTACCCAAGGTCTCTGTCGTGGCGGTGAAATCCAGGAGATCATCGACTAACTGAAAGGCCGCGCCCAAGTGCTGCCCATAATCATAGAGGCTCTGGCACTGGGACTCAGACACCTCGCTCAAGACAGCAGCTGCTCGACAACTGTTGGCAATGAGGGAGCCGGTTTTATAAAAGTTTTTCAGCAAATAATCTTCAAAAGTCAAGTCCGGGTCAAATGCCTGCTGCATCTGCCGGATTTCTCCCTCGGCAAAGTGGTCAATGATGGTCGAGAGCAGTTCTACGACTTCCAAATTCCGCAGACGGGCTAGATAAATTGAGGACTTGGCAAACAGGAAATCCCCCGCCAAGACCGCCGCCTTATCACCGAAAAGGGCATTGACTGTGGGTTGCTGACGGCGCAGACTCGCTCGGTCAATCACATCATCGTGGACCAAGGAAGCCGTGTGAATCATCTCGGTAATCTCAGCCAACCGACGGTGACGAGCGGTGGGTTCACCATCTAGGGCCGTGGCACGGGCCGCGAGCATAACCAAAGCGGGCCGGAGGTGCTTGCCCCCAGCTTTGAAGAGGTACTCCGCTGCTTTGGCAAGCACCGGGTTTTTGGCCCCTACTAGCTGAACCAAGTTTTCAGATAATTGCTCTAGGTCGTCCTCGACCAGGGCAAAGTAGGTGGCACTCGAAACCATGGACAGTTCCCCGAAGTTAAGGAAGGTTGCGGACTTCTAACTATTGTAAAGGGAGTATCCCGAAAACGGTCTAGATTGGTCGTCAAACGGCTTCGCGCTCGGTTTCCCCACTTTCATCCTTGAGGACCCGCAGCGAAGGGAACAGAAAATGGTTCTCTTCGACGTACTGCGCGGTGAAGAGTCCCTTGTGCGCCCAGAAATAACGGTCAATGGTGTGTTCGTTACGGCGGACCAAGATTAGGGCCGGAGGTAGGATTTCACAGTCGCGGATATATTTGCGAGCCGCCGTCACAGACTTCTCCTCACCACAGTCCAATCGAAACTTGGGCACGGATTCCAGGAGTTTCTTGCCCTCCAAACGACTCGGGCTCTTGCGCTTACGTCTTGCCAATGAATTCCTCCTTGGGTCGGGCTTTTGCAGAAAATGTAGTCTTGATTACCAAGCCCTTAAGCCTTACGAGAGTATAGCGAAGATAAGCTGAATTCTCAACGGGTATATTTAACTAAAATATGTATTTCTGGATTTTTAGCAAGGACGGGGATCACTTTTTCCTGAACTTCATCTAACTTAACGTTATTAATAATTTCCAGGGAGAACTGTGAAAGTCAACCCCGGTTGGATTCGTGGGATTCCTGTTGTTCGGTTTCAGCGAGTTTTTGATAGTACGCTTCAGCCCGCTTCTCAAGGACGGCATCTTTGTAGTCTTTCATCTGCTGGTTGTAGGTCATTTTCCGAAAGAAGACGCGAAACACATAGCTCCCCAGCCACAGAATGACGCCCGCCACAAAGAGAGCTTGCACGACCAAGCCAGCATTGAGGGCAGACAAACCGACGAGCTGGAGGACGCCATACAGGAGCGGACCCAGGACGAGGAGGACCAAGGTATAGGTGAGAATGTCAAGCCGACGCATCGGACCTCAAAGGACAGTATTTACAGGATAGGCGAAGAACTTCAGCGGTGTAAGCGTTTTACTTCCGTGGGGGTAAGGTCTCGCCATTGACCGGGGCTGAGTCCACTGAGGTCTAAATCTCCTAGCTGGACTCGCACTAAACGCAGGGTGGGAAAGCCGAGACTCGCGGTCATGCGACGGACTTGACGGTTACGGCCCTCCGTTAGGGTCAAGGCGATCCAAGTCGTCGGGCTATTTTTGCGGTAACGGATCGGGACGGGCCGTTCCGGTAAATTAACGGTGGGGAGAAGTTCGATGCGAGCGGGGCGGGTCTGATAATCGGCGATGGGAATGCCCAGGGTCAGGGGTGCTAGCTGGGTCAGGGTGGGTTCACCTTCGACTTGGACCCAGTAGGTGCGCGGGTGTCCGTACTTGGGGTCAGTCAGACGGTGGCTCAAGGGGCCATCATCACTCAAGAGCAAAAGACCTTCACTATCACGGTCCAAACGACCCATGGGATAGACCAGCGGGACGGGGATAAAGTCTTTGAGCGTCAGACGGCCTTGGTCATCTTGGAACTGACACAGCACATCGTAGGGCTTCCAAAAGAGCAGATAGCGCATCTCAATTAAGCAACCAATGCACCAAGGTTACAAACCCTATCATAGGAGCGCGTTAAGCTAGAAGGAGCATCCAGGCGGGACCATGACTGTTTACGAAGGCCGTTTAGACCATACCAAAGACCTCAAAGTAGCGATTGTAATTGCCCGGTTCAATGACCTCATCACGACAAAACTTTTGTCGGGCTGCGAAGATGCACTGCGTCGCCACGGGGTAGACCTCGCGCAACAGGTGGACTATGCCTGGGTACCCGGTTGTTTTGAGATCCCCCTCGTGGCCCAAGCAATGGCTCGTAAAGGGACCTATGATGCGGTGATCTGTCTAGGGGCCGTGATCCGGGGGCAGACTCCCCATTTCGAGTATGTGTCCAAGAAAGTCGCCGATGGTGTGGCGGCGGTCATGCTTGAAACCGGAGTCCCGGTGGTTTTTGGCATTTTGACCACTGATAATATGCAGCAGGCTCTGGAACGGGCTGGGGTCAAGGACAACAAAGGCTGGTCCTACGGACAGGATGCGATTGAGATGGCAACCTTGATGTCTAGTGTCCGCATGATTTCCGGCCTGGGTACCCTAGAACCCCAGAACGCCCTCCGCGCTGAGGGGAACGCAACCATCGCACTCCCGCCCTCTTTGTTGACACGCGGCGAATAGTGGTTAGACCAGTTTCGCCGTGGCGGGCTCAGCAATCGAATCGGACGCTTTACCCATCAAGACGAGGACCTCTTTACCCTCTTCGCGCCGTACACCGGGGACGAGTTCGAGGGGACCCTGGACGAGACAGTCATTGATTTGGTCGGTAGTGATGCCCTGGACCACCATGGATTCAGGGTCCGCATCCTCGACTAGGGCAGAATAGGCTACCCTTTTGAGCCCGGAATAGGAAATAGCCGACAAACACATGAGACAGGGTTCGAGACTGGTGTACATCGTGCATTCTGCCAGTTCCGCCTCGGTCATTTTTGCCAAGCGCGGCCCTGCTTCCCGTAAGACCACCATCTCGGCATGTTCGATACTATTGCCGGTCTCAACGGATTGATTATGGCCTTTTGCCAAGATTTCACTGCGCCAGTACAATACAGCTCCCACACCAGCTTTTCCTTGGGCGATAGCGTTACGGGCTTCGTCTAAGGCCATTCCCACCATTTCCTGATCCAGATTGGTGGGTTGCACAATACTCATTGGTCGCACCTGATTAACTGATGCAACCATAACTAACATGACCGTCCCCAGTGGACTTCAGTCCTTAGATAGGGCCGGGGGTCCTGGCTAGTCGTTGTCCTCGGTACTCGCCTCAATCGTCACGGGTTGAGTACCCAGCGTCATACCGTTCAACTCAATGGCCTCGACTAGAAGGCGGGTGAAGGGCTGACGGTGGCCTTTTTTACGGCGGTAGTGCTTTTTGGGACGCATTTTGTAGACTAAGACTTTTTTGGCCCGACCGTGTTGGAGGACTTTGGCCCGGACAATGGCCCCTTCGACTAGGGGTTGTCCAATCAAGACATCTACATCATCGCCATCGGGCACCACTAACAAGACCTGGTCCAAGGGAATGATGCTGTCTTCAGGAAAGTCCAACTTCTCGACATCGTAAAAACGACCGGGCTCAACCCGATACTGCTTGCCACCGGTAGCGATAACCGCATAAACCATGATTTTCTCCCGCCGTAGAGGTTGAGTCTGACCCATTTAGACCTGTTCCGGGCGTACACAACAGTTACCTAGGATAGCACTAACGAAGACGGTCCCCTTAGCCTCATCGCGGCTGGGTGGATTGAGTTCGTCTAAGTCTGGCGGTCAAAATTAAGGTTCACTTGCTGGTAGAGGATAGGACCACGGCGGCAGAGACCGGTCTTTTACGCGCTCAGCCCGCAGCATCAGGGGCACGGTGATGGGCGGGTCGGCTCTTAGGATACGGGCTTGGCTATCACTTGACGCGATAAAGGTCAGGCGACACCACGTATCAATGATAATGGGCAGATTGTCAGGGTCGTAGGGCTCGGTGTAACCGGTCTCGAAGTACAGAGCGTACTGACCCGGTGCCACTGAAACTGCTCCTTCCCCAAATAGATCTGAGACCCAGATACCCTCGGGTCCTACCACCTCAAAGGGCACCTGAACAATCCTTACTGCTTCTGGAAGCGGGGTGAAACTGTCCGCGATAACTACCTCCACATCCAGGTCACTATGGTCTGTTAGCAGACAGAAACTGACTCCATCGGGTGCCCAAGCAAAGCTTTGGTCAATGTCATGGTCTGTCCAGTCAGTAAAGCAGGTTCCTACCTCTCCCGGCTCCTCAACATGGACCAAGCCGTAACAAGGAGCCAAACTGAATTTAGTGCTTGAGCTCATGACCTCTCCGAGGGCTTCAGCAATAGACGCTGCCACGAGTCTTTGTCGCAGCATCCACTGAGTATAGACTTACAGCCTGATGATCAACTCGGCGGTCTCACCATCTGAATTTAGTGATTGAATTCATGACTCATCCAGGACTCAAGAAGTAGCATGACGAGTGGATCGGGTTAGTCTAGCCTACACTGAGAGACCCTGCTTAAGGACCAATCTACCCAGGGTATTATTTAAACAGATTGGAAAAAGACATGACAGAAGAACAACTTTTTCAACTTATCGCCGCCGCCACGCAACTCGCCACCGCCAATGCTCAAGCCATTGCCGAGATGAGACAACAAACGACAGAAAAGACCTTGCTTCATGAGCAGGAGATGGTAAACCTGAGACAACAAGCCGCCGTAGAGGTTGGGTCTGACCCATTTAGACCTGTTCCGGGCGTACACGAAAGTTACCGAGGATAACACTAAAAACTGAGTTGGTTAGCATCCAGTTTATAGAGCAAACGTATCTTAATGCGCTAGGGCCTCAACGAGGTAGTCATTGTCCAGGTAGCTTTAAGAATGTCTTTAGAGGCGATAAGCCTTACAGAGTATCTGTTAACTGTGCTTACTAGCAATAACTATATCTTGATAACTTAACCCATTTTTTCTACCACACCACGATCCGTAACTAATTGGCTCGGAAATATTCAGTTCATACTTCCTATATAACCCACGAATTATTTTTTCATCGTAAGCAATAGCCTCTTCAGGCAAGATCTCTTTCTGCACACGATACCCTTGCAATTCATACTTAAAGCTAAGACTGCTTGCCTGCTCTTCAATTAGTTTCAAAGAGTCTGGATTTAGCAGAAAGTAGGTGATGAAACATCGTCCACCTGGTTTTAAAACTCGTGCTACCTCAGTGAGGTAGTTCTCCATATCTTGCGGGAACATGTGCGTAAATACAGAAGTGAGGAATACAAAATCAAAATATGAATTCTCGAAGGGGAATCGATACTCAGAAGCTTGATGGGTACCAATTGGGTTGTACATTTTATTATATATGTCAGCGAAATGGAAATGAAAGTTCGGATACGGGCGAGTAAAAGTTTTCTGACACCACTTAATGGAGGAAGCCGCGATGTCTATACCGTCATAGCTCCCGTTCTTTAAATACCCCATTAGTGGGCGTGCTATCCGGCCCGTACCACATCCAACATCTAGCACTCTTTCATGGGGTCTGAGTCCACCTATATCTATAAAGTGACGGAAAAATTCTTCACCGATCTGCTTGTAGTCACCATCCCCAACAGAGAGTAGCCAATCTGGTGGAAGTAATGGATCACGCTTTCCTGTAAGTATGCTAGTTGTGAAAGCTAGAAAGCCGTATGCTGCGCGTAATTGCATTTTAAATCTATAGGGTATGAACTGAGCAATGGTTCGTCTCACGTCACATTACCTCATGCTCTTATCTAGTGAAACCCAACCCATGAGTGGACTGTTCCTGAATACCTTCATACCAAGAATGTCCATGGTGCGGGAAACGTTGACGATTTAGCTTGCATTCTGGTTTCTCGCTGGTTTTCACTGAATTTACGATAGTGGGGGAGGTATACGACTGTCAACAGTTAAGGGTCAATTTTTAATTAACACGCTAGGGCCTGATGAAACGTGGTAGAAAACTTGCAGGGGAGACCCCACCTAGGAACCTAGGTTGCCCAGGGTATTATTTAAAGAAATTGGACCAGCCATGACTGAAGAACAACTTTTTCAACTTATCGCCACCACCACAGACCGGATGGACCGCCGCGACCGGGGCGAATAGTTTTCCCATGGACAGGATTGCCCGACGACGCTTTTTGTACCTGAGTACGACTCTATGGCTGCCCGGTCAGGGGGTGATGGCCTATACCCTGACCCCGCCGACTACGGATGTACCCGATTGGTGGTTGGCTAGTCTGGGGGCCGAGTTACTCCCTGGTCAAGACCTCAACCAGCAATCATTTAGTTGGTTTGGGCGGACCTTTACCCTGCCGATCGTCGCTGGACCGATGCCGGGACGTTATCTAGGCTTGAGAGCCGCACAACAGTCGTTGGGCTTCCCCGGTTGGGTAGTACCCCTGGTCCTGGCGCGGGTGACGACTACGGCAGAACAACTGACCATCACCCTGAATGGTCCCACGCCCTGGCAATGGGAAGAACGGACGGGGGTAAGTGTACTAAGCTTGGTTGCCCAACTGACGGGGACCCTACCGACTACCAACCCCAAGGTGACGCTCCTTAACTCTTGGCCTCAGCTTCAACTCGGATTTAACGTAGCCCGCCCGCCGCGCATCCAGTCTTTTAACAATCCCTATCGGCTGGTCCTGGACTTTACTCAACCGCCTGTCCCGCGCACGGTGGTCCAAGTCTGGCGACCGGGCTTGACCTATCAGTGGTCAGATTTCACCAACCCCAAGCCGCAGCGGGTCCATCTCTTGACTATGGACCGTAGCTATCCCTGGCAGTTAGTCCACGCACCCGATAAAAAAACGTTGACCAGTTTTGCCCAAGCCGCCGGGGCACTAGCGGCAATTAATGGCGGTTTCTTTCAGGTCAATAGCGGACAACCCCTCGGAGCGGTCCGCATCGCGGGACAGTGGCGGAGCGGGCCAATTTTGCAACGGGGGGTGGTGGCTTGGGACGGGACTCAGACGCAATTTGACCGCCTTGACTGGCAAGGGGTTTTGATTTTAGCCCAAGCGCGGCTGGCCCTCGTTGGCTGGAACAGTGGTTATACTCGTGCGGGCCTGAGTGTCTATACCCCGGACTGGGGTAGCCGCTATGAGGGGCTGACCGAGGGTGAAGTGCTCGTCACGATTCAAGACGGCTATTCTCAGTTGCTGCTTCGCATCAGTCGCGGCACCCCAGTCCTCATTCCGCCGACGGGGTTGCTGGTGGTGGGCCGGGGCTACGGGGCGGATCTCCTCGAACAACAACTCAAGGACCCCCAACCCGTTACCTTAACCCTGACCCTCACCCCTCCCCTAGACCTCCCCAACGTCCTAGGCGGCGGACCTTTGCTAATTAAGGAAGGGCGGATGGTTCTGGATGCAGAACTAGAGAAGTTTCAACCGGATGTGAAGGACAGTCGCGCTCCCCGGACAGCGGTGGGCCGGCTGAGTAATGGGTCTTTGCTATGGGTGATGGCGGAGGGACGGCGGGGGGATGCCCAGGGTTTGACCTTACCCGAGTTAGCGACGTTCATGATCCGTCAGGGCTGTGTGGATGCTTTGAATCTGGATGGCGGCGGCTCCTCAGGACTGTACTTAGGCAGGAGTTTACGCAACCGGAGGCTAGGTCCAGAGCGACTCTTGAGTACTGCACTCCTGTTGATGCCCGTGTAAGAGGCCCCTCTGCCCCATACCCTGCCGGGCACAGGCTAGTGGAGGACCAAGGCAGCAGAGGGAGAAAAGAGTAAAACAGGACTTCCGCAAGAGCCATCGGCCTAGCCGGGTGCTTCAGTTGCTGCATCAACCACCCAGAGCGTAGCCCCGGCTGGAGTTGATAGATGGTTTGGCCTGTGCGATAGATAGGCGACCTCGTTAAGCCCTACCCACACCAGCAATACACTCCTTGCCACACTGACACGCTTCAAGCCCCGTCAGGGGTTTGATTTCGCGGTGAAACTCCGCCACTTGCCAACGGACGCGCCAGATGGTCCGCTACATAGGTCAGGGTCTAGTGGAGCTGGGCAGTTAACCGGTATTGGCAGTCGTCGAGTTTAGTAAAACTCATCGGCTAAGGGGCAGGTCACGGCTCCACTATCCGACCCACTCCTCTTGCTCTGCGTCAGTCCTAAAGTTCTCAAAGTCCCCTTTTTTAAGAGAGATTTAGGGGGATTTTAGCGACTTAGCCAACGTTGGTAGCGTGCCTGTTGCAGGGACGTGATGGTGGGTAGCGGCACGAGATTGTAGCGGACGGGCAGGGGCGGGCCGGGCTGGAGGAAGGTCTGCTGGAGTTCGTCGCGCCGGAAGTACTGGAGGGCTGAGGGTTGGTCTGGGATGTATTTGAGCAGGTCATTCCAGGTCCGAGACGTGACGCGATAACCATCTAGGGCAACAAGCTCATCACCAGGACAGAGACCTGCACGTTGGGCCGGGGAAGTAGTCTCGATACTCTTGATGATGGGACGGTCTTCTCCTAACTTAATTCCGGTGTAAGGAATGTTACCCTGTTCAATCGTCAATTGTAGTCCGAAAGGGGCGAGATATTGGTCATAGGGCAGTGGTGCAGTGCCCTGGATATATTGTTGATAAAAGTCAGGCATTTCCTCACCCGCGACGGCCTCAATAGTTGCCCATAGTTCAGCCTCAGTATAGGGGTGTTGCTGATGGGTCTGCCAGAGTTTTTGGACGACGAGATCGAGAGAGCTACCCCTGAGCCGTAACTGTAAATCCAACAATAATAAAACAACTTGACCTTTCAAGTAATAGGAAACACTAGAGTTAAGACTGTTCTCGTCAGGCCGATAGAGCTTGATCCAAGCATCGAAACTAGATTGAGCTAGGGACTGGACCGTCCGTCCGGGGGTAGTTTCTAGGCGGGTAATCGCATCGGAGAGTAAGTTCAAATAGCGTGTCGCATCATAGAACCCGCAACGATAGCCAATCAATTCATCGTAATAAGCCGTCGCCCCCTCACAGAACCATAGAACCGAGACATAGTTCTCCTGACTATAATCGAAGCGGTCTAGATTAACTGGACGCAACCGCTTCACATTCCAGCAGTGGAAGAACTCATGAGCGACGAGTTGGAGAAATTTCTCGTACTTCTCGCGGGGTTTAAAGTTGAGACGGGGGAAGAGTAGGCTAGTGCTATTGTGGTGTTCTAGTCCACCGTAACTATCCCCGAGATGTAGTAAGAACCAATATTCCGGGTAGGGCAACCCACCGAACATTTCAGCTGTGGTTTCAATAATTTTAGTCATATCGGGAATCATGACTTCCGGCTCACAATTGCCCCGGCCCCAGATGACGAGATGGTGGGGTTTATTGAGGACCGTGAAATCATAGTGGGCGTGGTGGCCCATCTCGACCGGAGAATCCACGAGTTCGTCGTAGGTCTGAGCTAGGTAAACGTTGTCACCCTGGGACGTGAGGCTCGTGGCGATTTGCCAGTTATCCACGGGCGGAATGAGGTGGACGGTATGGGGCTGGTCGCGGTGGTCTGCACATAATAAAAAAAGACAGGCTCCGTTGAAATAGGCGTGGCTAGTGTCGAGGTGGCTAGTGCGGACAGTCAGTTCTAGGGCGTAGATGCGGTACTGGACCGTGATTGCGGGGGTGCCGGGGGGGACTTGGATACGCCAAGTATTTTTGTTGATTTTTTGCCAAGAGCCGGTTGGACAGGTGAAATCTTGGAGGTGACGGCTATATTCACGGACCATGTAGGAGCCCGGAGTCCAGACGGGTAAGGACAGATCCACGGTATCCCTAGGGACCGGACAAGTCATCGTCACGGTAAACAAGTGCTGGAGTGGATCAGCGGTGACGGTATAGCGTGTAGTCATCAGGTAGGGGTTTTTTGAAGGAGAACGGGGCAGTGAGCGTGGGTCCGCACGTAATCAGAGACGGAATTGCCAAGGAGACGGTCCAAGTCAGGTAGGTTACGGGCAATCGTCGGGCGGCGGTCCTCACAACCGAGAATCAGTAGGTCAGCCCGTTGTTCCTCGGCAATCCGGCAGACCTCCGCGCCGGGGCCGCCCACGGTGTAAAAAGAACGGTACGCCACCCCCTGACTCCGCACAAACTCAGCAGCGGTGGCAATGACGAGGCTTTCATTCTCAGGATCTACAACTCGGCCTACTTCGTAGGGTTCGAGGGGCCGCGTGCGGATGCGGAGCAAGAGGAGTTCACTACCGGGGACTTGACGGGCCAAGTCAGTGGCGGTTTTGAGGGCAAATTTCGCCGCCATCGTATCGCTGAGAGCCACAGCAATGCGGTTGAAACGATTGGCATAGACGCCATCGCGCAACAATAGCATTGGACAGACTGCCCGCTGGAATACGTACTGACTGACAGAATTTTTGAGGATGGCGACGAGGTTATTCAGTCCCCGCGAACCCATGATGACGAGAGAAGCTTTGAGTTCGTCGGCTACATCACAGACCACATCCTTAGGATCGCCCGTCCGCAGACTGGTGTTGAACTCGTACTCAGGACCGAGCGGGAACTGAGCGGCGGCCTTGGCGAGGATTTCACGGGAACGGGCTAGACCCGCTAATTGTTTCTCCGCTGAGGGGAGGACCCGGTTGACATGGAGGACCGTGATCCGTGATCCGCGACTCGCGGGCATCTCTAGGAGGATCTTGAGCATTTGGAGGGGGGCCGGTCCCTCTTCAATGGCAACCAGGATATTGTTGAGCAGGGTCATGGGTGACGTTCAGCTATTTGTATGCAGTGTAGCAGTGTGCGTCATGGATGATCCCACTGGAGTCCAAGCTGAACAGTGGCTTGCGACTCAATTGGTCCAAGCGGGTTGGCAGGTGTTGGCCCAACGCTGGCGTTGTCCTTGGGGGGAGCTAGATCTGGTGGTCATGGGTAACAATCTCGTCGCCTTTGTCGAGGTCAAAGCTCGTCGTCGCCTAGGACCGGATGCAGGCGGTGCTCTAGCTGTGGGCCGGGGTAAACAGCGACGCCTGATCCGGGCAGCGGGTCTCTTCTTGGCTGACCACCCAGAGCTAGCGGAGGCGAGTTGCCGTTTCGATGTAGCCCTGATTGTGCTGGGAGCCGGGGGTTTTCAGTTGCGTGAATACTTGAGCGGGGCCTTTGAGGTGGAGTAGTACCAAAATCTGTGGTATTGTTGAATGTCTGGTTGAATTAAAGAATCATGGCAAAACCCGGCGCACGAATCATCATCACCCTGGAATGCACCGAATGTCGCACCAACAGCGACAAGCGCAAACCGGGCGTCTCTCGCTACACCAGCACCAAAAACAAACGCAACACCACCGGGCGGATGGAATTAAAAAAATTCTGCGCCTACTGCAATAAGCACACCACTCATAAAGAAACCAAGTGAATAACATGACGACGAATTTCCAGAAGAAGCGGGTCTCACCGATCCCGCCGAAGGACAAGATTGACTACAAAGATGTGGACATGCTTAAAAAATACATCACCGAGCGTGGCAAAGTCCTACCCCGCCGCGTGACCGGTCTAACCGCTAAGCAACAACGTGATATGACCGTTGCCATCAAGCGTGCCCGCATCCTCGCCCTTTTGCCCTTTGTGAATCCAGAGGGTTAACTAGCCGTTGTCCAACTACGGACATCACAGTGACTAGGACATTGCCGTAACTGAGTCCATAGATTTTCTGCCGGATAGAGCAAAATGGGCAAGATGATTGCGGTTGCTTGATACTGGTTACTTTCATGTCAATAGTTAAACCCGGAAAATCTAAGTCATTCGCCGTGTTGCCCTCTGCGAATATGTAGCCTTTATCCACGAGATATGTACGAAATTTTAGTTCTAAATAAGTACCGACAGCTTTGCCGTCAGTCACGCCGAACAGCGTATGTTCAGGGTGGGTGCTCTCAGCGGCAGAGAAAATAGCAGCTTCTTGGCATAGCGGGTCCGTTGTCAGCGTAGTCAATATAGTTTTCCTTTGGGGTTTTTGGGGTTTTTGCGCCGAAAGCATCAGTGACATTGTAGAGGCTTAGACTGAGCACCGATGACCAGAATTCGGCTATGCAGTTTGCTGCCTTGGAGAAAGCCGGGTGCACAAAAACCTGATTGAAAGCCCTCGCCGGTATTACTCCCCAAAATCTCCGAGCCCAACCTCCCCTGGGAGCACAGGGTAAAATAGATCAATCACGGGGATCAATATGACTGCCGCCGCTGAAACCCTGCACGCTTTGGTGGAGCGCGTCACCTTTCACAACCCGGAGAACGGCTACAGCATCCTCAAAGTAAAGGTTCCGCGCTGTCAGGATTTGGTGACAGCGGTGGGGAGCTTTGTGCAGGTCCAGGCCGGACAGACCCTTGCCCTTTCTGGGGTCTGGCGCGAGAACCCCCGCTATGGTCCCCAGTTTGAAGTCCACACCGCCCAGGAAACCCGGCCTGCTACCCTCAACGGGATTGAGAAATACCTGGGGTCCGGTCTGATTAAGGGGGTCGGTCCCGTGACGGCTAAGCGGATTGTCCGGCACTTTGGCCTAGAGACCCTGGCTCTACTCGATACCCAACCGCAACGGCTGATTGAAGTCGCGGGAGTAGGCCAAAAGCGCGTCCAGATTATCCAAAAAGCCTGGACGGAGCAACGGGCGATTAAAGAAGTCATGCTCTTCTTACAGTCCCATCAAATTAGTCCCCTCCACGCGGTCAAAATTTTCAAGACCTACCGGGAAGAGTCCATCCCCATCGTCACCCAGAACCCCTACCGACTGGCTCAGGATGTCTACGGGATTGGCTTTGTCACCGCCGACCAGATCGCTCGCAACCTGGGACTGGCCCCCGATGCGGAGTTCCGTTACCAGAGCGGTTTACTGTATACCCTGGAGACCGCCGCCGAGGAGGGCCACTGCTACCTACCCCAGACTGCGCTTGTCACCCAAGCCACCCAACGCCTCGCCCTCAAGGACCACCAACCGGACCCGGCGATCCTTTTGAGACTCACCCGGCAGATGGCGATTGAGGACCAGATCATAATGCATGGCGACCAAACGGGTCAATTTATCTGCTACAAACCGGCATTTTTTAGGAGTGAACAGCATCTGGCGGAGCGGGTCCACGCGCTGTTGAGCCGTCCTGTCACTGTGGACTCGGCCCGCGTAGACCACTGGTTAGACCGCTTCACCACCAAAATGGGATTACAACTCTCGGATGAACAACGACAGGCCGTCCAAATGGCAGCCTCAGCACGGGTGCTGGTCCTAACCGGCGGACCGGGTTGCGGAAAAACCTTCACCACCCGTACCATCGTCGCGCTCTGGCGGGCCATGGGGAAGACGATTGCCCTAGCCTCCCCCACGGGCCGCGCCGCCCAACGCCTCAGCGAAATGACCGGTCAAGAGGCCAAAACCCTGCACCGCCTCTTGGAATATGACCCGCGCACACGGGGCTTCAAGCGGGATATCCAGAACCCCCTAACCGCAGAAGCTATTGTCATTGATGAAGCCTCGATGTTGGATTTATTTTTAGCCAACAGTCTACTCAAAGCTGTTGCTCCCAATGCCCAGTTACTTATGGTCGGGGATACGGACCAACTCCCTAGTGTGGGTCCGGGGAATGTATTGCAGGACTTAATTCAGACGGGCTGTGTACCCGTAGTCCGGCTTACCCAGGTATTTCGGCAAGCCCAGACCAGCCAGATTATCAGCAACGCCCACCGCATCAACCAAGGCCAGTTCCCGCAACTCGAAACCGTGACCGACCGGCCCAAAACCGACTGTCTCTGGCTGGCGGCGAAGGAACCCGAACTCGGCGTCCAAGGGATCGGTCAGTTGGCGGTGGACCTCTTGCCCAAATTGGGCTTCAACCCCGCCCAAGACCTCCAAGTCCTCTGTCCGATGACGAGAGGCGAAGCGGGGACGCGCAACCTCAATAAAGTCCTACAACAACTACTCAACCCGCCTGCACCCACTAAAACGGAGATCGTCCGGGGCGGGATCACCCTCAGAGTTAACGACCGGGTGATCCAACTGGTTAACGACTACGACCGTGAAGTATTTAATGGCGATTTGGGAACAATTACTCAGCTCGATTTAGAGGAACAAGAAATTACGGTCCAGTTCGGCGAACGGTGTGTCGTCTATGATTATGCCGACCTCAATGAGATTGCGCTGGCTTGGGCGGTCAGTATCCACAAGAGTCAGGGCAGTGAATATCCCGTCGTCATCCTACCTGTGTACATGCAACACTCCATTCTCCTGACGCGCAACTTGATCTACACCGGGTTAACCCGTGCCAAGCAACTCGCCATCCTCGTCGGCCCCAGCAAAGCCATCGGTTTCGCGATCCAGCAGACCAAGGACCAGCAGCGGTTTACCTACTTGAGTCAACGGTTAACGCAATTGGTTCAACCCTAGGTTTGAAGGCAAGATGGGCTTTAACTGGTGATAGACGACGCGAAGAACTCTTCGGTTCAATTAATTAGAAAATTTTCGGAAATCACGGAGGTTTTTATTTATTGAAATGACCTTCCCGGGACAGCTTGAGGTAATCACTTAGGGCGAAATGGGGATTGACCGATAGACTTGGGAAGTCTGAAATTCATCCGCCCCCTTACGCAAGGTTGCCAGCAACCAGGGTGGGCACCCCCCCCATTTTTTGTCAATTCATCATAGCTCCTCGGATCTAAGCTGCACTTTCTGTCCGAGCGGGCAACTTTACCATGAGGATCTTCTCTTGAATCAACAAAAATCAGTCAAAACTTGGTTAGGTACTGCCTTGGGTCTATGTGCCCTCATCGCCCTGCCCGTGGGAGCCAGTCGCTTCAACGCCCAGCCCGCCCCGGCGGTTCACGCCCAGCCCACCGCCCAGCACCAATCTCTAGCCCGTGGTTCGCGGACCATCTTCATCCTCACCCTAGACCGCAACCTCTCGGTCCAAGGCATCCGCGACCTCTGGGTCCAGGGCCTCCCTAAGCACGCCCAAGCCCAGATCACGCCCCAGGGCACCGGCGCGGTCCTTACCGTCTGGACGACCCCCCAAACCCCGGCGGGGACCCACCGTCTGACCGTGGCAATGATGGGCCAAGCCGAACCTGTCACCCAAGTCGCCATTACCACGACCAGTGCGCCCTTAAGCATGGCTTACGGTCTCTGGACCCCGACCAAATGGGACACCTGTACCAAGACAATCCACGATAGCTACTCCGTGGTCGGACCCGATGGCAAACTCTATCCGACCTGGCATCCGACGGTGGATACTGCAACGGGCTGTACCTTCGGGCATGAACACGGACGGGACCCCAAGCTCTCTGACCTCTACAGCTTCTCGGGCGGGATGCCCTTTGGGGTGGCGAATGAAGCACAGATGGCGAATGACGCAAGTAGTATGCGCCACGAGGACCATGTGGGCCACAAAGTCGAGTGGGATAAAGGCATCCGGCTCACCCGTAAGACCAGTAGCGGCAATGTTTATACCGGTGTGAGCTGCGACTTCTTGGTCCATGTCCACCAGGGCAGTCACTCCCCCGATGCCTTCGGTAGCAACCTCCACGAAATTTCGTACTTTGTGCAATGTAGTGATGGTCGCAAGTTGGGCGTGACGAAGTTGGAAGCCTTTGGTGACCCCAGCATCATGACCCGTGGCTGTGACCGGACCAAACTCATCCAAGGTCCACCCGCCGAGCCTGAGGACTCTCCTGACGGCGACCACACGCGACGGATTCCCGATAGCTACTGTGTCAAGGAGTTCTTCTGGGTGCCCACTGGCGAAATCTCTAGCTACTATCTGGGTTTCCAAGAGATCTGGAGTGGCGAGAATTTCATTGTCAAACCCAACGGCACACCCTTAGCGTTCTTCGACCCGTACTTCTTAGTCCGTGATCCCAGCCGCTACTACGACCCCGGCAAGTCCAATAACCTGTCGCGCTCCATGGACGCTTGCTACTTTGTTGAGGCGAATGGGGATTCTGCCCACACGGGTTCTTGCGCCGCCGTGACCGACAAATTCAAGATTACCGATATCACCTGGGATGACCCGCGTTCGGCCTTCAAGGGGGTGCAGCGGCAGATCTTCTTCAACCGCACCATCGTCACCAACCTAGGCGGCGTAACCACTTGGTACACCGATCCCTTCGGTAAAAATGCCCAGACGACCCCCTTCACGGGGTCCATCAAACAGTACATCTCAGCGACGGATAACGGGGAAGAGGTTTCCGAAGGGGTCCGTATCTTCCGCGATTACCAAGACCCCACGGTCCACGCCCCGAACTAACTCCCCTGGAGTTCTTTGAGGGCTTGGCGGACTTCGCTACTGTTGCGGGTGGGGCTGACCTGGGTGAAGACCCGGCGCAGCAGCCCCTGGGGGTCCACGAGGTAGGTGTTACGCGCTCCGCCGGGGGCTCCGTACATCGCCCCGACCCGGCCCTGACTATCTGCCAACAGCGGAAACTTCAAGCCCTCACTGTCACAAAACTTCTGGTGGGAGTCCACCGTATCCACACTCACGCCCACCACCTGGGCGTTGAGCTTTTGATAGAGGGGTAAGTCTTGTTGAAAGCGACGCGCCTGCACAGTGCAGCCCCCCGTGAAGTCCGCCGGATAGAAGTACAACACCAACCACTTCCCCTGAAAATCCTTGAGTTGAAAATTCTTGCCGCTGTTACTAGGTAAGTTGAAGGCGGGGGCGGGTTGACCCAGCTGGGGCAGGGCAGCGAGGGGAGCGGCGAGGGCCAGGGCAACTAAGGCCGGAGTGAACTTAAACACGCGGGGCTACTCTTTACATTCCTTCGTATCGTACCCAGTCGGGTGGCAAGGCGTGAGCAGTTACTATGGCGATAGCTTGTCGCACGGCCCGCCATGTCTAGCTTTTGTGCCTACTACCACGAACAAACGAAGTATACGCCCGAGGGGATCGCCCGGAGTGCACGGCAGCTTGAGTGGGACCAGCAACCCCGGCCCTACAAAGAATTCACCACGGGTCAGAAGTTAGACCTCAAGCCCTATTTAGCTGAGCCTGAGTCAACAGGATTGCACCGCCTCTCCCGCTTGCTGTACCTGACCTACGGCGTAACAGCAGTGGTTCCCTACCCAAATCAACCGTTTTATATGCGGTCGGCTCCTTCCGCAGGCGGGCTTTATCCCGCTGAAATCTACCTAGTGAGTCGGGGGGGGCCGGCCCTACCGGCGGGTATCTATAACTATCAGGTCCTTAGCCATAGCCTGTTGCACTGGGAGCAGCCCGTCTGGTCTGGTTTACAGCAGGCATGTTTTGACCATCCTGCTTTGACCGGAGACCTAGCGTTGGTAGTGACAGCGGTATTTGCGCGCTCGGCTTGGCGGTACGCTGACCGGGCTTACCGGCGTATCTGCCTAGATACCGGGCATCTTTTGGGGAACCTGGAACTTGCCGCCAGTCTCACTGGGTTTACTTTGCAAGTGTGCGGAGGGTTTCAGGACGAACCGTTGGGTCACCTGCTGGACCTAAACCCCAGTGAGGAGGCCCCCTTATGTGTCGCGGCCTTGGGTCAAATGCGCATCCCAGGACCTACCGCGCTGTCCTCTCCCGTCGCCCAAGACTTCCCAACCGTGGGCGCGGGGCAGTTGTTGGCTTATCTACACCGCGCTTCCCAGATTACGGTTAGGACTCCACCCACCCCGGCAGCCCCGCGTCAGGATAAGTACAATTTCCCTTTCTGTCTCAAGGTCTCCACCCTCACCCCGCCCTTAGTTTGGCAAGACCGGCTGGCTGAGACGATGACCCACCGCCGTTCCACCCGGCAATACACCGGGGAGGACCTGACCTTGACCGAACTTAAGCAACTCCTCCACTTCACCTACCAGCCCCAGGATTATCCCTTTGATCCCGACCCAGACTATTTTGACCTGACGCTCTTGGAGACTTTTGTGGCGGTGATGGGCGTGATGGGTCTGGAGGAAGGTTGTTATTATTACGCGCCTGCTGTCCAGGAGTTACGCCAGGTCCGGTTTAAGAATTTTCGTGCGGAGGTCCATTACCTCTGTCTCGGTCAAGACTTAGGGCGAGATGCGGGGGCAGTGGTCTTCCATACAGCGGACCTGACGGCAGCCGTGGCCCGTTACGGGGAAAGGGCTTACCGCTATTTACACCTAGATGCGGGCCACCTCGGACAACGCTTGAACCTAGGGGCGGTACGTTTGGGCTTGGGAGTAAGCGGGATCGCGGGCTTCTTCGATGACCAAGTAAATGAAGTCCTCGGTATCCCCCGTGCGGAAGCAGTCCTTTACATCACTACGCTGGGTCGTCCGGTAAGTTAGCAAGCTCTCTGTTAAGCCAGAGTCCTAAGCGTGCATATCAATGGGACTACCGAACTATAAAGCCTCACTGCGCTGGTTCTTACCAAGATAGGGAATCGGCAAGCGGGTAACGTGCCCTAGGGTAGAGACGCCTCAACTACCCCCTGAACTCGGGGTACTATTGAAGCGAACGCTAGAGAGCATGGTGTGGAACGGACATTTCTTGCAGTAAAACCGGATGGGGTCCAGCGGGGCTTGGTGGGTAACATTCTGGGCCGTTTTGAGCAGAAGGGCTTCAAATTAGTTGCACTCAAGCTGATGATGGTCACGCCGGAGTTGGCCCAGCAGCATTACGGCGAACACCAGGGCAAGGGGTTCTTTGCGGGACTCGTGAGCTTCATTACCTCTGGTCCCGTGGTGGCGATGGTCTTTGAGGGGAAGGGGGTGATTGCGGCAGCCAGAGCGATGATTGGGACGACCAATCCCCTCAACGCACCGACGGGTTCAATCCGGGGAGATTTTGGAGTAGATATTGGGCGTAATATCATCCATGGTTCCGACAGTGTGGAGTCAGCCCAGCGTGAAATCGGTCTCTGGTTTAGCTCCGAGGACCTGACCGACTGGACTCCGGCGGTTACGTCCTGGATCTACGAGTAAATGAATCTGGATGCCCGGACGATTGATGAGGTCCGTCAACGGGCGGATCTCTATGACATCGTTTCCGAACGGGTCGTCCTTAAACGTTCAGGGAAAGACTTTCGCGGGATCTGTCCTTTTCATGAGGGGAAGAGCCCCAGTTTTTCGGTCAATCCGACTCGCAACTTCTATAAATGTTTCTCCTGTGGAGTGGGCGGAGATAGCGTCAGTTTCATCATGCGGCTGGAGAAGATTGCTTTTACGGAAGCTGTCCTAGCCCTGGCTCGCCGCTACAACATCCCGGTCCACAGTCACTCCCCCGAGGAACGAGCGGCCTATACCCGCAAGCTTTCCCGTGAACAACAGATTTTAGAGATTCTGGAGCAGGCGGCCCAGTTCTATCAACACGCTCGTCAATCCCCGATTGGACAGGTGGCCCGTGAGTATCTGCAACGGCGGGGACTGAGTGACGAGACTTGCCAACACTTTGCCATTGGTTACGCGCCGCCCGGTTGGAATGCCCTGACGACCCATTTACTGGAGCGCAAACGTTACCCCGCGCCCTTGGTGGAAGCGGCGGGGCTGGTGCG
>Ga0163145_1000231_pt1 | contig 24922 bp, 19 predicted proteins | sample OliLakLV9_FD_161683 | JGI IMG/M metagenome (GOLD analysis project Ga0163145, IMG submission 161683) | Freshwater microbial mat bacterial communities from Lake Vanda, McMurdo Dry Valleys, Antarctica - Oligotrophic Lake LV.9 | ecosystem: Environmental > Aquatic > Freshwater > Lake > Microbial mats... | reverse complement strand
ACGTTAGTACAGCGATATCCTGAAATGAGCCGCGAGGAGCTATTGACGATGCTGGAACTGCAATTGACCGGGTGGAAAGAGTCACGGGTATTCCGCGAAGTGCTGGAAGAAGGCAAGGCCGAAGGCAGAGCCGAAGGCGAGTTGAAAGGCAAGCTGGAGACGGTCCCGGCTTTGATGAAAAGGGGTTTTACACCCCAGGAGATTGCGGAGATTCTGGGGTTGACGTTAGAACAACTGCAGGCAGTACCCTAGCCCTGGGTCCGTTGTGACGCGCTCGATAACTCAGAAAAGTTGCCCATCAGTCCTTAATCGTGGCATCATTAGAAATCGTGCCGATGGAAACCCTATCGTCGGCCTTGGAGCAACCCCATGGGGATTCGCAAATTTCGCCCGATGACACCGGGCACCCGGCAACGGACCACTTCCGATTATGCCGACATCACCAAGTCTGAACCTGAAAAGTCCCTGACTAAATTCCACCACCGCAAGCAGGGCCGCAATAACCGGGGGGTCATCACCTCCCGCTTCCGGGGCGGTGGACATAAACGGCTGTACCGCACGATTGACTTCAAGCGGGATAAGCGCGGCATGATAGCCCAAGTCATTGCCATTGAGTACGACCCCAACCGCAATGCCCGGATTGCCCTGGTCCAGTATGAGGACGGGGAGAAGCGTTACATCATCCAGCCCAACGGTCTCTTGGTCGGGGCAACGATTGAGAGTGGACCCACCGCCGACATCCGTTTGGGTAACAGTCTCCCTCTAGAGAACATCCCCCTCGGTTCTGAGGTCCATAACGTCGAGTTGGTCCCTGGACGCGGGGCACAGATGGCCCGTTCCGCTGGGGCCGTGGTGCAGCTTGTGGCGAAGGACGGCGGTTTTGCCATCCTCAAACTACCCTCGGGCGAAGTCCGCCGGGTCCGTAAGGAGTGCTACGCCACCCTGGGTCAGGTGGGCAACCTGGATGCTAAAAACATCTCGATTGGTAAAGCTGGTCGTAACCGTTGGCTGGGCCGTCGTCCCCACAACCGAGGCGTGGTCATGAACCCGGTTGACCACCCGCACGGTGGAGGTGAGGGCAAGTCTCCGATCGGGATGAGTACCCCTGTTTCGCCCACTGGGGTCCCTGCACTCGGCTACCGCACCCGTAAGCGCAACAAACCCTCGTCGCGCTTCATCATCACCCGTCGTAAGGCGAACCGCTAAATTCAAGGGATCTGCATCCCCCGTTGGACCGCTGGGCGACTCGCAATGGTTTCTGCCCAGCGTTTGACGTGGGGATAGGGGTCCAAACTGATACCTTGATGGTCGTGGACAGAGACCCAGGTGTAGGTGGAAACATCGGCAATCGTGTAATCCGCCCCAGCAAGATAGGCTGATTTCCCTAACTGTTCGTTAAGAACCCCGTAGAGACGGTGGACTTCTTTGGTGTAGCGGTCAATGGCGTAGGCGATTTTTTCTGGGGCATAAAGAGCAAAATGATTGAGTTGCCCGAACATCGGCCCAACGCCGCCCACTTGAAACATTAACCATTGCAAAATCGGATAGCGGTTCTCGACGGGAAAAAGTTTACCTGTTTTCTCGGCTAGATAGATCAGGATTGCGCCGGACTCAAAGAGGGCGAGGGGTCCATGGGGACCATCAGGGTCCACTAGGGCCGGGATTTTACCATTGGGATTGATGGCGAGGTAGGCGGGGGTGTGTTGGTCGCCCTTGGTGATATTGATGACATGGAGATTGTAGGGCAGGTCCACCTCTTCAAGCATGACCGAGGCTTTGCGTCCGTTGGGTGTGCTGAAGGTGTACAGGTCAATCATGGTGCTGGCTCAGACGTAGGACTCTCTCACTTTAGGGAGCCTCGCCCGGTCTGATACCTTTCTCAGGGAGGAGCCGAGTTACTGAGCAAGCTCTCCGCTTTCCTAGTGTTATCTGCTGACCCTTAGCCCACCACACGCGGCGTAATGATATCCTAAATCTGCTCTCTTGAAAAAACTCAACCGTGACCGAGGCTGCCCCCCTACGGAGAATTAGTGTAGATGAGTTTGCTCGTCGGCTAAAAGATGCAGTTGAACAACAAGATAAACGCTTTGCTTTTTTCCTGGGGGCGGGTTGTTCTATTTCCTCTGGTATTCCTTCGGCAGGGGGTCTGGTAAAGGATCGTTGGCTTCCTCGGCTTCATAGTTTTCGTACTCCCCTTCAGAAGCTAGAAAGTTGGATATGTGAAGAATTTCCAGGCTATGACTCCGATAAACCTAGTGCCTCTTACGGCCAAGTTATCGAAAAGCTGTTTCTTCATCCTGAGGAGCGGCAGCGTGAATTTGAGCAACTGTGCGACAGTAAATTTCCTGGGTTTGGCTATGCGGCTCTGGCTAGCTTAATTGCCTCAAAAGACGGACGGTTCAACATTGTCTTGACGACTAATTTTGACGATCTTGTTGCTGATGCTCTTTATCTTTTCACTGATGCCCGTCCTTTGGTTATTCCCCACGAGTCTCTAGCAAGCTTCATTCGACCAACGCGCACACGTCCCCTTGTGGTGAAGCTTCATGGTGATCACCGCCTAACGCCAATGAATACTGAACAAGAAACAGAGCAATTGGAAAAAGCGATTGAAAGCCAAGTAGGTACTTTACTTTATGACCGGGGGCTGATCTTCATGGGCTATGGAGGGAATGATAAGAGCGTTATCAAAATGTTACATTCTCTTCCTAAAGAGGCACTTCCGTTAGGCGTTTATTGGGTTAGCGGAAGTGAACCTCAAGGGGAGATAAGAGCTTGGTTGAATCTACGTAAGGCTGTATGGGTTAACAAGAAAGATTTTGATGAAGTCATGGTAATTCTGCATAGCGTATTTAAGCTTGCCCCCCCTAACTCCAATCGATTTGACAAGGTTTTCCAGAAATATATGGACACTTATAACAAAGTGTCTACACAAATTGATTCACTACCCAAGGACGCTCTCGATGCAGTAGCACTAAAAGCAGCACTTGAAATCACTGACCAATCTTTGCCAGAGTGGTGGTCTTTCACAGAGCAAGCCTTGCGTCTTCACAATAGTGCGCCCGAAAAAGCTCAAGAGTTATATTTAGAAGGTATAGTTAAGTTTCCAATTTCTGCTCCTTTAATTGGCAGTTACGCTATTTTCTTACATACTATCAAGAAAGACTATGAGGAGGCCGAGAGGTACTACCGCCGTGCTCTTGAGATTGACGCCAATAATGCGAACCACCTTGGAAATTATGCTGGTTTTTTACTTTCAAAAGGGCGGACTGAAGAGGGACTATCAATTTTAGATAGAGCATTAAATGCACCTGAGATAGCCAGTTCACCTGCTCTTCTTGTTGAATGTTGGTTTTACTCACTTGCACATGGCAAGCCTGAGAAACGGAGACAGGCTTTGTACAACTTGAAGCAAGCGTTAGTTGAAGGTAAACGCTCACCAGGATGGAACCTTAAGACCAATATTGAACAAGATTCAGAAGGAGGGACACCCAGACGTGTTCTGGTTGGAGAAGCTGGCGGCTGTGATTTCAGAAGATGCAGATACTGGGGAGTTGGAAGCATGGGAGACTTGGCAAGACGCTTGAAACTTTGGTCAGGGAGCTTAAGGGGTGACACTGGACTCAGCTACGCAGGTAGTAACGATTCCTACCCCCCGAAAACGGCTTCTACCATCTAAAAACGAGTTCTACGCACGAGAAACCGTGCTTACGGTCTAAACAACGAGTTCTACGGACGAAAAACGATGCTTCCCGTGCGAACAAGGCGTTTTGTAGAACGAGCGTCTCGTATTTTGACTAGCTCATCCTCGACAAGCCTCCGGGACTGGTAAGGCGCGGGTCCGGGGGACACAATAACTGCTTAGGGTTACTTTGCCAACGCCTCCACTTGGTCAATCGCTTCAGGTTCGCCCCGCAGGAGTAAACAATCGTCTACGGCGAGGGCGAGGTCGCCGCCCGGAGCGTTGAGGAGTTGCCCTTGGCGGCGGATGGCTTGGACAACCACGTTGTAACGGCGGCGGAGGTCGGTTTGCATCAAGGTCTGACCGATGAGGGAGGAGGTCTCCTTGAGGGTGATCCAATCGCTCAGTCCCGCCCGCGCCGGGGTGCGGAGTAATTCCTGAAAACTGACCCGCTCGGCAGGTGAACCCACCACCAAGAGACGGTCCCCCGCCAAAACTTGCGTCTGGGCCGTGGGGTAGCGCAGGGTCTGGTCCCCCCGTTCAATCGCCATCACACTCGCCCCGGTACGGTTACGGATGTCCCCTTGAGCCAAAGTCAGCCCCACCAAACCACAGGCCGGGGTCAGGGTGAACCACTCGCCATTGAAGTCCTCAGCAATCGTGAGCAGTTCTTGTAACGCGCTTGGGGCTTCAGGAATGAGGGTCCGGTAACGTCCGGTGCGGATTTGGGTCAGGATCGCCTGGATCGTCTGACGGTCCTCGCCCAGTAGTAATAAAAGTTGTGCCCCCATCTCCATCGCCGCCTCAAACTCGGGCTGGACGACCTCACGGGCACCGAGTTGGCTAAGGACTTCCACTTCACTGGTTTGATGGGCACGGGCGAGGACCGTCAGCTCTGGGGCGAACTCCAAGGCCCGTTTGAGGACTAAACGGGTACTGGCGGGGTCCGGTAGGGCAATGGCGAGAGACTTAGCGCGTTCGAGGTGAGCTTTTTCCAGAATTAAATCGCTCTCGGCATCCCCGAAAATATAAGGAATTTTTTGGTTGCGGAGGGACTGGACCGCCGCCTCACTGTTATCGAGGACCAAAACCGTCTGCCCCCGTTCTCGCAACAGTTTCACCAAGACCTGTCCAATGCGTCCGTACCCGACCACGACCACATGGTCCTGGAGGACCGCTGGGAGGCTCAGTTCACGGATGCCCTGGAACCGACTTAAAAAACGAGCAGTTAAAGGCCAGCGCAACAAACTCTGGGCCAGTAGCGGCGCGAACTTCAGCAAGGAAGGAGTCAGCACTAAGGAAACCGCCGTCGTCCCCAGGACCAGCACGTACTTAGATTGAGTCAACAAGCCCAAGCTCAGCCCCACTTGAGCCAACACAAAGGAGAACTCCCCAATCTGATTGAGCCCCAGACTGACAATCACGGCAGTTTTGAAACTGTAGCGGAAGCTCAGCACAATCGGCAGAATAATTATGGCCTTGCCGACCATCACCACCGCTACTAGGCCCAGGATGAGCCCGAGGTTTTGCCACAATAACAGGGGGTCAATCAGCATCCCAATTGAGGCAAAAAATAACGTCGCAAAAATATCGCGCAGGGGCAAAACTCTCGCTAGGGCTTGGTCGGCGTACTCCACTTCCGAGAGCATCAGCCCCGCCACAAACGCTCCCATCTCAATCGAAAGTCCCACCGCCGCCGTGGTGAAGGCCACCCCTAGACAGAGCGTGACCACCGTGAGCAAAAACAACTCCGCACTCCCCGTACGGACCACCGCCCGCATCAACCAGGGCACCACCCAGATCCCCGCCGCCACCGCTGCCGCCACAAAAAGTAATCCCTTCCCTAAGGCCAACAACAGAGCTAGCCCAATCGCTTCTGGGGGTTGATTTAAGGCGGGCAGAACCGCCAGGATCAATCCCAGGGCCAAGTCCTGCACGATAAGGATGGCAAGCATCACCTGTCCATGCAAAGTCGGGACCTCCCCGCGCTCCGTCAAAGTCTTGAGGACCACCGCCGTCGAGGACAAGGATAGTAACGCCCCCAAAAAAAGACCCCGCACCGGCGTATCCACCCAGCCCGTACCGTAGGCCAAAAGCGCAACCAGGACCGTAGTTAGTCCAATCTGAAGCAGCCCGCCCCCCAGCGCGATCCCCCGGACACGATTAAGTTCTTTGAGAGAAAACTCGACCCCTAGGGCGAACAACAACAGGGCAACTCCTACAGTCGCCAGGGACGCAATCCGCTCATCCCCCAAGAGTTTCAGGCCGTAGGGACCAACTACCAGCCCCCCCAGCACATAGCCCAAGAGCGCGGGTTGCCGTAGCCGCGTCGCCACAAACCCACCCAGGGCCGCCGGCCCCAACACTGTAACCAACTCCAAAATGAACTCAGTACCCGCTGCCATCCTGCTCCCCCCGTGAAGTTTATCGTGCCTCCTTTGATAACGCGCTGTAAAAGAGCCGCTGAAAGGTCATCGGCACTGGCTCATCTCCCACCCTCAGAAGCGCAAGTCGCTACTCTCAGTTAGCTGGAACATTGCCAAAGAAGATACCCGTGATTAACCCCGTTCCGTTCATCAACCAAATCGCGTTGTCCCCACTGATGTAGTTGCGCCATAACAAGTCCGCTTGGTTGTCCCCGTTGAAGTCCCCGCTCCCGATAAGCTGCCAGTTCAAGTCCGGCAACGCCGGTAGCAACACCCCGGCAGTGAGGGCCGTCCCGTTCATCAACCACACCGCACTCTCAGCACTACTCAAGTTGCGCCAGAGGATGTCCGCTTGAGGGTCCAGGTTGAAACTCCCCTGCCTCGGGGTGATAGCTTGGCTCACCATCTGCCAACTCAGGTCTATCTGACCCAAGGGAGCCGCCCCCGCATAACTCGTCCCGTTCATCAACCAGATAGCGTTGCTGCTGTCGGTGTAGTTGCGCCAGAGTAAGTCCGGCTTGCCGTCGCCGCTGTAATCCGCCGCCCCGACCAGTTGCCAGTTGCGGTCAGTCACGGTATCAATCAGGTACCCAGCGACAAAAGTTGTACCGTTCATCTGCCAGAGGGCGTTCTCGCCGGTGGCATAGTTGCGCCAGAGTAAATCAGGTTGTCCATCCAGGGTGAAGTCCACGGCTGCCACCAGTTGCCAGTTGGGGTCGGTGACACTATTGAGCAGGACGGAGAAAGCAAAGGCGGTGCCGTTCATGAACCAGAGGGCATTCTCACCGGTGGTGTAGTTGCGCCAGAGGATATCGGACTGTCCATCGTTATTGAAGTCAGCGGAGCCGACCATCTGCCAGAGTTCAGAGCGGACATTGTAGGGCGCGACCCGGAACGGGAAGGGACTAGAGGTGCCGCCCGCTGTGGTGACGGTGACGGTCGTGGGCGTACCCGCGAGGATGGCGGGGACCGTGACAGCGAGTTGAGTACTAGATAAGAGCGTGAAGGCGGCGGGGAGGCCATTGAAGAGGACACCCGTGACACCCGTGAGGTTATTGCCCGTGAGGGTGAGGCGAGTGGTAGGCGGACCAACGGCTGGAAAGAGGTCCGTCACAGTGGGCGGAGTAACAGTGGTTGTGGTGACAGTGAAGAAGCCGCCGGTGACAGTTCCGCTTGGTGTAGTAACGCTCAAGGGTCCAGTAGTCGCGCCGCCTGGAACAGTGGCGGTAATTTGGGTACTGGAGTTGACAGTGAAACTTGCGGCGATCCCGTTGAATCGAACCGCTGTCGCCCCGCTAAAGTTCGTGCCAGTGATAACGACGCTGGTACCCACCGGACCTTGGAGCGGGTTGTAACTGCTGATGGTGGGTGCAGTATTGACTACGGCTTGTTGCAAGTTGAGGACGATGTTTCCAGAACTACCGCTAAAACCATCTACAGCGATGCGGTAGACCGTACCGCCGAGGGCATTAAAGGTAACGGTGCTTGTGCCGTTGCCGCCGCTATCGTCATTACTCGCAATCGTGGTCAAGGCATTGACGGCAGTCCCAGTGTAAACGCCCAAGGTCGTATCGAACGCACTGCCGATGGTATTGATGGTCACACTGCCCGTGGCTGGGGCAGTCCAGGTCCACCAGACCGAGCGTCCACCAGAATTATTAGCGTGGTTTGGCTCCCCGGCTTCTTTGGTTGCGTCCACATTAGAGCTGGAGATAGTGATGGGGTTGCCTGCTAAACCGATGGCGTTAATGAAATTGTCGTTAGTAGGTGTAGAGACTTTGTTCAAAATAATGTTGATATTCGCGAGGGTCCCACCAGCGTTGACCGTGAGGATTGTACTGGTGTTGGGATTGTCGCTGGCGGATTCACCAACGTTATAAAACTCCTTGACTGCGCCCACTGGGAAAACAGGGATATTACCATCTTCAGTACTATAAAAACTAATCGTCGAAACTTCGCTCGGGTTAATCGGTTGGATATCCACAGTGTATTGACCCGGTGGTAAGCCCGGCAGCGTAAAGGTCCCTTGGAAATTGGGATTTGGTGCATTGTTCAAGTAACCCGAAATGACCGACACAGCATCTTTTTGGGGAATTCCTCCTACCTTGCGGGCGACAACGAGGGCTCCATCAAATCCCGTGACCCCATCTCCTAACAAGACTTTCCCAGTAATCGTGCCATAGTTCGTACTGAAACTCGAAGCTGGGTAGAAGTTGCTCATCCAAGAGCGGTCATCTAACTCCAAACTCTCCTGCTGTGCGCCAAAGAGAAAGGAATACATGGTTGGGATGTTGGTGAAGTCAACTGCACCTACTGACTCCAGCAAAGTATGATCGAGTCCACTGAGGTGCCCAAATTCATGGATGAATGCTGATTTGAAACCGGGGTCGTTAGAGAATTGCCCGTTGAGGACTGCAAGACTGTAAATAATCTCACTATTATTTGTGATACAGTCCGGTCCAGCGAACCCTAGAATATCATCCGAAGACCCTACCCCAAAAATTAAATCGACAATGGAGCCATCCGTATCAAAAACTACATAGCTGGCAGGATTCAGGTTATTAACGCATTGGTCAAACCGTTCATCTTGTAACTCAAAGAAGTTGTCGTCAGTAATATCTTCAGAGAGCGGACCGACATTTTGGTAGCTGATGTTGCTGTCTGGAATATCTTGCCAGGGTTGGAAAGCTGTGGTGACGAAACTGAGGGCTTGAGCATTGGTCAAGCTCCCCAAACTACCCTGGTCTGTCTGGTATTTGATGGGTAGTTTACTAGCACTAAAGCGAAGCGGCTGGTTGTTAAATACACCAATCGTTCCTCCGGCTTGGACTGGAGCAATGTTTACCGCAAGCAGGGCTAATACGCCCCAAAGTACGCGCTGACGCATGGTTAATCCTTAGTTTTGGGTAATGAGCCACTGCAAAATCTTGGTCAAGAGCGTCAAGCGCAACGGTTCGCCTTGATTCGCCCGCTGGACTTCCTGGAGTTCACCCGTAGATAGTATCCCCGTCACCCGTTCTAGGGGGAAGAGGTCCCAGTTACTGCGTCCATTCTGGGCCACTTTGACCCCTTGGGCATCGTCACGGATGGCGAAACGGCCCTGTTCAATCCCGACGGGACTGGTCAACCCGACTTTACTCGGGGTCCGCAACAACAATAAAACTTCTTCGCCCTTCTGAAAGCCCTTGAGATGGGGCAGCCCAGGATCATTGCTGGCCCCGTACTGGCGAAAGACTAAGGTCTGGGTAGGCGTACCTTTGAGGACTTGGCTGACTGCCAGGGTAATTTTAGTGACGGGAATATTGGCATAACCCGCTAGAGACTCGGTTTGTACTTCCACACAACGCCCGACCACCACCTGCCCTGCCCGTTGGCTCAGCTCAGCTAGATCCAGGGGACGGGCAATCTGGGCAAAGCCGGGAGCCGTCCCTAATAAAGGCGCAATGCACATCAACCGGACTAAAAAAGAAGTGAGGAGACTCATCAAGAACCACCATGGGAGGTTAAGAAGATTATATCTGTCCTAAGCCCTTGTCCTGAGAGGAAACTACTAGCTTCACATTACTTTGCAGTTGCAGTATCACGATTGACTTCAACCCTTACGATTTGTTTTGGCCGTACTAACGGGAGCAAGGTAGCGTTCATCGGTGATGGGGACGTTAAACTCGACGGTTTCATAGTCTAGAGGCAAGGTTGCTGTATTGCCTTAGTAAGTAATGCCGTTCATTATTTAAGTTGTGCTTCGGTATTAAGCGGTAGGAGGTGCTTCCCTAGAATTGTTATGGTGTTCTTATGTACTCACTGCCGTCAGATCGATTCCTAGACCTCTCTTCATGCCCGGTTTGTCGTCTGGGTCGGCTGGCGGTTATGCCCTTGATGGAAGTCCTAGCCTGTAATCTCTGTCGGCACATTTTTGAAGTAGACTCTGAGCGTCAGATGGTGGGAATGGTGGGTAGTGCTCCGCCCTTAGTCTGGCAGTGGGACGGGCAAGGCTGGGCTAGTCCTCGCGGACAGGGCTTCTCACGGGCGGATCTATTAGTGGGCGTAGTCTTGGTGGTATTCCCGACGTTATTAGTGGGCGGGAGTTGGATTTTTCGGCCCATCGGCACGGGACCTCTAGCTTGGTTTCCGGCTTTCTGGACGGGATTAACGTTTGTTACGCATCTGATGGGTATCTTGAGTATTCTGGTGTCGTACTACCAATTTTCCGTAATGACTTTCTTGAAATCTCTAGTCCAATCGGTGCTACGAAATACGAAGCTGTTTCATTAAAAACGGGGCGAGGACAGTCCCCACCCCGTCACTTTACCTTGTGAACTTACTCCGCTAGAGCGAAGGCGACTGGACGGCCCCGGAGCGTCGTGTTCTTGAGATTGAGCACAGAATCGCTGTCCTGTTCACGGACCTCGACGAAGGCACAGGTGTCCATGATCTCAATCGCGCCAATTGTGCGTCCCGGAATCCCGGCCTCGTTGGCGATCGCGCCAACAATGTCACCGGGGCGCAACCCAGCATCCCGTCCGGCCCCAATGTAAAGGCGGACCATCGGCTGGTCGCCGCCAGTTGTCCGTTTCTCCACTGAACGGCGCGGGCTCTGGGGCGGGGCACTCGGCGGGACCTCAATGGGCCGTTGCGACTCAGGCAACAGGCTCAAGGTAGCGCGGGCAATGTCGAGGGGGTCAAACTCCAGGGCTAGCCGCTCCACGAGCTCTTGATGGTCCTGGCGTTGTTCGAGATTGACCAGGATCTCGCGCAGGTGGTCTTCTAGACGTTGCCGCTGGGCTTGTTGCACATCCTTGGGACTGGGAGCTTTGACGATGGCAATGGGTTGACCGACCGCCCGCTCGTAAAAGCGCAATAGACGACGCTCAGCCGGTTCGACTAGGGTGATCGCTACGCCCCGCCGTCCGGCCCGCCCAGTGCGCCCGACTCGGTGAACATAGGTCTGGGCTGCTGGGGGCGCATCGTAGTTGAAAACGTGGCTAATCTGCTCAATGTCCAGGCCCCGTGCTGCCACATCGGTGGCAACCAGCAAGTCTAAACCCCGGTTGCGGAACTTGCGGATTACATTCTCGCGGGCAGTCTGGGTCAGGTCGCCGTGGTACACATCCGCGCTGTAGCTGAATTCTGCCAATTCTTCAACTAACTGGTCTGCCCCTTGTTTGGTGCGGGTGAAAATGAGGACGGCCTTGGGTGCTTCCAGTTCCAAGAAGCGGATCAAGGTCTGGGTCTTGTGGCGACGGCCCGTGACCAGACAGGCCCGTTGGTCAATGTCCAGATTGCGCTCCTCACCAGGGTTGGCCTCGACCATCACGGGCACGGGGTTTTTGAGGTACCGCTTGCTCAGGTTCTGGACTGCCGGGGAGAGGGTCGCGGAGAAAAAGGCGGTCTGACGGTTGGTCGGGGTCGCATTCATCAGCTTGGTCACGTCTTCGACGAAGCCCATATCGAGCATCTCGTCACATTCGTCCAGCACCAAGGCTTTGAGGTGGTCCAGTTTGAGTAGACCACGCTCCAAATGGTCCAACAATCGCCCCGGGGTCCCGATTACCACATGAACACCCCGGTGCAGGCGACGGCTCTGTTTCTCGATTGGCTGACCGCCATACACGGGTAGGACCTGGAGGTCTGGCCCACCAAAACTAACCACGGCCTCAGCAACCTGAACCGCCAATTCGCGGGTCGGAGTAAGGACTAGCAGTTGGACCTGTAATAAGTTGGGATCAATTTGCTGAATGAGAGGGAGGGTATAGGCAGCGGTCTTGCCCGTACCGGTGCGGGCACAGCCAATGACGTCGCGTCCAGCCAGTAGTTGGGGGATGGCAAGCTCTTGAATAGGCGTCGGCGTGTCGAAACCGAGACTAGAGACCGTGCGGATGAGTTCAGGGCTTAGGCCCAGTTCCTGAAATGAGAGTGACATGTTGCTCCTCTGAGGGTGAACAGCCTCAAAGGGGCTTCATTCCCTGCCCTGCCCTTAAGACTGCGTAAGAACATTCAGTGTTTTTGTTCTCACTAACAACTATCGTACTATACAAAACGTAATTTTTACAATATTTTACATCCGATGGACTGATGAACCTTTCCAAAGACCTCGGCTATACTAGCTAAGGCGTTGGTGCTGGGCAGCCATGGGTGATTTCATCAAAAGCATTTCCAAGTGGCCCGTTTTCTTGGCTGGGTCATTTCTTAACAATGTCATGGGGACCTTTGGCTGGGTGGCTCCCCTCTGGCGTAACCCGGTTACAGCTTTCCTACTAGTCCTAGCTTTAATCGGGAGCATCATCGGGCTCGTGTTAACCCTGCGGGCGATGCTGAGCTTAGGTTAGGGCTTTGAAGGGGCAGGTGGGGCAGTCTGACATGATGGTATCGCGGTTGCCGTCTTGGTGGCCCATCATGTAAGAGAGTTCGGCTACCTGGATGGTGAGATTAGTCAGCTTCAACCCGACATAAGGATCGAGGTTGTCGGTAATCCCCAACATTAATTTCTCAATACTGATGCGTAGACCTTCAGGAGCTTTCATGGTGTCCTCATGTAGTGGATTTGCCTCATCTTAACTAGACTCCCCAGCGGTCCTATTAGACTTAGGGTATACCTAATTAAAAGCGGTTGCTGAATCTTTAGTGTCTCTCTTGATACTATATTGACAGCAACCCTATAAATTTTAGAAAGTCTATAGATCCTACAATTCAATTATGACACTTTGACACCCTATTGGTAGGGTTTTGTTAGGTCTTTTTACCTAAATGTGGTGTTATTTTCGTTCTATTAGCTTGTATACTCTAAGAGTGAGGAAGGCATAGTCCTCCATCGGGGATCGCTAGAACTTCATAAATCACCGTTATTTATGACTCTTATTAGGGGAATAATCCTGGTTGTGGGTAGGGCTTATGTCTTGAGAAAGAGGCCATTGACTAGTCAGCGACCCAGACCACTTGCGCCGGACTTCCGCCCACTTTAAGGGTGATTCGGCTAGTTCCGACAACGACGACGACTTCACCTTGTTGGGGAAAGGGGATGAGTAGGCGGCCTTTGGGATCGAGGTTGACTTGACCCATGGTGCGGTCAAATTTGAGGGGTGATTGGGGGGTGAGGGTGGCGCGGTCAAAGACAAGGACCTGTTGGGTGTTGGTCTCGACGGCGTAAATTTGGCGGTCATTCACGAGCACCTGGGAGATGACCACGGGTCGTTGGGAGAAGCTGGCTTCGCGGAGGGAGCGTTGATTCTGGACTTTCCCATCCTGGACAACAAATAGGGTCTCCCCGAGGGCCACATAAACTAACCCCGCCCGTGTCGCAAGCGGCATCACGTAGGCTGGCGGACCCAAGGAGAGGGCGGTTATCGGTTGAAGATTCTCGTGGTTAAAACCCAACAAGAGACCCTTAGCGGGATTCGTGACCCAGAGTTTGTCGGCGGTGAAAGCCAGACTGGGAGCGAGGAGGAGGGAATTGGCTTCACCGAGGCTCCTGGGTTCACCTACGGGTTTAAGGTCCTGTTGGCGCAGTTGGGTCAGCTTGAGCGAACGGGCATGCAGGATGTACAGGTAGTCGTTATCCGCCACGACCTCCACCGGAGCGAGAGTCAGTTCAGCCATAGCTTGGGGTTGGAGCGTCTGGGGATCAAAACTGGTGAGCCGCCGTTGGGCATCTAGGGTATAAATCTGGCCTGACTGATAGAGTTGCAGGGGTTCAGTTTTAAGGTTGGTAGTGTTGAGGGTGCGGAGGCTCTGGGGGTCTACCCGGCGTAGTTGGGGACCGGCTTGGTCCAGAATGATCAATTGGTCGGCGGTGACAGGCAGGGCTAATAAACAAAGGACAAGCAACAGGGAGCGCATGGTTTCATTGTCTTGGTTTGTGGGACCGTTGGCAATTAGGCTCCTTCACCCCACGCGTGGGGGACCAAGGTAGAAAAGTATAAGTAGTGGCAGTAGGAATTAGGGTAGGGGCGGGTTTCAAACCCGTCCGTCCCTGCCGGGATAAGGCATAGCTCAAGCAGGTCAAGGCGTTGTGAGGACTGAGTGTGGCGGACCCACCAGTTGCACCCGGCCCTGCGCTATTAAGACTACCGTATCTGCCAGCCGCGTTGCCTCGGCCCGGTCGTGGGTGACGAGGACCATCGGTAACTGGAGTTGTTGTTGTAAGTGCTTGAGTTCGCGGCCCAAGGTCTCCCGCAAATCGCTGTCGAGGGCGTTGAAGGGTTCATCTAGCAGGAGGAGCCGGGGGTAGGGCGCGAGGGCACGGGCCAAGGCGACCCGTTGGGCCTGTCCGCCGGAGAGTTGTTGGATACATTGTCTCTCCAATCCCGTTAACTGTAATTGGGTCAAGAGTTCCAGGACCCGCTGTTCCTGTTGAGAAATAGACCAACGGTGTAGCGCGAAGGCAATATTTTCGTGGACGGTTAAATGGGGAAAAAGGGCATGGTTCTGGAATACATAGCCCACCTGCCGCTTTTGGGGAGGCCAGTTTACGCGCTGCTCGGTATCTAGGAATTGTTCAGATCCCACTTGGACCCGGCCCCGCGCTGGAGTTAATAAACCCGCTAAGATATTCAAGATCGTAGACTTACCGCACCCGGACGGACCAAATAGGACTACCAATCCGAGGGGAGCCGTGAATTCTACGCCCAGCTTAAAGTTGCCCAAGGTCTGCCACGCTTGGCACTGAATCACTGACTACCGCCTGGACTCTGAAAAGTGATGCGCCCATAGCCAACAAACTGAGAAATGGGCTGTGTACCCACGGGCAAAGCTTGGACCTCAAACAGGTAAACCCCACTCACCTCCGGGTTACGCATCTGCTGGAACTCAATGGTGATGTAGCCCGTGGGTGGCGAAAGGAAATCCACCATCACTGTCCGGCCCCTTAGGCTGATGGTCGCCGGAAGCTGTTGACCGATGGAGCGGGGTCCCGTGGCTCCTGGGTTACTCGGCACATAGACTAAAACCTCCTCTGGGCGGGGCAGATTGATACCAAAAGGAACGGCATCATCGGGAACAGTAATTGTCAAACGGGCTAAGGAGGTCTGCACACGAGCAGGGATCGCCACGTTGAACTGGTAGGAAGTGGGACCGTAGCGCGTGACATCATTGAGGGCTAGGGCGGGTTGGAGCTTGAGCGCGGTCTCAAAAGCAACTGGATAAGCCCCCACCGGAACCAATAAGCCCACCAGCCCCAGCGTACAAACTTGCTGCCACATAGGAATCTCCTGCTTTAGTGCTGTTTTAACAGTTGGGAGGCAGTTGTTGTCCGCAACACAGTTGCCAGAGCAGAAAAGTAGCAAAGCTAGCTGACTTGGAAATGCTGAAGGCCGCAGCCCGTGACGGCTACATCCATTTAACTAAGCATCTGTTACCCACAGTGTGGAACATGGCCCATTTAAGTGCGGATGGGATTTAAGATGCGGCTCACAGCGGTTTTTTAACGGGGAGAAGCAATAAGGCTAAAGTGCCAGCCAGCGGCTAACTCTGGCTGCGACAGGTTGCGTTTTTTCTGATTCAAAGTGTGATGGCTATTTCTTCATTAGGGGCTATAAGCTGTGCGTAAGTCCTGTAATTTCTCTCAGAATGAATAGATTGTTCCTAACCCTTACAACTATGCTTGAAGGTATGGAAATCAAATACAAAAACTGGCTGGTTAGCATTACTCCCAAACTGGGTACAGGTGATGGGCGACCCCAGCATGATATTCTCTTGAAAAACCCAGAGGGCGTAGAGTTCGTTCATCTTTCGGATGGAAGTTTTGAAGATTCAAAATCTATGACTGAAAGAATTATTGATGACTTTGATCAAGTGTATCGCAGGTTGGCCTAGAAACTTATTTGCGTCGTATCACTACCTTTGGTTAATTCTAAAATGAGGTGGATTAATTCTTCCATCTGCACGGGTTTGACGATATAGGCTTGATAGCCCGCTTGGATGGTGTACTGACGATCTTCTGCTTGGTTGCGGGCAGTGAGGGCAATAGCTGGGATTGCGTTGCCCTGTTGGGCGTCCAACGCGCGTACTTTTTGGATGAATACATAGCCGTCCTCGTCGGGCATGGTGATATCACTAACGAGGATATGGGGTCCCCATTCCGTCAGCATAGCTAGAGCAACTTTGGCAGAGGATGCACTACGGACTTGGGCTTGGCGTAGGGCAATACTGGTCAGATTTCTGGCTTCGAGATCATCATCTACCACCAAAACTTTGAGTTGGTTGAGGCCGCCAGCGTAGTGAGCTTGGTAGGAAGCCTCCCTTTCCACGGGTATCCCGAGGAGTACAGGGATCAGCCCTTGCCCACGAATCGCACTGACACCGAGGCGGAGGGTGAAGGTCGCTCCCTGCCCCGCTCCCGCGCTGGCGGCCTCGAGCGTACCGCCGTGCAACGCGACTAAGTGACGGGTAATGGTTAGCCCGAGGCCTAATCCAGCCTGATAACGAGTCGTCGGACCCGCCTCCTGCCGGAAACGCTCAAAAATATGGGGCAGAAGTTCAGGTGTGATGCCCTGCCCGGTATCGCTGACCGTGACCACGATCTGACCCGCGACCCGTACCATCTGGACGACAACATTGCCACCAGCGGGTGTGAATTTAATGGCGTTGATGAGGAGATTCCAAATCACTTGCTGTAGACGGTTGGGATCGCCCAAGACAGTGCTGGTGTCTCCGTCCAAGTTGACCGTGAGTTGGACCCCTTTACTAAGGGCGATCACGATCACGGAATCAATGGCAGTCTGGACAATTTCAGCGAGGACGACGGACTGCATATCGAGCCGGATCTTGCCAGGGACCATCCGCGCTACATCAAGCAAATCTTCAATCAGTCGGTTCTGAGTAACCACATTGCGTTCAATAATCTCCAAGGCCCGTTGAGCGGCGGCGGGATCAGTTATTTTGCGCCTGAGCATCTGGGTCCAACCCAGAATGACATTTAGGGGCGTGCGTAACTCGTGGGCGACCGTAGCCAGAAATTCATCCTTGAGCTGACTGGAGATTTCCGCTTCTTTGCGGGCTTGCTGTTCCAAGGCCAATAGCTGCGTTTGGTCTTCTACAGCCTGTTCTAGCTCGGTCACACGCTCACAAAGGGTCGTCAGTCCGTCAATAAGTTGTTTTTTTGATAGGCGGCGATGGAACTGCATGGGCCACTCCTTCAAGCAGATTTTTATTTGCTAACGGGTTCAGAAATAGCCTGGGTACATATACTCACCCATAAGGCTGCTATCTGCAACCTGCAAACAAAATGCACACTGTTTTCATTCATCATTAGTCTCATCGTGAACTCCCCTGTATGCCTTGTAGTGATAACACAAAAAAAATAAAAATTTGTCCATCACGTTACTCATCTCTGCCAATATTGTTCTAAAGTTGAGGACAAAAAAGTTTAAGTGTTCAGGAATTTTACTCACACTGGGCCTATTTATGGGGTTGGACTCGTGCTCTCCGTTTATCTTGCCTACGCTGCCTGCCCTAGGTTTAGGCTACGAGCTTTCCTTGATTTCTATTTTGGGATGAATTCTCTAATCTAGGTCCTACCCTGACTGCGGTAAGCAGCGGGGTAAAATACCAACATCCGTAAAAGGAACTGGGAATGAAAGTAGCTGTGGTCGGCACGGGGTATGTAGGACTGGTAACAGGGGCTTGTCTTGCTGAGGCGGGGCATCAGGTGATTTGTATTGACAACAACGAAGCTAAGGTGGCCTCCTTGAAGCAGGGCCGTATTCCAATTTTTGAGCCCGGTCTTGAACAGATTGTCCGTCGTAACTATGACCAAGAGCGGTTGGTCTTCACCACCGATGTCGCGGCGGGGGTCCAGCAAGCTGGGGTAATTTTCATTGCGGTGGGTACGCCCGCCCTACCGACGGGGGAGAGTGACCTGCGCTACGTTGAGGCGGTGGCGCGGACCGTGGGGGAACACCTGGATAGTGCCTACCGGGTCATTGTCAACAAGTCCACCGTCCCGATTGGCTCTGGGGACTGGGTACGGATGCTGATTCTTGAAGGGGTAAAGCAGGCCAAAGTCCCCGTGACGCCCCTGGGGCATGAAGCGGACCCCGTGACGCCTAATTTCGATGTAGTCAGCAACCCGGAGTTCTTGAAAGAAGGAACGGCAGTTTGGGATACCTTCAACCCCGACCGGATCGTGGTCGGGTCCGATAGCCCCAAGGCGATTGCGATCATGCGTGAACTATACCAGCCGATTGTGGACCGGGAATTTGCCGAGGCTCCGGGGGCACCCGTACCCTTTGTGGTCACGGACTTGGCCTCGGCAGAGATGATCAAGTACGCGGCGAATGCTTTTTTGGCGACCAAGATCAGTTTCATTAATGAGATCGCCAATATCTGTGAACGAGTCGGGGCGGATGTCTCGGAAGTGGCCTACGGGATCGGTCTGGACCAGCGCATCGGGCAGAAATTTTTGCAAGCAGGCTTAGGCTGGGGCGGTTCTTGCTTCCCGAAGGACGTGGCGGCCTTGGTCCATACGGCGAACGATTACGGCTACGATACCCGCGTCCTGAGGGCTGTCGTCGAGACCAATCGTTGCCAGCGCGTCCGGGTAATCGAGAAGCTACAGCAGGAACTCAAGGTCCTCAAGGGGAAAACCGTGGGTCTGTTGGGGCTGACCTTTAAGCCGGATACGGACGATATGCGGGATGCCCCCTCCTTGACCTTGATTGAGCATCTGCATAAATTGGGGGCCAGGGTGAAGGCGTTTGACCCGATTGTGTCAGCTTCGGGGATTCGTGAGGGTTTATCCAATGTGATTGTGGAGACGGACGCCTATCGGTTGGCGGAGACCTGTGACGCGCTGGTCTTGGTCACGGACTGGAAGGAGTTTCGCAACCTGGACTTTGAAAAGTTGGCCCAACTAGTCAACCGCCCTTTGATTATTGATGGGCGCAATTTCCTGGACCGTCAAGCGTTGACTAAGGCTGGGTTCTGGTATGTAGGGATGGGCCGTTAGATGCGGATCTGTGTGACGGGCGGCGCGGGCTTTATTGGTTCCCATTTGGTGGACCAGTTACTGCATCAGGGCCATGAAGTGATTGTGGTGGATAACTTCTACACGGGGACCAAAACCAATCTCCTGTCTTGGCTCCAACAGCCCCGTTTCGAGTTGGTCCGTCACGATATTACCCAGCCCTTGTTGCTAGAGGTGGACCAGATTTATCACTTGGCCTGTCCCGCCTCGCCCGTCCATTACCAGTACAACCCGGTCAAGACGATTAAGACGAATGTGCTGGGGACCTTGAATATGTTGGGGCTAGCTAAGCGGGTCAAGGCCCGCTTCCTTTTGGCCTCAACCTCGGAGGTCTATGGCGACCCGGAAGTGCATCCCCAAACGGAAGATTATTGGGGTCATGTCAATCCGATTGGTATTCGCTCTTGTTATGATGAGGGGAAACGGGTAGCCGAGACTTTATCTTTCGATTACCACCGTCAAAATAACGTGGATATCCGAGTGGCGCGGATTTTCAACAGTCTAACGGGAGACCAAAAAGTTATCTATTACCAAGCCGACCAACTGTACTACGAGACGTTTGCAGCGTGTTACGAGCGGATTCACGGGGATATCTCGGGGGTATGTGTGCCCTGCTTTATCGAAGGGGGTAAGACGGCACTCAAGCCCATCTCGGCAGTGTGGAAACATCCGGTTCAGAAAAAAGGCTACGCCATCACGACCACCTGGGGTAAGCAGGTCAAAATCACGGAAGACCACAGTTTATTTACGCGCGATGGCGAGGAACCCAAGCCAGTTTTTGGTCATGCGTTGCGCGTGGGCATGGCGATTGCGGTACCCTGCCACCTACCGTTTATCGAAAAACCACTCACGCCTTTTTATGTTAGTGACTGCAGTACAGTTACTCAGCTCTGGGTAGTCAGCGCGGAGATTGTGGCCTATCTAGAGCAATTCAACCAGGAGATCCGGGAATATCTACGGTTGAAGAAAGTCCCGCCGCGTCAACACTTTAGCTACTTTCAGAAAATTAAAACCTACAACCGGATGCACTTGGATCTATGGCGGTATTTGGGGCTTACCTTGACGCCCAAAGAGCAGATTACGGCACGGGCTTCTAATAAGTTGATTAAAAACCATATAGCGAATATCCCGGACTTGCTCTGGTTCCTAGGCTTCTGCCTCACCAACGGGCGGTTAGTCCCCGTTCATGGCGGCTATCAACTGGTCTTCAGTTCACACTTAGAGAAATTAGTACGGGTGGTGGATGAACTCTTCGGGTTTCCGTGCTTGGTCCGGTCTAGCTCCGTTCAGATTAAGTCCAAGATTATTGTGGACTTAGTTACCCGTACTTTTGGTTGTGATGGCGATATTCCCACTTGGGTCCTGCAACTTCCTAGGGAACAATTACTTGATTTTCTAACGGGTTTTTGGGAAGGTGACACCCTCCGTATTGATGACTCGTTGACATTCCATAGCTCTAGTCAATTAATTATGGAAAAACTCACGCTCATCCTCACGTGCTTTGGTTTGATTGGCAATGTGGTAACCGATGAGGAAAATAGCCAATACAGCCTTGCTGTCGCGGGTAATTTCGCTCAGCTAAGCCGGGTGCAAACTCCCGCAACGGATATCGCTTGGGCTTTAATCGAAAAGATTGAGGAATTTGCAATTGATGAGGATGTGTATGACTTCTCGGTACCCCAGTATGAAAACTTTGTTGGCGGGACCTACGGGGTCTTCTGTCACAATACCTACGGCCCGCGCATGATGCTCAACGATGGACGGGTGGTCAGTAATTTCCTAGTCCAAGCCCTTAAAGGGGACCCGCTCACAATTTATGGGGAAGGACAGCAGACCCGGAGTTTTTGTTATGTTAGTGACCTTGTGGCTGGGTTGATGAAGTTGATGAATGGGGATTTTATCGGCCCGGTCAACCTCGGCAATCCCAACGAGTTCACGATCATGGAGCTCGCCCAAGTCGTCAGAGAGATGACGAACTCGACCTCAAGCATCAGCTACCGCCCCTTACCCGCCGACGACCCCAAACAACGCCAACCTGACATCAGCCGTGCCCGCAAACTCCTGGACTGGGAACCGCTCGTCTCGCTACGAGAAGGTTTACCTCTGATGGTTGAGGACTTTGAAAAACGCTTGAGCCTGCCCGAGATTGAGCCGAGCTAAGCGATCTCCCTAACCCCCTTTTAAAAAGGGGAAACGCTTGGGGATGACAGGACTAAGAGACAAAGTCTAGTTAGTGAGTTAACCATTCACTTAGACATACCTCTTTCTACGTGGACGTTCACACTTACGAGTGATGGCTAATTCTCAGGCAGCGGCAAAGATGAACGTATCTTACGACCACGGCTCCGCGCAACGACCTCACGCCCATTTTGGATGTTTGGTGCTGCCTGGACGGGTCTGGTTCACAAGAGGACAACAGTCATGGCTTGGCAACTACTTGCTCAAATCCCCGATACTACGGTTTTAACCTATCCTGAGCCGCAATTCTTTGTTGCTCTGGTGGCGGGACTCGCCTTGGCCCTTGCTTTTCAACTGTTGCTGACCAATCTCTCGGTGGCGACGGGCATTTCGTTGTTAGGCAATGTCAACCCCAGCAGCATGGACTCTAGTGAAGGCGAGAGCCTCGGGGGAGCCTTCCGCAAAATCGGTGTGGCTGTGGGCCTGTGGACCTTAGTAACCGTTAGTCTTGCTCTTTTCGTGGCTTCTTTCTTAGCCGTCAAACTTAGTCTGACCACAGATGTCGTCCTAGGGGCGATCCTCGGCTTGGTCATCTGGGCGGCCTACTTCTCCCTTCTGGTCTGGGGCGGTTCCAACACCGTCGGTTCCCTCGTCGGTTCTCTGGTCAATACCGTTAATGCCGGTTTTCAAGGCTTGGTCGGTACTGCCGCCGCCGCCTTTGGTGGCAAGAGTGTGAATGACCAAGTGGTCGCCACGGCTGAGGCCGCTGCTGCTGCCATGCGCCGGGAATTTGGCGGGGACGACCACACCACCGTGCGTGAAATGGTCGAGGACTACCTGGGCGATATCCGCCGCCCAGAGATGGACCTCCCCCGCATCCGCCGCGAATTCGAGAAACTTTTCAATGATCCCGAGCTTCAGTCCTTGGCCTCCCGCGAACGGCTGGCGAATGTGGACCGCAAGACATTTGTAGATCTCGTTAGTTCCCGGACGGACCTCTCCCGCAAAGAAGTAGACCGGCTGACGGACCAACTCCAGGATGTCTGGGAGGAAATGGTCCAGAAACGGCAACAGCGCGACCTCAATGAGGAACTGCTCACTTTCTTGCGCTCCGCCCGCCCCGAGGAACTGCGCGGCACGGACCTCAACAACCGTTTGGGCGACCTCGTGGAGCAGCTACGCCAAGAGCGGGCCACCCAACCCCAAGCCGCTAAGGATGCCGCGAAACCCAGCCTAATGGACCAGGCCCTACAATACGGCTACTCTACGCTTCTGGGCACGGTTTTAGGCCGCACCGACCTCTCGGATCTAGATGTACAAAAAGTCCTCCAGCAACTCCAAGGGCTGCGCGACAAAGCCACGGACCAAGTATCCAACCTCGCGAATACGATCCGCACCGACAGCGAGAACTACCTCCGCAATAGCTACCCCTGGAAGTTCAACAACGAGACTATCGCCCAAGAGTTCCGCGAGGTCCTACTTGACCCCGAGGCTGACCCTGCCCAAGTGCGACGCCAAGTCAGCGGTCTGGACCGGGCTTTCTTTGAACAAACCTTGAAGGCGCGCGGGGACTTCGCTGAGGCCCGGATGCAGGAGATCATCGACCAGCTACTCCAGATCCAAACCGAAGTCTTAACCCAACTCCAATCCGCCGAAGCCCAAGCCCACCAAGGCGACCTCAAGGCACGGTTGGAGACTGTGCTGACCAAAACCCCCAAGGAGCAACTGGGCACTGAGGCCAACCTTGATGATTTCCGCCAGACCCTTGATGACCCCACCACCACCTATCCGGTGTTGCAGGAACGGTTGGGCAGTTTCGATACAGCATACTTCACGCAAGGGTTGCAGCAACGCGGGGACCTCGACGGGTTCACCTTGAATGCACTGGTTGCCCAACTGGACCAAGCCAAAGCCCAGGTCCTCGACGTGGCCCAACAACGCCCCGCCAAACCCGTAGACCAGACCCAACAACTGGTGAGCGGCAGAGTCAGTCAGGCCGTGGGTGGAACTGTAGACCAAGCCAAGGGCCAAGCCGACCAGACCCTGACCATGATTGCTGATTATCTCCGCAATACCCAACGCGAAGAACTCAACCCCGAGGGCATCCAGCGCGACCTCAACACCCTCCTCCAGAATCCCAAACAGGGACTGCGCCAACTCCGGGACCGACTCAGCCAGCTTGACCGCGATACCCTACTGAGTCTAGTCAACCAACGCCAAGACCTCAATCGTGAACAGGCAGACCAACTAGTAGACCAAGTGCAGGGCGTACTCGGCAAAGTCAGCCGTTCGCCACGCCGATTCGCCAGCCGCGCCCAAGCGACGGTGATGGACTTCGAGTCCAACCTAGAGGGCTACCTCCGCAACACCCAAAAAGAAGAGCTCAACCCCGAAGGGATCAAGCGCGACCTGAGTATCCTGGTCCGCAATCCCCAACAAGGCTTGAGCAACTTGGGCGAACGGCTGTCCCAGGTCGACCGCTCCACCGTGGTCGCCCTACTGTCCCAACGCCAAGATATCAGCGAGAGCGAAGCCAACCGCATTCTGGACCAGTTCGACACCGCCCGCACCCAGGTGATAGACCAACTCCAACAGGTCCAACGCCGTCTCCAACAAAGTGTGGAAGGGTTATTCAGTCGCCTGCGTGTCTACCTCAACGCCCTCGACCGCCCCGAACTGAATTACGAGAGCATCAAGCGCGACCTGCGCCGCACCCTGGATGATCCCAAAGCTGGATTTGAGGGCTTGCGGGACCGTCTGGGTCAGTTTAACCGTGAAACTGTCGTGGCCCTGCTCAGTTCCCGCGATGACATTTCCACGCACGATGCCAACCGCATCCTGGCCCAACTTGAAAATGCCCGCGATAGCGTCCTCCAACGGGCCGAGCGTGTCCAATCCGAAGCCCAAAAACGGATGGAGGACCTGAAACGGCAAGCCCAAAAACAGGCCGACGAGACCCGCAAAACCGCCGCCGCCGCCTCTTGGTGGCTCCTCGGCACTGCCCTCACCTCGGCTGCCTTCGCTGCCCTGGGGGGTTTCCTCGCTGTCCTCCCCTAAACCTTGACTCTCCCATGGCTAAGCCCTCCCCACGGAGGGCTTTTTTTTACGATGTTGTAGACGCAAACCGCTCCGAGTTTAGGATTGAGAATTCCTATGCCAACTAGTGAAGAAACTCAAATTTGTTCAGGATCTAATCCGAGTTCCCGGAGTTTAGTCGCTAGACGCTCAGCCCGTTGTCGTTCAAGTTCTTCTGGGGCAAGAACCGGATTGCCCGCTGGGTCATGCCAACGCAACCACCCTTGGGTAGACTTACTCCAAAATCCATACCACAAGCCAAGATACAACTCCACACCTTCTATCCACACCCTTGCCTGACTACTTACGGTTTGTTCATATCTTCCGTTAACCAACTGAAATAGTTGCAGCGTCCGGGTGTTTTCATCGAAGACCACGTAGTTCGGAATTTGCAGGATGGGTTTTACCCAGGTCTTCCTCGGTTGTACTGGGCAAAGTGTTGGTCCTGATAGAGACTAGAGACCCCAACTACCCCAAACCAATCCGGTTGTTTGTACCATAGGGTATGGGCTGGGTCATAGTACAGATAGAGGTCATATAGCAAACCTACAGGGATTGTAAAAAGAGTCATGGTGCTCAACCGCCGCCCCCAACCCCCAACCC